>Ga0316189_10005658_pt1 | contig 11990 bp, 10 predicted proteins | sample LowCovwburrow_MG_FD_204930 | JGI IMG/M metagenome (GOLD analysis project Ga0316189, IMG submission 204930) | Coastal sediment microbial communities from Maine, United States - Lowes Cove worm burrow | ecosystem: Environmental > Aquatic > Marine > Coastal > Sediment | place: USA: Maine... | reverse complement strand
GTTTGTCGTCTAGAGCGGCTCTTGCGCATCCCCGAACTAGACGACAAACAACAGATGTATCGGGTGAAATAAGACAAAAGAACAGTGCCGCCAGATCAGTTGCATTGCCACGATCCTTGTGCCACACGACGCTCTGCCAATGGTAGGTGCCAGATATCGGCGAGGGCTTGGCACAACGCGTCTCTTCATAATAGCGCACCTCTGACAACGACCATTCTCAATGGCGAATAGAGACACCACAATGGACGCCGCGATCAGGCCTGGTGATTACAAACAATCGCGTCATATGGGGTCAGTGGGGAAGATCCTCCCAGACTTTGCTGCTCCGTAAACTCTCGCGTGCTGAGATCCTCCTCCAAAGACTTCATGTTCAGCACGGCCAGCCGACGCAATTTCTCTTGTGATTCAGGTGAGCGCGTCGTGTTCTTACCAAAGAGGCCTGTTGCATAGGCATCGAGAATATTGCCATAGAGCAGACGATCCAAGGCACTACCCGTCACGTGTTGGGAACTCATTTCCTGCCCTGATCCCGGCAACTGCCAAACCGACCCATGATCAGCGGCCTGACAAACCAAAGTGCTATGCGTCGTCACCAGGAACTGGATTTTGGGAAAGTAGGTTCGAAACCATCGTCCAATTTTGTGCTGCCAGGTGGGGTGTAGATGAACATCTATCTCATCACTCAAGACAACCCCGGGAACCGCGACCTTCGAGGGATCATCCGCGTCAAACAAGTGTCTACTGCCATAGCGCTGGCTTAATTGGCGCAGCAACTCGAAGGTCAAACTGAGTACGTTGCGATAACCGTCGCTGAGGTCTACCACAAGAAGACGGCAGCCATTGCCGTCTGCAAAAAGGATATCATCAGCAGTAATATCAACCAACTGGACAGCATGAGGTAATAAGCCACTTCCATTGATAAATTGTTTCAATGATTCCATAAACAATTCAATCTCGTCTGCTTTGAGATCATCTTTACGGCTGCGATAATCCAATAAACGATGGTTAAGCGTCTTTAGCCAGGTCAATGACTCAGTAAGGGCCACGTCCTCTCCGAAAATGGAGAGGTGGGGCGCCAGGCGTGGGTATTGGTAGAAGAGCTTTTCATACTCGCGATTTCCCCCTGTAAAGCGGCGAGAGGGTCCAAAAGAGGCGAAGAACCATCCCGAACCGGTGCTCCAGATATGGCGGTCCGGTGAGGGTTTGGTTTTGCTGCTCGCAAGCGAGACGCGTCCATTTTCCCGCTCTAATTGAACTTTTACATTAAATGAGTTCTTTCCAGGTGTCCTGCCCTTGCCAACCATCACGTCAAGGCTCGGGTCGTAAGCAATATTTAGCCGGCAACTGCCCTCCTCGGTCTCCTGACGCAACCAGGTATTTAAATCCTGACGCAGGGCCATGCTTTCAATTGGACCAGCAAGGGTCATCGCAGTCATGCCCATGATGGATGATTTCCCTGCTCCATTAACCCCAATCAGCACATGCCAGCCCGCAGCCTTCTGGGAGTCAACCCTCCAAGAAAACCGTTTAATAGCACGGATATTCTAGATTTCGATTGCTAATAGATACAAGCATGCCTCCGCGAGTCAAATAATTTGCCAAATCTAACATGCCAGACCTGTATTTGTCAGATAGCCGGTCTAGTCGGGGTGTGAAAACGGACGACAAAACGGCCTTGACCCTGCGTGCTGGCCTGGCAGAGGGATCGGGCTGGTTATGGCGTTCCATGCGATGTATGGGCGGCTCAAACGACCCCACCTACATTCGCTTGTTGGGGTTCAGGGACAGTTGGAACGCTGGGGGTGAGTATTAAAACCGGAGAGGAGGAGGGGAACAACACTTTAACGGGTACCCACCGCGTTAACACCTTTCCCCAAGGGTCCGGGACTTGGCCATTCTCAATTCAGTTTGGATAACAGCTTGCACTTTGAATTTCCCCCAAAACGAAAAGCAGGGTAAAATAAGCGGTCGAAATGATCTGAGAACAGGAGTCGTTCAAAATGGAATGTCGTCACCGCTACCGGCGCTTGCGCCGCAACCCTTCAATTCGAGGCCTGGCCAGAGAAACCATCCTCTCGGTTAGCGATTTCATCTACCCCATGTTTGTGGTCGAAGGTCAGAGTATAAAACGCGAGATCAGCACCATGCCCGGGAACTACCACCTCTCGGTAGACATGCTGGTACGCGATTGCGAGGAACTACTCGGTCTGGGTATAGGGGCGGTCAACCTCTTCGGGTATTGCGATGACAAGGATCTGCTGGGCACGGGCTCCTACGATGACAACGGGCTGATTCAACGCGCCATACGGGCCCTTAAAAAAGAACTCCCAGACATGTATGTACAGACAGATATTGCCCTGGATCCCTACACCACCACGGGTCACGATGGTATTGTGATAGACGGCGAGATTGTCAACGACCAGACCGTTGAAGTACTCTGTAAGATGTCCGTTTCTCATGCTCAGGCGGGTGTCGATATGGTCTCCCCTTCGGATATGATGGACGGTCGTGTGGGTGCCATTCGCAGCGCACTCGACAGCGCCGGTTTTACCGATTGTGCCATCATGTCTTATTCGGCCAAGTACGCATCCTGTTTCTATGGCCCATTCCGCGGCGCACTCGATTCCGCGCCCAAGAGCGGCGACAAGAAAACCTATCAAATGGACCCGGCCAACAGCAGCGAGGCGGTGAAAGAAGTTCTCGCAGATGTGGCCGAAGGCGCCGACGTAGTGATGGTCAAGCCGGCCCTCGCCTACCTTGACATCATCCACAAGGTCAAACAACATATCCAGACTCCGCTCGCCGCCTACCACGTGAGTGGTGAGTACGGTATGATCCTGGCCGCAGCGGAAAGGGGCTGGCTGGATCGGGAACGGGGCATGCTGGAGGCGACCCTGGCCATCAAACGCGCTGGCGCCGATATGATTCTCACCTATTTCGCCAGAGATCTGGCCCTCTACCTTCGCGATCATCCCTACTGACGCCAAAAGGCGTTTATCTCTCCCCTTTTCTATTAAATCTCCCAATAATCCAAATTTTTCCTATAAATTGTATCCACCCCTCCTCTAGAATATTAGAACCTGAAGGGTGAAGGGATGTTAGATGAACGAATCCGAAAAGCGTGTTCACACACGCCACGCGTGCGACCTTTCCATATGGCTCAGACGTCTCAGCACTGATGATGACTACGAATATGCCGATGTCATGAACATCGGCATGGGTGGTGCCCTATGTAAGGTTCAGGGCCGGTTTCGTATCAACCAGCCTTTGGACATTGCCTTTCAACTGCCTACCCGACCCGCCATGGTAGGTATCACGGGCAAGGTGGCCCATGTTATCAGAGAGGGTGGGGTCTCACGACTCGGGGTTGAGTTCACCGATGCCGAAGGTGTTGCGCTCAACTCGCTCATGTCATTTATCTTGCAACAGTGACGAACATGAATAGGGATGAATTAGAAAAGCGTCTGGTCGCTGCGTGGGACCCCAAAGACGATCAACCCTTACGGCACCTCATTCTTGAGGTGTTGAAGGCAGGTAGGGCTGCGGCGATCGAAGCCTTTGCTGGCGTTCTCGGCAATTTACCCGGCGACCACCGCCTCAAGATGTTGGTAACCCTGAGTGAAGACGGCGACAAGGATCTTGTTCCGATCTTTATCGAGGCCATTCGCAAGGAGCCCAATTTGGAGATTGCCACATCGGTACTATCTCTTTACGAGGGTTTCGAGAACCACGAGGCTTTAGAAGCCTTCCTTGCCATGGAGGGTGAAAAACGTCCCGAGTTAGATCTTGCCTGGCGTCAGACGTCCGCCGCACTCAAGGCTCACTTCAAGGAACAGTTCAACATCTATCGCTACCGTTTGGGCCGCAAGAACCTGGATCGGGCTACCGCAGTAGCCCAAGAGATGATCAGCCAGCCCCATCATGCCTATCTGCCGTTTCTCAATAAGGAAATTCGTCACCCCGGCACCCTCTATCGTCTCCAAGGTGTGGAACTGCTTGCCGAGATGGGCGATGCCACTTCGCTTTCTCCCTTGCTGGCTGTTCTGCCGCTGGTCTTTGAGGAAAACCAACGCACCACTGACTTCTTTCATTTCCTCATCGACCCCGCCAATTTGGCCATGACCAGTCTGTTGGAATACCTGCAAACCCTGGGCGCAATCGCCGGTTGGGAAGAAACCTTCCCGGAAAGTCTTATTCCCGAAATCAAACGAGAAAAAGTTTGGACAACCATCAAAACCGTGCGTGGAAGCTTTGAGCTGTCCGACTCCATCTTCTGGCAGGAAGCCAGCCAGTTCATGCGTGGCGTCCTGCTGGGCCGTTCCAGCGATACAGAGAAAATAGTCCGACTTCAGCAGACCTTCGCCTCTTTTATCGATCAACAGGACCAACTGGTTGAAACCATTTGCAAGACCTTGGGTCTGATTGGCAATCGTTGCCAAATTACTCATTTACATGACCGCTTGGAGGAAAAGTTACCCGAGAGCCTGGCCTCGCGAGGGAGCCTGATGGTGAGTTTCATGGTGACATACCGTTCGCCCGAATGCTGTCGCCGTCTACTTGCTTTGCTGGATTCCGCCAAGCCGGCTCCGTTTCTGCTAAAAGTACTTTCCGTGATCGCCACCTATACGTTCGATGATGTACCCGCCGAAATACTGGAGCAGGTTGTTCATCCCAGCGATATTGACGTTCGCCGCAAGGCCCAGGAGATCCTAGTCGGTTGTACAAATGCAGCAGCGGCGCTGGACCCGCTCCTGGCCCACGAGAGCGAGGATGTTCGCAAATATACTGTAGCCATGATCGCTACCCACCGGATGGAAGGGGCATATCCCAAACTATTGGCCCAATTACCCAGGAAAATGCCGACCAGCCTTTTGAACAAGATCATTGACACGTTGGGACTTTTTGAACGTCCCGAGCACGCCACCCAACTCACGCCCTTCCTGGTCTTTACCCACCTGATCAACACCCGCCGGGCGGCGTTAGGAGCCATCATAAAGTCCACTGAGCCGACACGTTTGATCCTTATTCTTCAAGCACTGCAAAAATACCAACCTACCGCCAAGATGGAAATGGTTGAAGTACTGCTTGACCTGATGGTGGACCAGACTATAGAAAAGCTGCCACCCGCCATTACCCTGCTCCGCGACTTTTGGAGCGAAAACTTGGACAGCAAAAACGATTCCATTCGTCTCAATGCGCTTACCGTTTTGGAGAGAACGGACTGGTGGTCGGAAGATGTTGACCTGCCGAGTTGGAAAAAATTACTGAAGTTGGCAAAGGGCCGCTTTAAAGACATCAAGAGCCCCCAAGAGCTGGAACGCCTGGAAAAACTATATTTGATGGTAGCTGGCGGACCAGAAGAGAAACCAGCGGCCCAAGACGGCAAAAAAAGGCCCTTCGCCAAACTCTTGGATAAAGTAGAGGCGGCGTCAGACCCAATTCGAGCCTGGCGACACTTCAACCTGATCTTTAAACCGGTCATGTTGGCCGAGGAACCGGACCAGGCGGATCGATTTTGCGATCTCCTGTGTGGTGCGGTTCAAGCCGCACTGGGTTCAGCGGATGAGTTGCGCTTTCTCTGTACCCTGGCTGCCAAGACCGAATGGACCAAATGTATCGAACAGGTACGCAAATTGGCCTCTGCGGCGCAGGATGCGGAAGCGGAAAAGCCAGAAGAAAAAAGAGACACCATCCAGCGAATCTTGCTGGTGGACGATTCTCTGATTATTCTAATGGCGCTCAAGCGAACCCTGGTGCAAGCCGGGTTCACCGTAGTAACCGCAAATCATCCCAGCAGCGGCCTCGATTTTTTGGGCAAAGAATCCTTTGATCTGATTGTGATCGACTATCTCATGCCGGAGAAAACCGGAGTAGAGTTGATGGCAGAAGCCCACAAAATGGGATGTGCGCCAGCCTACACGATATTTATCACCTCCACGAGAGACGGCGCTGACATAAAGGACATACTCTCCTGCGAACCCAACGGACTTCTCCTAAAACCGTTCCCTCCGGAAAAACTGCTCGAAAAAATCGCAGAGCTGGTGACGCCGCACTGAAGTCCAGCGCCGCCCATTCGCGAGCATTTGACAACCAGTCCCGAGGTTTCAATCCACGCAACGACCGGAAGGCCGTTTCTTGAGTAAAGACGCGGGCAATTACATTGCGCCCTCAGTAACGTAATTCTCCAAATTGCGCGTTCGAGGCGGCTGGGAAAGAAGTTATCGCAATCTACAAACGAACCCGTGCCAGTCTCCGGTTCCCAGGTTTCAATCCCCGCAACGGCCGGTAGGCCGTTGCGACCCTGCCCATTTTGACACACCTTTTTCCTGGAGTTTAAGAGGCCAAATCTGCGAACTTCCCGGTTTTTTCTGTGTACTAGCGGTTCGCAGATTCCTAATTCAAGAGTCCGTACTCACCAATAAGCAGTGACCACCTTTTGGCCCTTCTCGCAGGATTCTCGCAATCGGCGAACCCATCTATGCCTGTTTTACTCCAAGCGGTAGCGCCCCATGCCCATGATCGTGCCTTTACCCACCAGCAGGTGTCTGCCCTGGCTGAGGAACGGCCAGACCTCTTCGTTGCCCCGCAGATCCAGACTGAACCGGCCCAGCAGACCATCCATGCGCAAGGTCCGATTCTGGCGGTTACTTCGCCGCGCCCAACGGTAGGGAAATACCTGACAGTGACTGAAACGGGTTTGTTTGGCCAATTCCCATAGCTTCTGGTAATTGGCCTCCAGCTCTTTCTTCCCGTAGAAGGTATGGATCATAGAGACCCGACGGACCACCGCACGCAGGAATATCTCGAAGTTAAAGCCACCGGCTGTCACGGGTTCCCCCCGCGACTTCAGCCGCAAGGGCGTTTCCAAATGGACCGTTACCCGGCGCGGCATGGGCGCTGCTTGTGGCACGAGCGGCTCTCCTGGGTCAAAGAAACGACCCGCTTCGAACACAGGTCGGGTGGGTCCATCCGGCTGATTCGGGTCCTGGCGTTCCACCCGCTCCAGAACCAATCGGCCCCGGTCCCTTCCAAACTCCCGCTCCGCAATGGCGGCAAACCCCTCAATCAAGGCGCGAAGCTGGTAATTGGCCATTCCGAAGAGAGCGAAATCTAAAGGCACCCGCTCTCCCGGCCCATGGGTCTTGGGCTGACCCGGCGCCGGAACCCGAAGTATCAAGGGATGAGGCACGCTGGCCTGATTGCCCATCAACGCCACTTCTGGGTTGGGGGGCGTCTCCATCAGTTGGCCGTAAAGGCAATCACGGCGGTGGCGGCAACCCGAACATTTGAAGTCGCGGGTTCGGCAGAATACGTCCTGTAAAGCGTGGCCCAATACACCACGCCACAGAGAACCGGCATAGGCAGGCAGGCGGATCGGGGCGGTAACCCGGAAAAAGGCACGATAATAACCCAATTCAAGGCCAGGAAGTACCGTCCCAGCGGGTAGGCCTGGACACAATTGTAGATCTGGTGGCATTAGGAACCTCCTTTCAATTTCTTTTTCAGGGCTGCCAACTGGCCCAGGGACGTGGTGCCCAAACCGAAGCCGCCGCGTTTTGTATTGTCCGTGTCATCAGGGCGCGTCTCTTTGTGGCGCGCGCGCGGTGCCGTGGCCCGCACCTGGAGCAATCGGGCCGTCCAGCCAAAAAGCTGGCGAAACCCGGTCAGGTCGAGCTGGTGTGATTCGAAGGCCTGCACTACAACTCGGGCTGCCAGCCTGACTTCCTGCTCGTGCTTGTGACCGCGTTTCAGGTGGCCACCGTTCCCAGACAACAACAGGTCCAGCAGCTTCTTTTGGGCGTCGCGGGCCCGCGCTAAATCACCCGGAGCGATCATAAATCCGGCCAGCAGGCTCAACCAGACCGACCGGGAAACGTTGACCTCGGGTGTCCTGAGCTGTTCCACCAGCCGGGCCGCATCAGCAACCATGTTTGTGCGTGTTTCGCTCATGCCCCGCCTCCCGTTATGTGGGCCAACTCGGCCAGCACCTGCCCGTAATTCGAGGGTTCCTCCAACGCTTCCCTGATCCAGTGGCGACAGCGTTCCGCACAGGCCAGGCCTTCGTACTCAGCCCGCTCCGGCGTGGCCAGAATAAGTCGGTCAGCGCTCAGGCGCACGGCACCCAGACCGTCGTACTTGCCGCCGCCCAGCATCAACGGGAAGGCGGATCCCAGCTCCGCATCGAAACCCATGGCCAGCAGCAGCCGTCCCATCTCGGCGGCAGCACCATTGCGGAAGCGCAGCACCGTACGAAAACGACCGTGGTAGACTTCACGGGTCGCCTTCTCCACCGGCCCATGACGGTCCTGGGGCGCGCTGGGACGGCCGTCGTAAACACGGAACTCGCCGTGCGCATGCCGGGGCGGATAAGGTATGGCCACATGGCCTACCGCCACACGAACCGCATCCCGGCCGTCTGCCAGCCCATCGCTGAAATCTACCCGTCCAGACCAACCCATGCAGCCGAACAAAGAACAGGCCGCACAGTGATCGTCGCGCTTACATTTGCTGCCGCCACCCCCTGGGCCAGAGAAAAGGACACAGGAATCGGTGATCATTTCGTAGCGGGTTCGGGCCGCACCTTTGATGCCCGATCCGGCCAATACGGGCTGAGCCCCGCAGCGGGCCGCTGCCTGAACCAAGACCTGACCCGACGGATCGAGCCCCAATTTCCCCGTTCCCGGCGAAACCCCGGCCTGCCCGGTCTGCAAGACCAATTCCAGCCGGCCCGTATAACGATCAGGTGCCCAGACATCGTGACCCACCAAATCCGGCTGCTTGCCGCGAGAACTGTTGTCCCGGCTTATCTGGTAACTGGTCATCTCAACCCTCCCCGTGCATGTAGCCGTGAAGTGGCCCTTGGATCAGTTCGTCAAAGAGCGGCTTTACCCCTTCGTCGCGATAGTCCACGGCCTCGAAGAGACCGGCCTGATGGTGCCGTACCCCCGCCATCTCGCGGATGGGCACGCATTCGCCTTTTAAACCGTAGGCCTGGGAATGGGCACCTCGCAATGAGCCTGTCGCGCCCCCCAGGAAACGCAAACCAAGCCGGATATCGCGAACTTGAACCGTGCCCATGCCCCTCGATTTACAACCGCCGATCGGCACAAACCCGCTGTCCAGGTCGCGCAGTGCTTGCGCGATCAGGCCCAACTGCCAGAGGGCGAAGTTCTCGCCGCTGAGGGTAACCGCGAAGCCGCCGTCTACGACTACTTCCGTATCGTAGAGAACCCCCTGTGCTGCGGACTGCAAGCGACGGTTGATGCCAACTCCGGTACGGACCTCGGTTCGGTTGGTGGCCGCCATCAGATCTTCGGGTGGGTAGGCATCACCGATGCGAAAGCGGCCGGCAAGCTGCATTGACCCGAAGGTAAAACAGGCCGCACACTGTTGTTTGTGCGGGTATTTTGCAGGGTTGGTATGCTCGCGTTTGAACTTGCCGTTGCCGCACATATCCCTGTCTCGGGTGTTGGTGGGATCGCAGGCAAACATGCCAGCCGAACGCAGCAGGCGTTCACAATGGGCGCGAATCACGCCCTTCAGGCCTGATCCGGCCAGAAACACCGTATTCACGCCATTGCGGACCGTGCGTTTGAACTCCACATCCGCGATAGCCGGGTCTAGACCCGTGTTCTGGGACCGGACCAGCACCGGACCATCAGGAACCAGAGTGAAGCTGATCTGTACACTGTTTTGGAAAGTCTGAAACACGGTTCACCCCTCTTTGCCGATAAAGGCACGCAACTCGGTTAGGGCAGCGGCCATCTTGTCGGAGACCGTACCCGGATTCTCGTGGAGTTCCTCGTGGCTCACGCGCTTGAGGATGTCTTTTGCGCTCTGGCTCCTTGGTTCAGTCACCGCGACCTGGACCCAGCCTAAACCGCGCGCCTTTTTTCCGCCCAGCAACAAGACACCCTCGTCCAGCATCCACAGGGCCTGGGCAAGCAGGCCAATTTCGTAGGGGTCCGGGTTGAGCAGGCGCACGCGTCCCCTAAAGGACGTACCCGCAGCAACCACCTCGAAGTCGAACAAGGCACCACCGGCCGCAGTTCGTGTTTCACGGGAGATCGCCACTCCGTCGCGCAAAGCCACGGAGGCCCGTTCCTCGCGGCAGTGGAGGTCAGAGATATAGAGCCGCGATCCATAGGCCTGGACCTGTTCGCTGCGGCGGCGATGATCGGTTTCCACGTGGCCAAAGAGCCGTTCCACCGGACTTAGACGTGTCCACAACCCATGGAAACGGGCCGCTTCCTCACTGCTGTCTTCGGCCTCCCCAGGCGGCGCATTTATGCCGGCAGCCGCGCAAAGCGCCTCGATCCCCGATCTGAGTACGCCGCGTAACGAACTGCCTGGGATCATGGGTTCTGCCCGCGCATCACGCAGTATGGGTAGGTCTGTACCGGTCAAGTCCTGGCTCTTGCCCGCACCAATGTGCAGACCGGTCCGGCAGGTAAGGATCAGATCAAAGCTCACCGTTTCGGCCAGAGCCGCATGGTGTCTTGGTTTCGACACGGTCCTCATCGTTGCCCTCCCTTGCGCTTCGACTGGCCTTGGTACTTGTGGCCACCGCCATAGGATTGCCGGTTAACCAGCTCGGTCAGGTAGGTATAGTGGCGAACCATGTAGCCGAACAGGTGCTGAACAGCGGCCTGACGAGTGTCTTCACCAAAGCGCTGATTTGCCTCTTCCAGGGTTTGGCGCACATCCCCGTGTATTTTTTCCCAGAAGCGGCGAGTGGCCTGACGCGCCGCCTGGTAATTGAGGTAATTGATTAGGACCGATATCTCGCTCTCTTCTCCGGCGACCTGCATCATATTGCGCAGTTGCGAGGCCTGGTTTCTCATGTGGCCTACCTTGTCGATTATTTTGGTGGCGCGTTCCACCAGCCATGCCTTTTCCGCGCCGCTAAGAATTGCCGTCATGCTTTTCCTCCTCAAAGAGTTCGAAACGTCCGCAACCCAGTGCGGTTTCTTTACCTACCCCATTTCGCAATGCCGTCCATACGGTTTCGCTTAAGAGTAGATCCTGGCCCGGTCGCGGCTGGTAGACAAAAACACTGCCAGCACCCACGGCCTCGTACAGGGGTTTGAAATAACCGCCCTGGTTTGGGCGTTGGTCATAGCCGCCAACCTTTTCCCGATTTCGGTAGCAGGCGCTGGGGGTACCATAGCGATCTTCCCAATCACCCAGGGGATGATCACCCGGACGGTTCGGCAGGTAGGCGGATCGAGCCACCAGGACAAGCGGAGCCGGCTCAGCCGCAATGGTCAGGTTCAAACCAAGCGCAAGTTCACGAACCTTTTGCTCTAGATGCTGAGCGAATCCCCCCGTTTTTGGTGCATCCCGCGCGGCCCCATGGAATGTCAGCTCGACCTGAACCTGGCCCTGGCCGGTATGTCGGCCTGAGCCCACAAACAGGGTTGTGTGTTGTAAGCGTGCCAGAAGTTTAGCGCTCTCCGGCCCAAGGTTCTCGATCCAGGAAACAAAGCGCACCGGAACCAGAGCATTGTTCTCATCCGGGGTTCCAAACCATGGGTCTATATATTCGTAAGAGAACAGCTTTTGTGGCGCTGCTGTGCCGGTGTAACGGTCAAGCGCTACCCGCGTTCGGGTTCGCCGCACCAGGTCATCGGTTTCCCGCGCGGGCAGGGTGCTTTGTTTATAGCCCCCGTATTGAGGCCGCAGATAGTGGGGCTGATTCGTCTCTTCCAGATGACGGTTCACCCGGTGACGGGCCAGTTCGTCGACCAGAATATCTATCTCGACGCCCTGTTGGTGCCGGGGTCGCCTGCGTGTGGCGGGCCTGATGCGGCCCTCCTCTGTTTGGCTTCGAACGGGCAAGCCGTCGCCGAAGCTGACCGGATTGTGTTCATTGAGGAACAGGGCCTTGAAAGTATCGTCATCCGCTTTGCAGCGGTTGGCGTTGAGCAGGGCCCAGGCAATCGCGCCCCGCAAGGTGCTTCCGCGCAGGTAAAGCTCGGTGCCGCGAT
>Ga0316189_10005657_pt1 | contig 11991 bp, 8 predicted proteins | sample LowCovwburrow_MG_FD_204930 | JGI IMG/M metagenome (GOLD analysis project Ga0316189, IMG submission 204930) | Coastal sediment microbial communities from Maine, United States - Lowes Cove worm burrow | ecosystem: Environmental > Aquatic > Marine > Coastal > Sediment | place: USA: Maine... | reverse complement strand
TATTCGGTTTCAAGGTTAAAACCCATTTGATTCTTGCAAGGGTTCCACTGGAAGTCTCCCCGCTGACACCGGCATTTATGACCCGGTAATGATAACCGTCGAGCCGCAATTTTTTTTCAAGCAATGCCGGGTATGCAAATTCTTCCGCCACGCCTAACCCTTCGGTGAGACTGTCGCCCACGGCAACAATAATGCCCTCATACTCAGGAGCGTTTGGAACAGACTGAGATGGGGATTCATCGCCGCATCCCGGGACAAAAAAAGCCAGAAATAAAACAAAAGCAAAAGTGAGTTTAAGTTTTTTTATATCATTCATATGTAACGACATTTTCTTTTTCGATTAAACTGGCCGCTTTTGAGGGCAGCGGCTGTGATGAGAACTGAAGCCTGAATCCGTTGCCGGATGATTTCAACTTATATTAAAAGACAGAGCTAAGCGATTCCTTCCTTCGTCATTCGTCCTTCGTCACTCGTCATTCAATTACCTCATTCCTGGCTTTGAGTTCTCAGGAAAATAACCGGCTTTTGGCGCAGAATGGAAATAGAAGGCAGCAATCCAACAGCGACAATCAGCAGAACGGTTCCGGCAATCAAATAAAGGCTTTCCAAAAGAAACGGCGTATACGAAATATCGAACACTTTGGAACAGATGATCGAACTGCTCGTCTGGGAAAGCACCAGGGCCAGAAGGGCGCTTACCAGACCCAAAAAGAGATTCTCGAAGGTAAACACGGCAACCACAAAAGTGCTTTTGGCACCCAGAATTTTATAGTAAACCGCCTCCTGGATTCTGGCAAATCGGGTGGCTAAAACAGAGGAAAGAATGATTAAGATACCGGCCACCACGCTGAATAAGGCAAAGAAGCGAACAATCAACGACAGCTTTGCCATCACATGGTTGAAAATCTTAAGGGTTTCGGTAACATCAATGGCACTGATATTGGGAAAATTGGCTGCGATTTTTGTTTGAATTGCCGGTATCCGATCTCTGGGAACTTTTACGGCCGTAAATATGGTTTGGGGAGCATCCCGCAGCGTTTTTTCGGGAAATACAAAATAAAAAAACGGCCGAATCGATTCCCGGGTTCGGGTACGAATACTGGATATCCTGGTCTGCAGCGGAACGCCCTGAATGTTGAAAGTGATGCGATCACCGACCTCCATATCTTTGATTTCAGCCACCGTGTCCATCACCGAAACCTGTAAATCTCCCCAGTCATCGTTATAAAGACGGTTGCCTTTAACGATCATTTCATCTTCCAGCAGGTAGTTGCGATAGGTGAGGTTAAATGTTCTGCCAAGATTATCGCTGCGCCGCTGTCGCTCTTTTTGCCGGTTAATTTTTTCTCCGTTGATGGTCACAATCCGGGCTCTGATGATCGGATAATATTGAACCTTCATCCCCAGGGTATCGGAAAATTGCTCCATTTGGGCGGGTAGGATGTCCAGAAAAAAAAGATTGGGCGCATCAGCTGGATAAGATTGGATAAAGGCGACATCCAGATTCTGTTCGATTTGATAAATTGAAAAAATGACGGTTAGAGAGGCCGTCAAAGTAATAATGATCGGTTTGGTCGCATTTTTCGGTCGGTACAAACCTTTGATGGCCTGACGAATGATTAAAAATTTTATCTTCAATCGCTTCAGGATATACAACACTGTTGCGGCTAGAAGAGCGGTGATGATAATCAGCAGGAGGACGCCGCCGACAAAATAAAGTCCGGTCTTGATGTCCTGGACTTGCCAGAATACCAGCATCAGAAATATGATAAAAAGCAAAATTGAAATCAGATAAAAAGGCCACCCGTTTTGGGTAGGGATGGTTTCTTTTCTGAACACCGCCACGGGTTTGACATCTTTCAGCCGATAGAGCGGCAGAAAGGAATACAGGCCCACCACGAGTACTCCCAGGCCGAGTCCCTGGATAACTGCCTGCCAGGAGATGTGCAGCTGCACATTAGGCGGTACAAATCCGACAAATAGGACATTCAGGGCATTTTGAAGAAATAAGCCTGCCAAAAGTCCCAGCAGCGTTCCCCCGAAACCGAGAATAGAGAGAATAACGATGTAGTGGCGAGTGAAGAAGCGGCTTGTGGCGCCGATGGTTTTCATGATGGCGATGGTTTTTTCATTTTCCTTTAAGAAGGCGGTCAGAGCGCTCTGGATACCGACACCGGCCAGCAACAGGGTGAAAATACCGATGAGACCCAGAAAAAAAAGCAGATTGTCGAAAAACCTTTTGACGCCGGACCTTGCCGTACGAAATGTATCCACACGTTCCAGCTCCTCATCGGCAACGGCCCGCAGCCGGTCTGCAATCGCGTCGATTTTGCTCTGATCGAATACCTTGATCAAATAACTGTAACCTATCCTGCTTCTCTTTTTCAGGAGGTCCAGCCGGTTAAGATCATCGGCGGAAATAAAAATCCGGGGTCCTAGAAAGAAAAAATTCACCGGTTGGTCCGGTTCCGTTAGCACGATATCGCTGATTTTCAGGATAGCATTGCCCACGCGCAATAGGGCACCCTCATCGAGTTTGAGACGGTCTAACAGGGCCGGGGCCACTATGATGCTGCCTTTTTTAAGGACGCTGCTGAAGTCCCGACCTGATTTCAGCGCCACCTTGCCGTAAAAAGGATAGCCCGCTTGAACCACTTTGAGGTTCGCCAGCAAAGAGTCTTGATTGTTTTGAGGGCGCACCATCGAATAAAATTCCCAGACCCGGGTTCCTGTAATTTCGTTGCTAGCCTCGAGCCGGGCAACGGCTTTGACGACGGCCGCTGACAAATCGTAGTGTGCGTGAATGATGATATCTGCCGCATGCAGTTTTTTCGCATCTTTTTGCATGGAAGTCCGCACGCTCGCAGAAAAACCGTTTAAAGCAATGAGGGTGACAATGGACAGGGCCACGCAGAGCACAAAAACAAGGGCCTGCCTTCGCGACCGGATAATCTGGCGTCCGATGAAATGGATATGGATAAAGTTGCTTTTCACTTTAGTGGATCGATTCCAAGTCTATCTTCCGATCTACACAAATCATTACCCTGATGTTATTCGACCGTCCTGCAGAAAGATCATTCGATCCGCCATTTTGGCGATGGCGATGCTGTGGGTCACCAATACCAGGGTAGTGCGGGATTCCTTCTGATGTTCAAGTAACAAATCAAGGATGGCGCGACCGTTTTCAGAATCCAGGTTGCCGGTGGGTTCATCAGCAAAGATAATCTTCGGGTTGTTGATCAATGCCCGGCACATGGCTACCCGTTGCATCTCGCCGCCCGAAAGCTGATGCGGAAAATTGCCGCTTCTTTTGTCAAGTCCCATGCGCTGCAGCAGCTTGTTTGCTTTTTCCCGTGCCGCCGGGTCGCGTTTGAGTTCGGCCGGAAACATAATGTTTTCTAAAGCGCTTAACGAAGGTATCAGATGAAAGGACTGGAATACAAAGCCGATCATATCTTTTCGCAGTTGTGCCAGATCGTCTTCGGATTTATTGGTAATATCTCTTTTCTGCAAAAAAACTCGCCCGGAAGTTGGTTTGTCCAGCCCCGAGAGCAAGCTTAGCAGGGTCGTTTTGCCGCTGCCGCTGCTTCCCTCCACAACTAAAAATTCACTCTCGGAAACAGATAGCGACACATTGTCCAGTACGCGAATCTCCCGATGTTCAACCGTGTAGGTTTTTGTCACTTGTTTTGCTTCAATGATGTTCATCGAGTCTGTTTCTCATATCGCCGGTTGCACAAATAGCAGCGGCTGAATTGACGTTGTCTTTCATAGGGAAAGGACAATTAGGACACAGATGAACACGGATTAACACGGATTATAAAGAAAGTTTGTTTCGCCTTCGGCGAGAAAGGACACCTAACAAGCAGGCAGCTACGTATGCCTGGACATGGTCCCGCCGCCAGACGGTTTGTAATAATCTGTGGTTATCTGTGCAAATCTGTGTCCCCAAAATCTTTAAGCAACAATCGTAACATTCTAAAATGATAACTATAATTTACCTAATCAAAGATTCAACGGGGTCTGAAGTTCCAATCAATCGCTCTTTTTCTTGGACAGAGCATGCTGCAATTTTTCGCCCAAAGACCCCATGGAAGACTTCGAAGTGTCGGCAAAGGTCCGCCAATTTTGCTCATCGGCCGCGTTGCCGGGCGCCAGGGTAATTTTCCTTTCGCCCGGATTTATGCTTTCGATAAGGACCGGTATTGAAGCGCCCTCCCTCAGCTTTTCTACGACGGCCGGTTCGCTGAGTCTGCGAATATTCGACTTCGGAAGAAGTCCGGTGATACCGGGCTCCAATGTGATAAAGTACCCGAAGCTTTCTTTTTTTTCCAAAATGCCTTCAAGAGCCTGGCCGGCCGTATATTTTTCTGGGACATCGACCCAGGGATCACCTTCGGCGTCTCTGATACTCAACGATAAACGCCTTTTTGCAAGATCAACTTCCTTGATCAGGACCGACACGGTCTCACCAACGGAAACCTCGTCTTCAGGCTTTAAAACCCGCTTTTTATAGCTCATTTCACTGATGTGGACCAATCCTTCAATGCCGGCGGCAACTTCCACAAAGGCACCGAAATTTGCGCAGCGGGTGACGGTTCCCAAAATTTTCTGCCCCTCATGAAAATTTTCGCCGGCGCTCTCCCAGGGGTCCTCGTGGAGTTGTTTCATCGATAAGCCGATTTTCAGCAGTCCGTGCTTTTTATCGGGTTCGATGTTGATGACTTTGACCTGCACGCTATCTGCCACTTTGACCAGGGTTTCGGGATTCGCCGTTTTTGACCAGCTCAGCTCCGACACATGAACCATTCCTTCCACCCCTTCGGACAGCTTCACAAAAGCACCGAAGGGCATAATCCTGGTAACGGTGCCGTTCATGATGTTTCCGACGCTCAGAGTTTCATAAAATGCTTTTCTCGCCTTTTCTTGTTCCCGGGCGAGCAGTGCCCGCCTGGAAACGACGATATTTCTACCGTTTTCTTCAAAGGTCGTAATTAAAAACTCGAAGGTTTTGCCCACATAATCCGCAGGGTCCTCGACAAAATTGAGGGCCACTTGGCTTATCGGACAAAATGCTTTGCGCTGCAAAACGTCAACGCGTAAACCGCCCTTGCACGTTTCCAGGATTTTACCCTCCACCGGTACGGCCTTTTCATAGGCCTCACTTAACATATGCAGACCACCAATACCCGATACCGATTTGGACAATTTGATCTCTTCTTCAGACAGTGCCACAATATAGAGCTCCAGGATGTCACCTTCTTGAAGCGCCAATTGTCCATTTTTATCGAGCAATTCGACCTTGTCCACCACGCCGTCGATCTTGGTGCCGGTATCGATAAAAACAGAGTCCCTGCCAATAGAAACAATTTTCCCACGGATTTTATCGCCAATTCCGACCTCGGCATCAGGCCCGGGACTGTAGGCATCGAGCATTTCGGCAAAGCTCTTTTCATTTTCTTCATTGTTATCATCGTCAAACTGATCCGTCATAATCTTTGCTCCTTTACCAATGATTGAATATTGTCGATTGAATATTCAATATTCAATTCCTGTTCCCGGTTAGGCTTTATCGTTTTCAAATAACCAACAATCATGCATTAACAGGGGCTTTTAATATTTTCAAGAGGTAGTTTCAAGAATATAACACACCTATCATTTTCTTCGGGTATTTTTCCACCTAATCTTCATATTACATTGACAAATTGAGGACTATGTAATAAATTTCAAAAAATTCGAATAGTTACAAATTATTACACCAAAACATTAAATTCTTGACGACGAATGCCGGGAGACCCCATGATGGACCGTGGCGGATATTTGATGGAGAGTGACCAAGAGGCGTTGCGGCTGGATGTCAAGACCGACGCCGAAACAGCTGAAAAGCAGGCGCTGTGGGCCGGCCTTAAACCCGGCATGCGCGTTGCCGATATAGGTTGTGGAGCGGGCAAAACCACTTTTCATTTAAACAGGCTGGCTCAGCCAAACGGCCGGACCATCGGCGTCGATATCGCCGGTCAGCGGATCGAATATGCCAAATCTCATTACAAAGATGAAGGCATCGAGTATTTTACTGCTGACATTCGCGAGTCCCTTGATGATCTGGGGCGCTTTGATTTTATCTGGGTCCGTTTTGTGCTGGAATATTTTCTCAAGGAAAGTTTTGATATCGTAAAAAATATTTCCAGAAGTCTCAACCCCGGCGGTATCCTTTGCCTGATTGATCTGGACTGCAACTGCCTGCGTTATTTCGGTCTGCCGGAACGACTGGGCAGGGCCACTGCCGGGCTGATGAAATGTCTGGAAAAAAATTGCAATTTTGATCCCTATGTGGGCGTAAAGCTATACGCTTTTCTTTATGATTTAGGCTTCAAGGACATCGATGTTAATGTGAGCCCTCACAATCTGATCTTTGGCGAGCTAAAAGAAAATGAAAAATTCAACTGGGTCAAAAAAGCAAAGATTGCCGGGGTAAATTCGGGCTACCCCTTTGAAGAATACGGTGGAGATTTTAACGCGTTTATGGAAGAGTTCAAGACCTTCTTCCGTGATCCGAGAATATTCACCTACACGCCGATGATTGCCTGCCGGGGCGTAAAGCCTTAAAACCTGCTTGGTGTTCTAAATAAATCTCAACAGACGTCCCAAATACTTGAAGTACGGATCTGAATATTGCAGACTGCAGACCCAGAGATTGTATATTTTTTCATACGCTATTTTCTGTTCATCTGCAAAGGCAGCCGGAAAAACCAGGGCAGGAAAATCTTCTTTCCCGGTGATGTCGGCCACTTTTGCGATGGCCGCCTTTAAGATATCGGCACTAAATTCTGATTTATTCGTCACGAATACTTTGATGCAGTTGGTAATGTCGGAGAGGTTTAAGCCGATATCAGACAGGTTGGCCAGTAAAACCGCTTTAAGCTGCCCGTTTTTTTTCAATGAATAAAGATGGCGCACTCTGGTTAAACCCAGTTGATGATATTGATTGCTGAGCTCATTGCAGTCCATGTTTTCCGGCGTCAAATCTATGGCTTCCAACATCAGCCCGCCGGAGGTGTGTTCGTAAAAGTCTGCCAATTCCTGAAGATCTTCAGGTCGCGTTTCGGATATCCGCCAGCTGTCCGGCAGGTCCGGTGTTGACCGGGTTCGGGTGTTAAAATGGAAACAAGCAAAGCTGTCCAGCGAACAGCCCTTGGGATCTTTTATGCTTTTGGCGGCACCGCCGAACACGCGGCTGGGAAATTTGTTATCCGGACGATAATAGCAGGTCACATAATCCATGTGAAGGGAATAGAGACGGTGGGAGTCGTTTATCATGCGCCCGATTTGATCCAGTACAATCAGACCTGCCTTGTTGGCACTGGATTTTCTGGCAGCGTGGTGATGAATCATCCAGGCGTTTTCATAAAAACGAATCATGCCCATGTGACCATAGATGGTTCCTTTATCCTGATAGATAAAGTGCCTGGCAATGTGAGGATTGCGGGTGTAGATCTTGGCATAAGTTTCTTTAATCAGTTTTTTATTTTTCTGAATTGTGGCATACTTATCGGGATAGATAAATCCGGTCTCAAAAAAGAAATTCCATAAAGCATCAAGATCCACCTGGTTGCAGATATAAGAATTTTTATTCTTGGTCTGATGCAGCAAAGCGATGAGTTTTAAATGATCCTGAATATCCATATCCAGCAGAGCCACGCCGCTTTTGATCCATTTGTCGCCGTCCGACTCAACAACCGGTTTGCGAAAAACAACCTGGGCGCTGCATTTGATCTTGTAGTTGTCTGAGAAATTAAGTGACACCTCGGGCAAAACCATGCCGGGCAGCAGCGCCGTTCTGCGCTCGTCTTCTTCCACCGAAAATCCGGAACCGGATAGGTCCACAACCTTGAGGTCAACCGTCTTTTTGGTGAAAGGATGCTGGAATGTTATATTCGGCGAAGGGGTGAGTTTGTAACGCTCACTGCGATATTCTTTTTGCTTGAAACGCTGGATTTCCTGCTTGAGCGGCTTGAGAACATAATTTCTGGTGTTGGGGCCCTGGAAATATCGGATAATTTTGCATTCACCCGAGTAAATTGTAGCTGCTCCATCCGACAGGATGATGTTGGCCGAATACTTGGGATTCAACCATTCAAAGGTCTGAGGAGGGACGGCCTTGAGTTTCACATTAAATGAATAACCGTTGAAATCCATGAGCGTGCCTGAAAAAATAGAGCTGCTTTGGATAAGCTGCGCGCATATGCCCCGGCTGGCATAGCGTCTGAGTTTGCGGGAAGTTATTTCGGTGCCGCTGTCCGGGAGATGAAAACTAATGCCTTTTTCATCTATTCTGATCAATTCAGGTACGATCTTCAGCAGTTTATGACCATTGGGGATCAGAAAATTACGAAATTTGTATGATTGAATTATATTAGCTAGGTTTGTGCCATCAACCCACAGGCATTCGACAAGATCGCTATTGCAGGGCTGGGGTATCGCTTTGAGCGAAATTTCCTTATCGTATTGGCCGTGCACTAAATTGATGAGAATAGTACCGTCCTGGAAATTAACGAAATTCAATTTGTTGATGAGTTGGGCTTTACCAACCTTTTTCTCGATTTCCTGATTTTCGATTTGAGTCGGCTTGCGAAGACTTTCGATTTGAGTCAGCTTGCGAAAATTTTCGTTTTGAGGCGGCCTGCGAAGATCAGTTAAAAGATTGCCTTTTCCCAGAGCACGAATTTTCCGACCTGCGGAAATTGTGAGGGAGCTGTCTGCTTCTTGCCGATCGATTGCCTGGGAACTCATATCGATTACATCTAAGTTCTGCTTGGCGCTCTCCATATTTTAACCTCTTACAGTGGCGGCAACTGGAAAAGATGGCGCTTTTCTGGTTACGGTCGTCAGAGTTTAGGATCAGAAACAGTCAATCATAGAAGTCGGTCAATTTGTCTAAACTGTCATTTTGCCATTTACAGTGCCAATATAACTATTTTTATGTATTTGTTCTTTTATGATAACGAAAGCAATATGTCAACAAGCAATTGCTAATAAACTGAAATAATACACTAAATATCATTTAGTAACTGATTTCAGACGGGTGCACCGAAGTCTTTAATTTATGAATACAATTTATCTAATAAATAGAATATTTCGTCGCTGCATTCGTTGCAGCTAACCTACGCCATGCTTTCGATGACACGAATTCAGTAACTGAAAGGAAGAGCCGCTTACAGCCGAAAAAATTAAGTCCGACAAATTATCACCGGAACGGGCGAGTGGAGGATCAGTTGCGTCTTTTGAAATCGGATTTATATTTTGCCTAACCTGATCGGTTCAAGGTTCAAAGGTTACAACTGATGGATTCGGACTTTTTACGAAACCATCAAAATTGAATATTTGTGGATGTCGCTTCTCTCTGTCATCCTTGTAAGCTTTTTTTTAATTGATCCGCCGACTTCCAGCTCGTAGAGCTTACAGCTCGGAGAGAGGCGGACCTTAAATAGTCAATATTCAATCGACAATATTCAATCACTCGAAGAAGGAGCCCATCGTATGGGAAATCAGATTAGAACCACAATTTTATTGGCGGGGATGACCGCCTTGATAGTTTGGGTCGGTCAGTTTTTGGGCGGTCGCCAGGGGATGATCATAGCGCTCATATTCGCCGCCGGCATGAATTTTTTCAGCTACTGGTATTCCGATAAATTAGTACTTAAAATGTATCGCGCCCGCGAAGTAACACCGGGGCAGGCACCGCAGCTCTATGAAACGGTTCAACGCCTGACCCAGCGGGCCGGGCTTCCCATGCCGAAATTATACGTCATTCCCCAGCAAACCCCCAATGCTTTTGCCACCGGCAGAAACCCGGCGCATGCCGTTGTGGCGGTCACGGAAGGGTTGCTGAGCATAATGGAACGTGACGAAGTGGCTGGTGTTTTGGCCCACGAATTGGCCCATGTAAAAAATCGGGACATTCTGATCGGCAGCATCGCAGCAACCATGGCCGGAGCCATTATGGTTCTGGCCAGCATTGCTCGCTGGTCGGCCATATTCGGAGGCGGCGGAAGCAATGATGAGGAAGGCGGCGGGACCGGTTTCATCGGCTTGATCGTGATGTCCATCATTGCCCCTATGGCGGCCATGGTCATACAGATGGCCATATCCCGCTCTCGGGAGTATCTGGCCGATGCCACTGGTGCAGGCTTTGTCGGCAACCCTGAAGGTCTTGCCCGCGCTCTTGAAAAATTGGGGACCTATTCAAAAAAGCGCCCCATGAATGCCAATCCGTCCACCGCCCACATGTTTATAGTGAATCCGCTATCCGGAAAAAGCTTAATGGGTCTGTTTTCTACGCATCCGCCGGTGGAAGAAAGGATCGCGCGTTTGCGCGGCAGCCGTCCTTCACCGGGGAGAAAAATAGATTCCGGCGGAGATAATCGGGAGACCAGAGCCAAGGCGGCTTGGGATCGACTGTCCGGTTGATGCCATGAGATGGGGCGTAGAATGGGATGGTGGAAACTACCCGCAAAATGTGCTTCAAATTTTATCCCGATTTTATTCCAATCTGCGGATACATGGTTTCAGTGGTCAGGATTCAACTCCGGCTGCCGCTATACCGCGAATATTTTGGTGACACTTTTTTTCTCTGTTTTATCGAATCTGTCGGTTTTGATGACCACTTGACCGATTCATCATCGGCAAGTATCTCATTTGCTTCAGCCGGATTTGGTGCTGGTTGTTCTGCTGGCGTATACCAACAAATTGAAGCAAATAAGCAAAAATTCTTTTTTATCCCAATTCATATGCCGCCGGCGTCAATCAAAATTCCACCCATGAAGCATGCCCTCGCGGTACCGGTAGAACCTTTTAAATTCTCATCCCGATAGGTCGGGGTGGCTTATGAATTGAGTTACAGGAGGTCATATGAAGATCACCATCGGCCTTGTGGTTGGGTTTTCACTTCTAATAATTGCGATGTCCACCGATGTCGGCGGACAACAGAGTTCAAACGCCCCGCAGCCGCTGATAGTGGGAACCAAGGAAGCCCCGCCCTTCTCAATGAAGACCGTCGACGGCCAGTGGACCGGCCTGAGTATCGACCTTTGGCGGCAGATTGCGGCGGAATTAAACCTTCAATTTGAATTTCGTGAGCTTGCGCTAAAACAGCTGCTGGAGGGCGTCACGGATGGTTCCCTGGAGGTGCTGCCCTACCGGTTGCAACACCAGGATTTCGGAATTGCACTGCAGCCGAGCCCGCTGCGTGAGTCTATAGTTGTGACTTTGCTGCACAAGATTCGAGAAAAAGCTTGGCAGGACAAACTTAGTCAATATCTGGGAGAATGAGTGGTCTTTGATATTCATTATTCCCTTTTTAAAGTTTCATTCTCGATTAAACTGGCTGCTTTTCAGACCAGCGGTTTGGCTGACACCTTCAGTTCTTTACAACATGTTTTCAGATAAGGGCCTAATCCCGGTTATGGTATTGCCAGAGATGGTAAAGCGCCCTGGCCGCCCGTTTGGCCGATGGATAAGCCGGGATACCGTTTTTGCAAAATTGAGCCCTCAAACGCGTCCCCGTTTCAGCCAGGTCCGGATCGCCGCCATCTGAGTCGATGGTAAAAACGGTCGGTTTTACATGCCGTCGATTTTTTATATAGGTTAGGATCTCCGGCGTTGGGTCGGCTAAATCCGGAAAATGGTAAGCCATTCTGGGAATGAGCCGGTCGACAACGATAATGGAAATCGCGGGGTCTTTGTAACCCAGTTCCAAAACTTCCGCCAGATAGCCGGCATCGATAAACGTCCGCCACATATCGAGCGGGTTTCCGGCTATTGACCCTGCTATCGGCACGCTGCGGCGAAGAAAATCCATACCCGATTCAGATAATGGCGGGACTTCGAATTCCTCCCGGTTGAACGTGTCGCTGTAAGCAACGCTGTTTCCGCCCCCGCCGCCGATGAGGAAAACGCCATTGCCGGCCGGCTCCGGCAGCAGGCTGAATGCCA
>Ga0316189_10005656_pt1 | contig 11994 bp, 16 predicted proteins | sample LowCovwburrow_MG_FD_204930 | JGI IMG/M metagenome (GOLD analysis project Ga0316189, IMG submission 204930) | Coastal sediment microbial communities from Maine, United States - Lowes Cove worm burrow | ecosystem: Environmental > Aquatic > Marine > Coastal > Sediment | place: USA: Maine... | reverse complement strand
CCATCACGACTTTATCAGCCAGACCGTTTGTGATTGTGATGTTAATCGAGTCAGGCCGGAAGGCGTTCATCGTGTTCGGAGCAAGCGCAGTATAATCTGGGGCTGTCCCTGTCCGAGTAATACCTGCACCGATATAAGCGAGAATGTCAGAAGAAACAAACGGCGTGGGAGTCGGAGCAGTAAACGTCAAGTCATTAGACGCTTCAGATCCGATATACTCGCCAGGGCCAGTAATTTCAAATGTGAGTTTCACATCATCGGTACCTTCGGCAGCGACAGTACAAGACTGAATGCGACCACCACCGTAGTAGCGTTTATAACTCGTTCCTTCTTTCTCATAAACAACGTAAATGCCGACAGCTTTGTCAACAAGTTCGCGGCCTGTACCAAACGGCTGTACCAGTGGGTAATTAATACCCTCATACGCCGACGTGTCAACAACGGATCTGGTAACTGACTTACCGAGTAAGTGCTTGAACAGCAGACCGGTTTCTGCTCCCGGATAATAGGCGCACTCAAGAGAATACGACCATTGAGATTCACGACGGATAGCAGACGTATCGCCAAGTCCGGTGCAAGCTCCTCGAAACTCTTTGCGGCTTTCGTCAGTAGGTGAAAAAGTCGGTAACAAAGTCGACATAACAGGGAGAGATAAATAGCCGGAGCCAGGGTCTGTCCCTCTCGTTGTCTCTTCAACGATTTGAATGAATTGGTCGCATGCCATTGTTAAATCTCCCTAACAGCTTTCAATAGTTTGAATTTGAGGTTCACTTACCATGACCACACCGTTGCGGCCTTCGTTTGTTTCATCAGACCACTCTGACGTGATTGTTCCTAAGGCGTTACCACCCCGTTTCCGATCGATACCGAGACAGTTATTAATATCTCTGCATCTTTCTTGTACCGTAGCAGGGTCTGTATCTTTCGCGTTTGCATACATCTTAACTGAATAGGTGTATGTTATTTTCTTGTCACCAAAACGGAGCTCTTCATCAACGCTTGACGGAACGATCGTCACTTGCCCTGGTGCGCTGGTCTCGACATCTTCAAGCAAGACTTTCTTCGCCCAGCTTAAACCTAAAATCGATTCCCTCATATCGGCTACAGCCGCTTTGATATTATGCGCCATTATCGCCTCATGAATGTTTGACCGGTTTCGGCATCTTCATCTTCTGTAATCGCACCAGAATCGTCATAATCAATGTCGAGCTTCCCATGCAACATCAGCTTTTCATAGTCAACAAGAAACTCGTTTGCGACAACGAACCACTGGGATTCTCCACCCATGTTAATGGCGTAATCACGGAAGACCATATACACGACATAAATTGCTATCATGCGCGGTATTTTCTCATCGTTCCGCGTCAGTCCATCGCTTGACGTGAGATAAAGACCAGTGTCGGCATCGAATACACGTGACCACAAGACGCCACGCTGATCCTCCAGATCGATCTTGACTTGTTTAATGGCTCGTACAGCTTCGGCCTGTAAGTCGCTCTCAGAGCTTAAATAGTCAAGCAGGTCTGGGCGGATCTCAAGTATTTCAGCATCTGTCGGATATGGTCTTGCCATTTATTTGCCCTTTTTCTGCGACATTTTCACAGCAGGTTTCGCACCTTTAGCTTTGGCAGGTTTCTCTGGTGCCAGCTCAACAGGCTCCAAATATGATTCGTGTCGAATACCAAGCCCGACAAGATGCTCAATCTCTGAGCTGTCACTTGTCACATGCTCGCCATCTTTCCAATTCCAGGTCAGCCGACCGTTGAAATCGTCTGCAAAAAATTTAACTTTCATCATACTCTCCTAAAAGGCAGGGGGCCGAAGCCCCCCGACAGTTTTAATTTACGCAGTGGTAAAAGTCTCAACACTTGTTTTCGCTGCTACAGTGTAACCAAGAATAGTTGCTTCCGCAACAGTCAGTGTATCGGTTTCTGTGTTCAACCAATCGGCTGCATCACCAGAGACGACAACATCAACAGCACCATTTACAACGGTCAGAGTTGTTGCCGGAATACTAGCAGTGCCAGCGGTCGACGTATCAGCAATGGAAACGCCTGATGTGATTGCGTCATTAAACCAGGTATGTGTCTCACCGGCAGCTGTCTGCAATTCAATATGAACTGTACGAGTCCACGCTGCAGAAGTTGGAACCGGAGTGACAGTGGCCGGAGTAACAACCCAAACCAGATCACCTGACATTGCTTTGCTGAGTGTGTCGAAAGCATCCCTAAGATACCTCGGCGCTCTTTGTTCGTTTGCAAACATAATTCAATACTCCTCAAAAGAGTGCGGGGGCTTTTACACCCCCGCTGTTATTTAGCTAGTGGAAAGACCAGTGATCTTGCCGTGGTACTCTTCAGCGCCGTAATCGATGCCCATTTGGCCGTAAATCTGACCTTTTTCAGAGGCACCAGTCTTGCTCAGTTCTTCGTAGAACAGAACGCCCTTCTCAGGAACTTCAAGAACGACTGGCTTGCAGACGCTCATATCGGCACAGAGCAAGGAGCCGGCTGGCACATTGGCATCCCAAACAACGGCAACGCGACCAACGAGAGGTGCGATGATAGTTGCGACATTAACGCCACCAACGGTCTCAGACTGAGGAGCAAAACCGTAAATGTTACTGATACGTTGAACGTCGAGGGCCGATGCAAAGATAACCGGCTGAACGAATTGAGCACCACCAGCGGCCATAGCTACGAACAACTGGTCCATCAAGTCTTTCGACAGATCAGCAGTACCAGCTGCAATGGCGTTGGTAGAGGTAGCAGTGATGATACCGCGAGTTTTAGCCGCAGTACTTGCATCGGTAGCTGCCTGGTAAGTACCGTTCAAGAAAGAATAGTTCGCATCTTTGGCGATTTGGAGCAGGTTCGCCATGATTTGAAAGTCTTTCTCATTCCGTATAATGTTCTGGCCTTCAATCGACAGGCCGCTCAACTCGCCAATAACAGATTGCTTGGCATAAGAAACGCTGACTTGCTCTTGAAAGATTTGGACAGTGTTAGTGTCCTGACCGCGAACATAAGTTGTCGGAGTCGGAGCAGTCAAGGAAGCGGTCTCAGTGATCGCTGGTTGAGCTGCACTTTCCAGGGCCCAGGGCTGTGCTACCGGAAACTGAAAAGAATTTGTTTTCATTACTTGCCCACCGGACAGACCGCCCATCATGGTGAGGAAAGGAGTTTTGTTGCCTTGTGCGCCAATCAGGAATAATTCGCCCAGATAGTTGGGACAGTTCCATACTGTTGCTGCTGCGGATGCGTTTGCCATGATTTAATTCTCTCTTTACTGTTGTTGTGCTTCGTGAATTTGACGTTTGAGAGAAATCTGCAGGTTAACATCGCCAGACTCGACAGCCTTACCGTACTGCTCTTGCAGTGTGTCGGTTTCGTGACTGCCTGGTAGTTTCGGGCCAGGTCCCGCAGGTTTCTCCGCGATAAGTTTCTTGGCAAGCTCAAGCCGTTTGTGAAGAGGAAGATCCTTTAGCGAATCGCGCAATCCTTCCGGTACCTTTTCTTCCAATACCAGATATTCCGCTTCATCACGCTCTTTGTACTTCTCAAGCGTTTTGTTCGCCTCGGTTAAATCGTTCTCCAACTTCGCGGCTTTCTCTTGCTCCTTTTCCGCAAGGGTCTTGAACTCGCCCTGTTCTTCAAGGCGTTTGTTCTCGATCTCTTGCTCCTTCAACTTCTGGGCATCGCGTTGACTAATCAAATCCTTGTTAATCCCGCGCAGCTTTTCAAGTTCTGCCTCGAGGTCGCTTCCACCACCTCCGCCCTTCTCAAGTTCGGTAATCTTCGCTTGAGCAATCTGCAACTGTTCCTCTAATTCTTCTTGGGTAGCCATCCGGCACGTCCCTTCTCAGCGAATCCACGCTGGTTAAATAGTTGTGTGAGCTTCCACCCACAGTTTCGGATTATGTTCTGTTACATTTACCGCTTTTTCAATTTGTTCTTTACCGTATAGAATAAAGTAACTTGTTTCAGTATCTTGTCTTTCTCTCTCCGGCCTAATCCAAAGAAGTCGCGGCCGCTCTGCTCGTTTGCCCATGCCTTGAAACCTTCCGTTCCAGATAGGATGATTTTAAAGCCTTTCTTTGACGATCTCACGCCACGACCAAGAGCTGTTAGCATTCTATTTGAGAAGGACAGATTCGGCCTTGTACTGAGGCTGTTTTCTTGCCTACTCTTTTTATACCCTTCCGAGTACCTTTTAAACATTTTCCTGTTTACATCAACACCTGACAGCGTTCTTTTATCAATCGTTGTCGCGTTGTCCTCACCTAACCGATGCCAGAACTTTCTTGTCGGATCTTTAATAACTATTTTCGGAGCCTTGACGGTAATCTTTACAGCCATGATTATTCCCTCGCCAACGCCTCAATCTCTTCATCAGTAATCGCGGCAGGCCTGAAATGATGCCGACAGTTATAACCGCCAGGGATGCCGCCCCAATAATCAGCCGCTTGCCACTCCGCTTCAGTTCTAACAGGGTCAGCAAGAGCCGCAACGCAAACATCTCGTGTCTTTGCATCAAGAGGCCCGACTATTTCCCACTCTTTCGCGCCTATCGCTTTACCAGCTGCAATCGATACCTCACCACCGAACGATAAAATGGCACTATTCGCGTGAGTATATGCATGATTGGCTAGCGGTGAACCTTTACCGTCGATGCCTACAGTTGCAGCCTTAACAGACTCGACCAACCGACTGAACGGCACATTCGCTACAGCCTGACGATGTAATCCGAACCGTAACTCATCCATAGCCGCGGCACCGATAAACTCAAACTGAGCAAAGTCAGCACCAGCAAGTTGCTGAAAGGTTAGCGTGTCGACAGTAGTAAAGCTCGGACTCGCAAGACCTGCTGCCGTAAAGCTAGAATCAACAGTACCGACCATTCCCGGATATGTGTCAATGAACTCTTGAGCAAGCTCGGTATAACCAGAATCTTGCAAAGCCTGCAGCATCTGTGGGCGAGCGTTCAATATTTGAGTAGCTTCCACAAGGCCACTCGCTGAAGTCGCTGTAGAGACGATGTCCGTCAGCCTGTTGTCAAGTTCCCGCATGACTTTCTGCAGAGCCTTGGCATATTTCTCGGCTTGTTTATCACCGTATGTCAGAATCGGTGTGTTAGGCATTTATTCCATCGCCGTTCGGTCTCAGCATGTTTTTAGCCTCTCTGCGATTGCGTCTGCTCATCTGCTTCTTAATCTTCTTGCAAACACCGGCTCGTTGGGTATAACACAAGACTTTCCGCCAGCCAGTAACAACGTCGAACTCGGCGCCGTCTTTGAGTATCGCCTTATGCCCCATCATAACGGCTACCAACTCCAAGTTATTCCGGCAACGGTTTTATCCTTGTCAACAGTTACAAATAATTCATCGTAGATAACGTCTGACACAAACCAACCAAGAACCGCACCAATAGCAACCCCGGCATATTCATCGCCATGAGAAGCAAACGCGGTTGGTATCAACGAGGCGACAACCACCGGAGTTTTACCCCACCCGTTACCCTTCGCGGTGACATTAACAACGCTTATAATGGCAACAGTCGCGCCGAAAAACTCGGTCGCCTTGTTGTCTGTATCGTTAAAATCATAACCAGTAAAATCAAGCGCCATTGCTGGCGAGCAAATAAATAATAACAAAATAATTGCTACAATAATCTTTTTCATAACGGCTCTCCTTCCGTTAAGAGTTTATGTACCTTCGTCGAAATTCGGCAGCGTTGGCAGTACCGACCCATTATTAGCCGCCGCCTTTAGCTTTAATTCTTCCTCAGTAATGTCAGGGTTTTCCCATCGCCAGAAATCCTCAGGTGTAGCAAGATTCAAAGCAATCTTTTCCTTCCACTCTGTCCATGTCTGCGCTTGGTCGACAGGCAGTGAAGGTTCGTCAAAGTCTGCGACAAGCTCACCGTCAATTGGTAATCCCCAGCCGTGAATCTCAGACATACCGGCGATGACTTTATAATTCTGTCGCTCGAAATCTCGTGCAGCGTTGATTCGTTTCTTCCGTAGTTCCAAACTTGACGCCTCTTCAACGACCAGCTTGAAGCCACTATCAGCAGAACCGGATCCCGCCACTTTCAGGTTCACGCCCCACTGATCGGCTACCGCTTCTTTGTAGCTATCGAGCCAATCCATAAACTTCGCAACTTCAACTTGCGGTGATCGATATTCCACAAACGGTGTCTCTTCAGGCTGGGTCTCAACGGAGATAATCGCATCACCACCAATGACCGTACCCTCTGGAATGTTAAGGTTTGTGAACAACGCCCCCAGTGCGCCGTATCGAGAGTTGAACTTGGTCTCAATATGGTACATGTTCACGCCATCATTCAGATAGGTCAATTGCTCCCAAGCTGGCTTGCTCCAGAAGTGATACCGCGGCTTCCGAATGTCGTACAGCGGAGCACTTGGCACAATCTTGTATGTATTGCGTTCCTTGCCTACTATCTTTAGCTCGGACCGACCGTTCTCTGAGACACGCTCCAAGTCCATTACAAATTCAGAGTCCCAGTAAGTATAGAGTTTATGCCCTGCTTTACTTACAGCCCCTGCGCTATACATCAAACTTTTCGTCATGCCTGTCTTGACATCAAAGTCTACATCGCAATTATTTCGAGAGACAACGCTGAACAACAACTCGTCAGTTTCTGCGATATACTGAGGCACCATCACGGCTACCTTCAAGAGTCTTGAAAGCTGATCGAGATCCTCAACAGCAGGTCGGAAGTTACTCTTTTTCAATAGCTCGTTATATTTGAGTGTCGCGTCCTCGTTAAGCGATCCATCAACATTCATAACGGTTCGCACTGGTTGACTCTGATACGACTTCGCAGACATCTCTATAATCATGCCGAGGAAGTTTTCCCATAGCAACATAACGCCGCGCTTTTTCCAGTCTTTAATCCCACCGCCGTACCCAGCCGTGTTCGTCAGTAAGGTCTCAAGATAGGGCGTGTAATACCCGTCAAGGTAATCTACTGCCTTCTGCGCACTGACTGTTTCGCAAGCACAAAGATTGTCTAAATGGTCGTTATAGTGCATTAAATCACCCTTATTGAGCCGCGCTTATAAACGGGATAACGTCTATGAATGAGATAACCGAGAGCATCTGAAGCATGTGTCCGCTTCGGGTTCTTCGTTTTAAACTTGTCATACGGATAAGTAATCCTATCAAAATCCGCCTTTGTTTCCTTACAGCGGCTATGCATAAAGAATCGTCTGACGCCCAGAGAGTTTTGGCACATCGCGTTCACCGAGTTGAACCTATCTCTCAACCGCGGATTCGCTTGCGGATACTCCAAACTTTCTAATCGATCGCCGAGCGTTTCCTTAATCAGCGCAAAGTCTGATCGACCTTTACTGCTCCGACTCTTGCCGCTACTGTCCGGGTAAACCGTAAACCGATGGTCTGGATACCGCTCCATCAACTCTGTGCATAATTTAGGCGTGTCGCTGTTCTGTAATACGATCTCATCAATCTGGTGTAACTCGTTCCCTACCTCGGTGCAGATAACTGCTGACATAGGGTCGACGTTGAAGTCCATGCCTACCAGTAGCGTGCCACCTTCAGGCGTGTCACCATCAAACATATTCGCATCTGAGAAAGACTTATAAACAAGCCCTTCCGAGAGAATAACAAACCGTCCGTCGAGATAAGCCGCAATTGAGTTTGTGTCATACCCGGATCTGATCGACTGCAAGAACTGGTCTGGCAGAGCCAAGTTGTCTGTACTCGATGCGTGAATGACCTCTATATCGTGACGGTGTGATTCATCGCCCTCGCATATATCGTAACCCCAATTTAATTCCTCAGGGGTGCCTGTCATTGTTATCTCACGATGTACCGCTTTCGGATCTCTGACACGAGCCAACACCTGCTCAAATACCGCCTTGTCCTGTATAAACGGTTCATCTATATTCGCAGAGCCTATATTCGGGCCCTTTAAGCTATCCGGATCATCACCTGACGCTATCCAGATAATACCAGTCCGACCTGCGTGGTAAAGTAAAAACTCGTTATCAGACTTGTTATGCTTGTACTTGATGCCCTTACCATCCAGCATACTCTTGATATGCGGAATGATTGTGCGCTTTGCTATCTTATAGCTGGGCGAAACATACAGGTAAGGCACTCCATTGTTCTGGAGGCTGACTGCTATCGCCCTTTTCGCACTTATACCTGTCTTGCCAGCTCCGTAGCCTGCCACAAGAGCTTTGATATATGCAGTACTGTTCCACCATTTACGCTGGTGATCGAACATACCGCCTTTGAGCACGTCTCCATCAACAATGATCGGCGGCTCTTTACGCCAGAAAGACATTACAGAAACTCGTCAGTTGGCTCGAAATCCCCCTCAAGTATGATTGACTGATCTCTCCAACCGAAGTTTTTCAGCGCAAATATCGAGCCTGCAGGGGCACCCTTATGCAAGTTACCCTCATAAGATGATTCGATATATAGCCGCGCTCTTTTAATTGTGTAAGAAAAGGCACCCTTTTTCTCATAGTCATAAATCGATTGGCGCGACTCAAATCCAAGCTCATACGCAAGGCCTGTGATGGTCAATGGTACTTGTGGGTCTGCGTTCGCGCACTTCAAGAAATAGGCGTCAACTGCTTCTTGCAGCTCCTCTTCTGTTTCGTATTTTAATGGTCTGCCTGTTGTTGTCATCGGACTCCACCTTTGACTGCCTACCAATCCAAGTAGGTTGTTGGTTAGTCGCTGTTATACTCTCATTTGTTGATAGTGCGTATAACTAGCGTGGTTTGCTTGATCGCGACCTTGTGTTAGCTGGTAGCGGTATTTGTTTGACTGCGTATGCTCCACACTTGCACATTTCAAATTCTTCGTTGTGCTTGGTGCGTTTATCGAATTGGATACCGCACATCTTGTGAAGGCATTTATAAGTATTGTTCGCCATGTTAATGATCCGATGTATGAATCAACATTCCGTCGTTATATGTCGGCTCACACCAACAACGCTCATTTAATAGGTGATCGTTCCCATATTGGGGAAACACGTTTAAAATTGTCACTTCTTCGTTTGTCTCAGTATGTCGCCAGGTTGTTTCTTCCTTGGCCCAAGTCAAAACGAACCTATTTCCTGCATACGCTTCCCTGTAATGTTTCCGTCAATGTCGGATGCGTCAACCTCAACCTCAAAAGGCGGGTATGTGTCAAGCACTTCCATATCAGCAGTATGCGAATACACCTTGTCATAAACTATCGTCTCATTCACACCGCTGAAAACTTCGCCTGTAAATTCGTCTGTGTACTCCCACGGGGTTTCGACTATTCGCTCAACTTTGTCGTAGAAGTCTACCGCCTCGATGTGTGTTGTTTCAAGCGGCCACTCTACCCGAATTAAATCAGCGTTCACACTTCCACCGTTTGCGTCGATGAACTCAAGAGCCTGTCCGAAGTATTCACCTATTCTGACACGTGTGTAACCTTGCAGGAGTGGAGTGTTGACGTGACCTATCCAGTTTTCAACTTGCACGTCCTCAATCGTTTCGCCTTCACCAAGTTGATAGCCACCCTCTCCGAAAATAGCGAGGCACTCAGCGGCTGTTTCAGGTAGCGAGGTTTTGATTTTCAGGATAACGTCTACCATTTTGCCGCCTCCTTACTGCTCCACACCTTCGGGACGCCGTTGTTGGCGTATTCACCTTGGAAGATGTTGGTGCTGTTTATACCCCCTATCTGCAATTCGCTGTCCAGAGTAAATGGTTTTGCTCCTACTGTTGGCGAAAATGCTGGTGGTGTGTCACCAACATCATAAGCCCGAATAGCTAATTCGGTAGCACTCCAATAAAAATCTACGCAGAAACTAATACCAAGTGTCGGGGTGAATGCGAAGGTATCCGTGTCAACTCCGGTCGGTGTTTGCTTGAAAATAATAATATTTGGCGCTGTCATTAATGCACCAAGGTAGTTTACAACGTCTGAGTAACACCCGAATAGATACTTGTTAGTATTTGTTACACTTGCGGCATCTACAATCATCCTGACAGCACCACTCGCCGCTGTTAAAACCGAGGGGGTTGGGACTGTGATGACATCGCTATCATCAGTTTTCGTGCTTGCACCAGTGTATTTCTGCGGGCCAGAAACCTCGCCAAGTTCAAGTTGGGAGTTGAAGTAGCCGACAGAGAGTGTGCCTGTGCCAGAATTTTTTGAGATATATGGCCCTAACTGTGTCCCAGCAAGTGTTGACCAATCCGTTGTAATAGTAACAGCAGGGTGGTTTCTGTCTATCGTTTCCCAATATGTGTTGAGCTTTGATAAATCAACTAGCCATAATCCATATGTCGGCCCGAAAACAGCTTGCACCCTCAACACTCCGCTTGTGCTTATTTGTTTCATCACAAAAGACGGCTCATACCTCGTTGAACCTGTTGTTAATCCTGAAGCGTTTTGGTATAGGGTGTCACCGTTAGCAATGGTGTCTATAGCACTAATAGTCCAACCACTATTAGCAACGCCATCAGCACCAGTCAAGTTTTTTACTACAGATATAGTCCCTGTTTTAGTCCATGCCGCATTACTTAAATCTTGCGAGTGTAAAAGAACATTCGTCCCCGCATTCGCCACACTCAGACTATTTACGAGGCTGGCTCCGTCGGCGTCTGTGTCGTACCAGACGGGGATGACTTCTTTGATAGATAGAGACAGGTTTGTTATTACGGCCCCACTACCTCCTAATTGACATTGCAATGCTAGGTTTGCGCCAGTAGCTACAAACTCAGCCTCTACACCATTGCTTGCGTATACTGTTCCGTTTGTGGCATCTTGTAGCTCTAGGGTTCCAGCTGTGGTGTCACCAGAAAACAACGCACGATAAGATTTTCCTTCTGTCAAAAAACCGAGTTTAAAAACCCTACCTGTGGTTCCAGTTAAAGTATAGCCAGTTGATGAGTCCTTGGTTGCTGTTGATGCAACCCAACCAGCAACAGAAATATCAAGTGGTTGTGTCTCAAGCTCACTCCCCAAGCTCGCCCCATCTGCAACAGTAGTAGCCAACCGGCCACCTGTGATTGCTGGATAAAGGGCGGGGACAGTCAGGAGGGTTTGTTGACCAACCTCTGTTAATGTAATCTCAAAAGTTCCACTTGCCGCAGCCACCCTATAAACAGCAAAATCTGTTGAAGCGGCTACAAACGTCCCAGACGGTGCTGAAGCAACATTGCCTATTGTAGTAGCGTTTTCTACTTTAAACGCACCAAGAGTTATGTTTAGATTTGAAAATGTGTATGAATATGTTTTCCCAACGGTAAGCCCAAAAAATCTATGGCCTACTAATGTTCCATTTGAAATGATAGTAAAAACATCACCAACTTCCGTTGCGACATTTGTTCCTACTCCACCGTCATCGCCAACCTTCGTTGAGTTTACACCTAACTCGTCACCGACTAAACTTACATCGGAATCATAACCCCAGACAGTCCTGCCGGTGGTTGAGGTGTTGGAAGCACGTAGCAGATTCAGCAGACGTGAGATCGCTTGCGAAATCTTATGCCTAAGATTCAACTCAGTCCTTGCGCCAAGTTCAGTTCTTGAGTTTAACTCTGTCCTCGCCATTTAAACATCCTGGCCGCGCACGAAAAGACCGAACCCTGAGCTTGTCCCTGCTTCTGTTTTGGTGAACGTCACACGAACGACATTGCAACCTATCGCAGAATGCTGATAGTAATCACTCGGCCCACCGTCAGCAAGTGTTTGTTGTGTAGCTGGTACGCCTTCAACTCCGTCCGCTTCATCAAGAAACCGAACAACGTCAATAGTGCCACCCTTATCGCTAACAACGTCAATCAGAATGTTCGCGTAATCGTTGACATTGGCAGTAACAATTGAGGTTGTAGCTGCATCCGTCACTTCTGTCGTGTTAGACCCAATTAATTTACTGCCGTTAAATTGTTTCATTATTTTGTCCTTTTAAAAAAAGTACCCTGAGTCGGAGGAACTCAGGGCTGAATAG
>Ga0316189_10005655_pt1 | contig 11995 bp, 9 predicted proteins | sample LowCovwburrow_MG_FD_204930 | JGI IMG/M metagenome (GOLD analysis project Ga0316189, IMG submission 204930) | Coastal sediment microbial communities from Maine, United States - Lowes Cove worm burrow | ecosystem: Environmental > Aquatic > Marine > Coastal > Sediment | place: USA: Maine... | reverse complement strand
CACCAGGAACATCGGCCAGCACGGGAACTTCAACGGCCTGTTCGAGGAGCTCGATGTCCTGGTCCAGGGCCTGCATGACCGGGGGCTGCTGGAGGACACGATCGTCGCGGTGGTGTCGGAGATGTCACGTACACCCAGGCGAAACGCTGACGAGGGCAAGGACCACTGGCCCACCACCTCCGCCCTGCTGCTCGGCGGTCCTGTGCGGGGCGGGCGGGTCCTCGGCGCGACGGACAACGGGCTGGACGCCCTGCCGGTCGACCTCGCCACTGGCGAGCAGACCAGCACGGGCCAGGTCGTTCGGTACGACCACTTCGCGGCGGGCGTGCTCGCCATGCTCGACATCGATCCGGGCGACTGGTTGCCTGGTGTGGAGCCGTACCTTGGCTTTGTTGGGTAGCCCCGGGCTCGCGCTGTGGGCGCTGGCCGTTGCGTGCCCTGGGGGCGGCCGGGACGGGGTCGCCCCCACGGACCCCACGGACACGGGCACGCCGTGCAGCGACTCCCTCTCGGATTGGCAGACGGTCGGGCAGCGCGTGTTGCACACCTGGTGCACGCCATGTCACAGCACCAAGATTGCGGTCGAGCTGCGCCAGGGCGCGCCTGTGGGGGTCAACTTCGACACCTACGAGCTGGTGTTCCCCTGGGCGGAGCGGATCCGGCAGCGGGCGTCGATCAGAGTGGACATGCCCCCGTCGGGCGGGGTCTCAAAGGCCGACCGCGCGGCGCTGGCGGAGTGGGTGGAGTGCGGTGCCGTGGGCACCATTGTTCCGCCGATCCTCGATGCGTGCGACACCCCCAGCGTCGTGAGTGGGAACGTCGCCGGTGAGGACCTGTCGTGTGCGGAGGACGTCGGGGTGACGGTGGAAGGCAGCCTGGTCTTGGAGCGCGACGCGGACGTCTCCTGTGTGTGCGCCGTGTCCGGGGACGTGCGAACTGAGGGCGCCTCTTCGGTCGACCTGACCCGCCTGGTGACGATCGGCGGGGCGCTGTCGGTCCAGGGTGCCGCGATCGAGCGCTTCGAGGCAGGCGCCCTGTTGTCCGCTGGCACCGTCGAGGTGTCGGGCGTTGCGGCGCTGCACACGTTGAATCTGGCCGATCTCCGGACCGCGACGGAGGTGGTCATCGCCGATGCGCCGGCGCTGCCAGAGGTACGCCTGGAAGAGCTCGCCGAGGTCACGCGCAGCGTGCGACTGGAGCACATCGGGCAGGCCGACCCGGTCTCGCTGCCGCGGCTCGCCACGATCGGCGGCGACTACATCCTTCGGGACATCCCCCGCACGACGGTGCTCATCGCGACGCACACCACCACGAGCATCGGCGGCAGCCTGATCATCGAGGGCCTGGACAACCTGGCCCACGTCGACGACTTCAGCGAGCTGCTGTCCATCGGCGACGACCTGGTGGTCCGCAACACCGGTGTGGCGAGCATGCATGGATTCCACCGGCTGGTCACGGTGGGCGGCAGCGTCATCGTCGAGGGCAACGGAGGCCTTGGCAGTGCGCACGGCCTGGCAGATTTGGTGTCGGTGGGCGGGGACTTCGTCATCCAGAACAACGCGTTGTTCTTCGAGTTCGAGTCGTTGGTGTTCCTGACGGACGTGGGGGGAGACTTCGTCATCAAGAACCACCCCGTGCTGGTGGAGGTGCCTACCTTCAAGGGACTCACCAGCATCGGCGGAGACTTTGAGTTCACCGGCAACCTGCAGATGGCGGACGCGGTGGCCCTGGAGCTCGCTGGTCGAGCCAACGTCGGCGGGACGATCATCATCAGCGGCAACGCACCCCCCTAGCCAGCTGGACGCATGCTGAACTCTCTCCTGGTTGTTGCGCTCACGGCCTGCAGTAGCGGCGCGGAGGACAACGAGGGCGGCGCCGGTCCGGTCTTGGTTGCCGGACCGGAAGTGCTGGTGCCCCTGCCGGAGGCCTCTGTTCCGCTGGCGCGCGAGCTCACCGTCTCCACCGACGTCCCCACCACGCTGCAGCTGAACATCGATGATGGCGATCGCGTGCTCCGCGTGGCCTTTCCGGAGGAGGCTACTGTCCACCGGGTCCCGGTCCTGGGGATGCCCGCGACCCCGATACCGATGCCGCGCACGCCGATCCCGCCGTCAGTCGGCTGGTCGGGTTCCGGGTCGACTCTCAGGCGATGACCGTGACGCAGGTCGCGGCCTGCTCTAAGACGCTCAACGGGGCGTTGTTCAGCTCCGCCGTGGGCGATGCCGACGCGCAACCCACGACCGGGAACCCGCTCGGCGTGTGGTCGACGCTCACCGCCCAGGCGGGCGTGTCCAATGCGACAGCGGGCCTGGGCAATCGATCGGTGCGGGTCATCGAGGTGGACCTCGACATGCCGGACCGTCCGGCGCTCGACATCCGCCTCTCGAGTGCGCGCTCGGAGCTTCCGGCAGGGTACAAGATGTACTGGGTGGAGCGCATTCCTTCGCTGTACCCGGATGGCGTCGTCGTCATGATCGAGGATGCACAATAGGCGGACATGGTGTTGTTGCTCCTCCCCACGGTGGCCCTCGCAGCCACGCCCGCGCAGCTCGATGCAGCCTTGCTCGCATGTGCGCTGCAGCCCGTTCATGCGCTGCCGGCGCTGAGCGTCGACCGCAAGCGGTCGCTGCTGGCCGGCGAGGTGGTCCGGATCCTCCAGCGTTCCAAGGAGGATGGTGCGCCCAGCGCGGCGGTGGGTATCGCGGTCCTGAAGGCGTCGCGTGACGCGCTGTGGATCGCGGCGCAGGATCCGCACATCGTCGTGGACGACTCGCTGACCGAGCAACGGGTCGAGAACCTCGGCCCGGATCGAAACATCTGGTACGGCTACTACGACTTGCCGCGTCCGTTCCGCGATCGGCAGTGGGTCGTGGACTCCCGGAACAACCACACGCTCGCCCAGGTCAGCGAGGGGGCGTGTTGGGAGCACCCGTGGTCGCTGGTGCCCGATGGACTGTCGCGGATGCGGCGGTGGGTGTCCGAGCACCCGGACGGCTCGATCACCGACGCGCATCTCGACCACGCGCTGTTTGCGCCAGTGGCACACGGCAGCTGGTTCATGGCGCCGGTCGCGCCCGGTGAGGTACTGGTGGCCTACCAGGCGTGGAGCGTGGTTGGCGGGTCGGTGCCGGACTGGGTCGTCCTGCAGATCGCCATGTCGCGGGTCGAGAAGCTGCTGGTCTCGGTGCAGACCCGTGCGCAGGAGTGGTCGCCTGCGCACTACACGACAGCCCACGCGCCCGTGCACGGGGGCGATGGGGCGCCCATCGCCCCGCTGAGCGGGCCCGAGCTGCCCACGCAGCCGTAGCGCTAAACGAACGGTGCGTTTGTGTCGATAGCGAGGGCATGCTTCCCCGCCACGCACAGCCCCCGATGACGAGATGAACGCACGTGCGCTACTCCTTATTGCCTGTCTGTCGGCCGCCGCGTGTGTGAACGACCTTGTGCCCTCCGGTCCGCCGGACCCGCTCTCCCCCGTGGTAGCGGCGGACCAGGAGGTGCATCCCCGCGGGGAGGCTGCCGCTGCCACCCCCGCCGAGGGGACCCAGGTGAAGTCCCCGGACAAGCCGAAGAAGAAGCTACGGAGTCTCTCGGAGCTGGTCCGGAGCCGTCCTGCCCTCGATCAGTCCAACACGGTCTCCGCTGCGAGCGCGCTGTCGCCCGAGCGGCGCTCCCCGGCCATGGCGCCGCGCTCGCTGAGGGCCCAGGGAGAAGACGGCGGCCCGGCCGGCGTACGCAGCGCCAGCGTCCTCGCGGCGACCCGAACGGCGGCGGCCCCCAGCAAGGACGTCCGGCCCCGGAGCCTGTCGATCGGCACCGCGGTGCACAAGTCGCCGCTGACCAACGACGAGATCATGGCGGTGGCCGAGGGCTCGATGGGCCAGGTCCGAGGCTGCTACGAGCGGGAGCTGAAGGCGCATCCGACGCTGTCGGGGCAGATGGTGGTCTCCTGGCGGATCCGGGGCGACGGGTCGGTCACGGGCGCGCGCGCGACGGAGGATGCGCTCGGCAGTGACAAGCTGCAGGCGTGTGTGTTGAGCGTCGTGCAGAGCTGGGGGTTCCGCGCCTCGGGCAGCTCGATCCGCGTCGCGTTCCCGTTCTTCCTGAAGCCCTCGAGCCACTGACGCGATACCGCGCTGCACCATGCAGCCCGATGTGATTGTGATCGGCGCCGGCCTGGCCGGTCTCTCCGCGGCTTGGCACCTCGCCCCCCAGCAGCGGGTGCTGGTGCTCGATCAGGCCGAGCAGCCCGGTGCTGAGGCGAGCGCACAGAACGCGGGGATGGCGCGTCGCCTGGGCGAGGATCCCTACGAGCGAGCGCTGGCGCTGAGGACGGGCGCGTGGCTGGCCGCGCCGTCGGGTGCAGACTGGCCAGAGCCGCCGTCGCGGGTGGTCGGGGCTGTGCTGGCGCTGAACTCCGACCCGCAGCACCTGCACGACGGCGTGGCCCACCTGCGCGTCCACGGCGTCGACGTCCAGCGCCTCGACGGGGTGGGTGCGGTGGCGCCGGTGCTCGCGGGCGCGCAGCTCTCGGCGGTCTGGTGGCTGCCCGACGAGCGGGTCGTCGATCCGCACGCGCTGCTGCAGGGCTACCTGCGCGGTGTGGTGCGGCACAGAGGTGAGGTTCGCTGCGGGGTACGGGTGGAGTCGCTGATCACCGAGGGGGGACGCGTTGTCGGGGTGCGGGTCCCCGAGGGGCAGATCCGGACGGATCGCGTGGTGCTCGCGGGGGGCGCGTGGTCGAGCAGCCTGGCCGCGACGGCGGGGCTCCGACGGCCGCTGTTCCCGCTGCGGCGGACGCTGCTGCAGTCCGCGCCGCATCCGCTGTCTCGCCCGGACCACCCGTGGGTGTGGGTCGAGGACCGCGGGGTGTACGCGCGGCCCGAGGGCGGCGGCTGGCTGGTGTCGGCGTGCGATGAAGCGCACGATCCGCCCGCCGCAGGGCCTGGGTCGCGCGGCCCGGTCGATCCCGAGCTGCGCGCCCGTGCCCAGGACAAGGTCGACCGCACGCTGCCCGCGCTCGCAGGGCTCGTGCTGGACCGCGGCTGGACCGGGCTGCGCACGTTCGCACCCGACCGTCGGCCCGTGCTCGGTGCCGATCCGGACGCGCCCGGGCTGTGGTGGGTCGCGGGGCTCGGCGGCTTCGGCGTCACCTGTGGTCACGCAGCCGGGGAGGCCGTGGCGGCGTGGATGCGCGGCGAGTCCACGCCGTGGCTGTCGCCGCGCGGGGTCTCTCCGGGGCGGATCTACCCCCTGCGGTGGTCGATCCGGCCGGACGGCGACCTGCACCGCGCCACGCTGATCGACGGGGCGGCCTAGCCTTCGATGCCGAGGATGTCCTTCTCGCGCACGAACAGCAGCGTCTCGCTGCCCAGCCGGACCTCGTCGCCGCTCCAGTCGGTGAGCAGCACCGTCATGCCGACGGTGACCTCGAGTGGAATGATGCTGCCGTCCTTCGCGATGCGCCCTTGGCCCACCGCGACGACCTCAGCGAGGTGCGACTTCTTGCGGGCGGACTCGGGCAGGAACAGGCCGCCCGTGGAGCGCGTCTGGGGGTCCTTGCGCTTGACGAGGACGCGGTCGTAGAGGGGGCGAAGGGTCATGGGGGCTCCGGGCTCGGGAGGTCCTGCTAAGCGCGCGGACCGCCGCTGTCACGGCAGGGCCCACCGCACGCGGTCGGCGTCCTCTTCGCGGCCCAGGCGCATCCACTGGGCGATGGCCAGCTCGAAGGCCTCCCGGGCGCGGTCGTCCCAGCTGCGGCGCGCCGCGGCCCGCCCGGCGAGCTCGGCCGCCAGCGCGACATTTGGCGACAGGTACTGGGTGCCGGCGATGGCATCCGCGCCCTCTGCGAAGTGTGCGTCCCACGCGTGGGGATTGCCTGCGGTGGCGTCGGCCGAGAGCTGCGCGAGCCGGATGGTCGCCCAGAGTGCGCGGTTGCCGAAGGCGTCGGCGCGCGCCGCGAGCTGGTCGAGGTCGCGAGCGACGCCGACGGGGTCGCCGCGCTCCACCTGCACCAGCGCGATGTTCACGTCGGCGTGCAGGGCGGCGCTCTCGGTGCCGAGCGCACTCCAGATGCCGGCGGCCGAGTGGTAGCAGTGCACCGCCTCGTCCCACGAGCGGCGGTGTCGGGCGATCTCCCCGAACATCTCGTGGACCTTGGCGAGACCCCAGCGGTGCCGGGCCGCGCGGTAGGCATCGCGGGCACGCGCGGTGCGGCGTGTGGCGAGGTCGAGTTCGCCTTGGTTCAGCGCGATCGTTCCCAGCCCGGCCCAGGCGTCGCCGATGCCCACCTGGTCTTCGTTGTCCTTGGCTAGCTCGAGCGTAGCGTTGAACTCGGCCTCCGCACCGGAGAAGGCTCCCAGGCTCACCAGGGTCTGTCCGATTCGTGCGTGCAGCGCGGTGGACGTGCGGGAGTCGGCGCTGAGGACCACCCCGGCGCGGTACAGCCGCACCGCGTCGGCGAAGCGTCCATCCATGCGCGCGAGCCGCCCCTGCTGGAGGCGCACGTAGGCGAGAAGATCGCGCGGCCAGCGGTGGCCCGCGACCCCCGCTTCGAGCCGCTCGCAGGTCTCGAGCATCTTGGCGGGCCGGTCCTTGTATCGGTGGACCGCAGCAGCAGCGCGCAGCCCGGGGACCCGGCGGCGGTCGCCGTCCGGCAGGGAGAGTCTCTCGATCGCCGCCTGCCACAGCTCGAGCAGGCCGTCGGCGCGGTCGAACTCGCCGGCCCGCACGGCGCCCTCCATGGCCTCGACCAGCGGCTTGAGCGAGCGCTCGAATGCTCCCGCCTTGAACAGGTGCCGCGCCAGGCGCTCGCCGGAGGTACCGAAGGCCTGGAGCATGGCGGCACAGGCGCGGTGGTGACTGGCGCTGCGCCCGGCCTCGTCGGCTTGCCGCTCGAGGCTCTCCCGCAGCATGCTGTGCGCGAAGCTCCAGGTGCCCTTGCCGCCCGACTCGTCCGGGCGTGCCAGGCGGCGGGACAGCAGCTGGTCCAGTAGATTGTCGCTGGGCTCGATCCCGCGTGCGTTGCAGGAGGCGCGCCACTCGCTCGGGTCGATCCGTTCGCCGAGGACCGCGGCGATCTCCAGCGCGTTGCGGTCCTGCTCGGGGCGGTCGGCCAGCAGGTCGTCGACCCGGTCGGCCCACACGGCGAACAGGCTATCGGGCAGCGTGATCTGGGCGCCGGGCCGCAGCACGAATCCGCGCGGTCCCGTCACCAGGATCCCGCGCTGCACCCAGTCCCCGACGAGCTGTACGGCGAACATGGGGTTGCCCGACGTGCGCTCCTCGACCACGCGTGCCAGTGCGCCTTCCAGTCCGAGCAGCTCCTCGACGAGCGCCCGGTGCGCGCCGGCTGAGAGCGGGTCGACCCGGAGCCGGGAGCTGTTGCGGGAGCCCGCCAGCTCGTCGATCGCGGTGCGCTCCAGCGCGCGCTCCGCCAGCGCCTCGTCGCGGCCGGCTGCGATGATCAGCACCGGGGCCGGCGTGCTGTCTTGGGCGTCCAGAACCGAGATCGCGAACTCCAGCGAGTCGAGGCCCCACTGGACGTCGTCGAGGAACAGGACCACGGGCCGGCGCTGGGCCTGGCCCAGGACGAAGCGGCGCACGACGGCGTGTCGCTCCGCGGTCGACGTGAACGCCTCGCCCTCGCCCGCCCCCGGCGCGACCAGCTCGAGGAGGCCCCGAACCTCACGGGGGTCCGCGGTGCCCTCGGCGGTCTGCAGCGCGAGCTCCGCCCGCTGCCGGATCTGCCCCGCCGCGAGCCCACCGGTGCGCAGGTAGCGGGCGACCATCGGGCCAAGGCCCCCTCCGACGCCGCCTCCCTCGCCGTGGGTAGCGCGCATCACGCTGGCCGCACCAACCTCGTGTGCGCGCTCGTACAGCCACTGCCCGAGTCGGCTCTTGCCGCTGCCCGCCGGCCCCTCGATCACCACGACCCGGGCGCGGCCCGACGCCCGCACCGCGCGTAGGCCTCGCCACAGCGCCTCGCGCTCCTTGGCGCGCCCGACCATCGGGATCCGCCGCAGCCCGTACAGGCCGAGGCCGGCGCCCACGAGCCGGCTCGACGGCCGCGGCGCGCGCCGCCGGCGCCACCGCTTCGGCATGGGCGGGACCTTCTTGGGGCTCAGGACGGGGCCCCCCATCGCCTCCTCGTGGTCGGGGTCCGTCGGGTTGTAGGCCAAGGTGATCGTGGTGGCCGGTTGCACCGAGCGCTGCAGCGTGCTGGCCTGGATACGGGAGTCGGACGGCGCGAACACGCGGGTGACCCGGTGGAGCGCGAGCGCGGCGTCGGCTGCGACCTGGAATCGGGCGCCCGGCTCGGGCTCGGTGAGCGCCCGCAGCCAGTCTTCGAACCCGGCTGGAACGTCCATTGCGGGGTTCATCGGGGGCAGCAGCCGGTCGCTGTTGGTGCCGGAGACCTCGTCGGGGAACGCGCGCTCTCCGGTGGTGAGCGCGTACCCGCAGCACCCAAGGCTGTACAGGTCGGTCCACGGGCCGTAGTCCCACCACCGGCCGAGGAGCTGCTCGGGCGGCATGTACGCCGGCGTGCCCCAGCGGAAGGGGTCGCCGGTGGCTGCCATCGCGTGCGCGATGCCGAAGTCGGTCAGCTTCACCGCGCCCGACTTGGGATCGTACAGCACGTTCGACAGCTTCAGATCCCGGTGGATCACACCGCGGGCGTGGGCGTGCGCCAGCGCGTCGAGCAGGCAGTGCATGATGCGCTCGATCTCGGGCCACTCGAGGGACCCCATGTGATCGGCCAGGGTCTCGCCCTCGACCAGCTCCATGGACAGGTAGGGGGTGCCGCCGACGAGCTTTCCGCGCGACGCCTCAGCAGCCTGATCCGGCACAGAGCCGTAGTCGAGGACCATGACGATGTGCGGGTGGTCGAGAGTGGCGACGGCGCGCACCTCGTTGCGGAACGAGTCGACGAACATCGGTCGAGACGAACCCTTCGCGGTGAGGACCTTCACGGCGACGGGCACTTGCTCTTGGCCGTGCCGCGCCCGCCACACCTCGCCCATTCCCCCACGCCCGATCCGCGCCTCCAGGATGAACGGACCCAGCGAGATCGTGCGGATGGCACCCCCAGCGCGGCCACCGCGCCGCACCGCAAGTGTCCGTCACCTCGCCTCGGGACGCAACGGCTGCGGGCGACAACCCCGGGAGACCGGGGCCCGGCGGGCGTGCCTCAGATCCGCGAGCCAGGTATGATGCGGCGCCTCGACAGGGAGAGCCCATGCTGGACCGTGCCCCCGCGCTCATCGCCTTGCTCCTCACCGCCTGCAGTGGCGGTGGCGAGACGCCGCCCGCACAACCGGAGCTCGCTGCGCCGGCGCCCGAGGTCCAAGAGAACGTCGACATCGACATCCCCATGGCGACCTACGCGTGGAATCCGGCGGATGGCGACGCGTCGGTGCCTGCAGAGCTGGGCGGTCCGGGCTTCACCGGCGAGGGGTGGACCACGCGGATGGAGCGGCACGCGCTGGGCGACCCGAGCGCACCTCAGGGCGGACAGATGCTCGTGGGCATGCTGTCGGACTGGCCGCCCACGCTGCGGGTGGCGGGAAAAGACTGGAACGACTTCTTCAACTACTTCACGTACCCCATCATGTACCAGCCGCTGCTCGAGTTCGACTCCGTCACGCAGGAGCTCGTGCCGGCGCTGGCGACGCACTGGCAGATCTCCGAGGACAAGAAGACGTACCGGTTCCGCATCAACCCGGCGGCCGAGTGGAGCGACGGCACGCCGGTGACCTCGGCAGACGTGATCGCGACCTACAAGCTGTTGCTCGATCCGACGTTGCTCGACCCGTCCGCGGCGCTGACGTACGGCAAGATGAGCACCCCCGTGGCGCTGTCGAAGTACATCGTCGAGGTCACGGCCAAGTCGCCCGACTGGCTCAACCTGCTGAACTTCGCGGCGCGCCACATCCTGCCGGCGCACCAGATCGGCGACATCACGGGTGCGGACTACCTCGACGAGTACCAGTTCGCCTACACCGCGGTCACCGGCCCCTACGAGGTCAAGCCGGAGGACATCGACACCGGCAACTCCATCACGATCACCCGCCGAACCGACTGGTGGGCCGAGGACAACCCGGTGTACGACGGCTGGTACAACATCGGCTCGTTCAAGTTCTCGGTGGTCAAGGACCCGGCGCTGCGGTTCGAGAAGATCAAGAAGGGGGAGATCGACTACATCCAGGTGCCCAAGGCGCAGTGGTGGGTCGAGGTCGTTCCCGAGCTCGAGCCGGTCAAGCGCGGCCTGCTGCAGCCGCGCAAGTTCTTCACCTCGGCGCCCAACGGGGTCTCCGGGATGGCGATCAACATGCAGCGCCCCGGCCTCGACGACGTCCGCGTTCGCAAGGCGCTCCAGCACCTGTACGACCGCGAGACGATGATCGAGAAGCTGTACTTCAACGAGTACGATCCCATCGTGAGCTACTGGCCCGGCAGCGTGTACTCCAACCCGGACAACGCGCTGATCGGGTACGACGAGGTCGCGGCGGTCGAGCTGCTCGAGCAGGCGGGCTGGACCGACCTCAACGCCGATGGGTACCGCGTCAAGGACGGCAAGGAGCTCGGATTCACCGTCGCGTACGAGAGCCCGCTGTCCGAGCGCAACCTGACGGTCTTCCAGGAGTCGGCCAACCGCGCCGGCATCCGGATCGAGCTGCAGCTCCTCACTCGCGCGACGCGGTGGAAGAACATGCGACAGCGCAAGTTCGACCTGGCGTCGACGGCTTGGGGCGCGGTCATCTTCCCTCAGCCGGAGACCTCCTGGTCCAGCGCGCTCGCCGCCCAGATGGACAACAACAACGTGGTCGGCTTTGCGAACGCGCGGGTCGACGAGCTGGTCGAGGCCTACAACGGCGCGTATGACATGTCGGAGCGGCGCGCGCTGCTCAGCGAGATCGACGGCATCATCTACAACGAGCATCCGTACATCCTGGGCTGGTACAGCGCCAACCAGCGTGTGTTGTACTGGAACAAGTTCGGGATGCCGGACTGGGGCACGCACCGCTATGCGGAGTACGACAACCTGTTCCACGTCTGGTGGATCGACGAGGACAAGGTCGCCACGCTCGCCAAGGCCAAGGACGATCCCTCCATCACGATGGAGCCGGGAGCGCGTGAGAACCGGTTCTGGCGCCAGTGGGCCGACAAGCACGAGTCGGCCTCCGCTGGGGATGCCGCCGCGGAGAAGCCCGCCGAATGATCGGCTACTTCGCCCGTCGCCTTCTGCTGCTCATCCCTACGTTTCTCGGCATTACGTTCCTGGTGTTCACCATCACCCGGTTCGTGCCCGGGGGCCCGATCGATCAGATGTTGCTGCAGATGCAGTCCGGCGTCGCCGAGGCCGGCGCGTCCAGCGGGGGTGGCGGGGGGGTGTCCGTCTCGTCCGTGGAGATCCCGCCGGCGGTGCTCGGGGAGCTCAACCGGCTGTACGGCTTCGACAAGCCGTTCTACCTCGCGTACATCACTTGGCTCGGCGACCTGCTCACCCTCGATCTGGGGGACTCCTACAAGTACAACGAGCCGGTGCTGGGCATCATCATCCAGCGCTTTCCGGTCAGCATTTACTTTGGATTGGTCGGGTTTACCCTCGCCTACCTGGTGAGCATCCCGCTGGGTGTCGCCAAGGCCGTGGCTCACGGCAGCGCCTTCGATCTGGTGTCCAGCGCAATCGTGTTCGTGGGGTACTCGGTGCCCGGATGGGCGCTCGGGGCGGTGCTGCTGGTGCTGTTCGGTGGCGGGTCGTTCTTCGATCTGGTGCCGCTCGGCGGGTTCCGATCGCCGGGCTGGAGCGAGATGTCGTGGTTCGGGAAGGTCATCGACCAGCTCCACCACACCATCCTTCCGGTGTTCGCGTACTCGGTCGGTAGCTTCGCGACGCTGACGGTGCTGATGAAGAACTCGCTGATGGAGAACCTGGGCCAGGACTACGTCCGGACTGCGTTCGCCAAGGGGCTCTCAGAGCGGCGGGTGATCC
>Ga0316189_10005654_pt1 | contig 11997 bp, 8 predicted proteins | sample LowCovwburrow_MG_FD_204930 | JGI IMG/M metagenome (GOLD analysis project Ga0316189, IMG submission 204930) | Coastal sediment microbial communities from Maine, United States - Lowes Cove worm burrow | ecosystem: Environmental > Aquatic > Marine > Coastal > Sediment | place: USA: Maine... | reverse complement strand
GAGAAAGGTGCTCTCGACGGAATCCAGAGCAGTCGTTCCGAGGTAAATTTCCGGTACTGCTTTGCGATATCCGCATACCGCCTCAATTCAAGTTCCAGGCTTCCAAGGGCAGAGGAATAGGTATTTTCCAGATCCAGTGCCTGCTTGAGCAGATCCCGCCTGCTGCCGGCGAGTGCAAGCATATCCTCGCGAATCTCCTGCGCGGTCTCCTGGTCCAGGTCCGCGCTTAGTGTCTCCACGTAGCCCGATGCAGTGGCCAATCTTCGTCGTTCGTCTTCCAGCGTTAGCTGGCGAACACTTGCATCCGTGATCTCGTCACGCAGTCGTTCCAGCTCCGTCCTGAACTCCAGCTTGGTGGGCAGCAGGGCCACCTGCTCCCGGAGAATCTGGCCCACCTTGGTGGTGAGGCCCAGAACATTGAGTTTATGCTCAATTCCCTTGAGATCCGCCTCCAGCCGCTCCGCCTGGTCTCCGACGACCAGATCACGTTCACGGGCCGCCTCGATATCCGCGCTAAGCGCGCTAAAGGAAGCGCTGAGGGCCGCGTTTTCATCTGCGAGCTGCTGCACCAGTTCGTGTTTGCCCTGTGCATCCTCCACCACTTTCTTCGCTTCAACCTCAGCTTCAACAGCCTTACCCTGGCGCAGCGCACCGGCGCGACGATCCAGTGACTGCACGTGACGCTCAAGCACCCGGATATCGTGGCTGGTCAGGTCCTGCTGCGCGCCAAGCAACTGCAAGCGCATTGGCTGGCTAAGCAATTCCTCATCGAGCGAGGCTTTTTCTGCAATGGCCTTTTCGACCTCCGCGGCCGCCAGCCACAACCCCGCTTCAGTTGCACTGCCGGCTTCCGCGGTCCTGGGCATCAGTGCAAGTTGCGAACGCAAGTTTGGCAGACTCGTCCCCAGTTCTGTCAGCCTCGCCCGTATCTGCTCGGCCCGTTCAGGCATGCTGGTAATAGCAGCCCTGATCTCTGCCAAACGGCTTCTGCGCGCACCCAGCTCCGCCTTGCTGACCAGCATGCGTTGCTCGATATCGTCCAGGGTTGCCGCTGCAGGGTCCGCCACCGTGAGGTCGGAATCCATTTCACGTTCGGACAACCCTATCTCGATGGCTTTTGCCCGGTCAGCCGCGCCCGCCCGGGCCTGCGCAAATGACGCCAGGGACTCCTTGAATTGCCTGGTCGCTACCAGTGCGGCGCGGGTGTCGCCATATAGCCTGAGCAGGTTGGCGCGCTTGGGGTCGTCCGGAGCGAGGTTTTCAGAAGCCTCGGCAACTGCCGCATCCAGCTGGGGGATGGTTATAGCCGTCACCGGGTCCTGGCCCCAGGCGGCCAGGGAAAAAAATAGTACCTGCAGCAGCAGCAATCTGAGCATCAATTTTATCCCTTCATTGGCAGCGCCACCGCCGCTCTTTCGTCACCGGCGAGACACCGCCACACTCTAACTCGCCAGCGCAAATGTGGCCAGTGCAAGCCAGCTGACGTAGAATGCCCGCCCCCTTTGCAAACACTGCCAGACATGCCACTACTGCGATTAGATCAAGCCAGCCTGCACTTCGGCACCCAGGTACTGCTGGACCATGTTGACCTGGTGATTTCCCGGGGTGAAAAACTGGGACTGCTGGGTCGCAACGGTACCGGCAAGACGACCCTGCTGAAGGTTCTGGCCGGCGAGCTGGCTGTGGACAGCGGTGAGCGCTGGCTGCGCCCGGGTGTCAAGCTGTCGCGCCTGGAACAGACCTTGCCGGACGCCGACGAGCTGACAGTCTTTGATGTCATCGCAACGGGCCTGTCCAAGGCCGGGCAATTGATCGCCGAGTACCACCGACTGGTGCACAACGCGGCTGATGCGGACCTGGACAAACTCGCCCGCGTGCAACAGCAACTGGAAGACGAGGACGGCTGGGCCCTGCAACAGAAGGTGGACACCATCATCAGCCAGTTGCAGTTACCCGCCGATGCTACGATGGGTGAATTGTCGGGTGGTTGGCGCCGGCGGGTCGCCCTGGGGCAGGCGCTGGTGGGCGACCCCGATATCCTGCTGCTGGATGAGCCGACCAATCACCTGGACATACCCGCCATCAACTGGCTGGAAGAGCAACTGCGCAACTTCCGCGGTTCCCTGATCCTGATCACTCACGACCGACGCTTCCTGCAGAACGTGGCCAACAGCATTGCTGAGCTGGACCGCGGCCACCTGACGGTATGGCGCGGCGATTACGGGGGGTTCCTGCAGCACCGGGAACAACAGCTACAGGCCGAGGAACGCGCCAACGAGCTGTTCGATAAGAAGCTGGCCCAGGAAGAAGTCTGGATACGGCAGGGCATCAAGGCCAGGCGCACCCGCAATGAAGGCAGGGTCCGTGCACTGGAGGCCATGCGCAATGAACGCGCCAGTCGGCGCGAGCGCCAGGGCAAGGCGGATTTTGCGGTAGAAGACGCGAGCAGGTCCGGCAAGATCGTTGTGGAACTGCAGCACGTGAGCAAGGCGTTTGCCGAACAGACTATCATTGACGACCTCTCTACCATCATCCAGCGCGGCGACCGCATTGGTATCGTAGGCGCTAATGGTGCCGGTAAATCTACCCTGGTCAAAATCCTGCTGGGAGAACTTCAGCCCGACAGTGGCGTGGTCAAACGCGGCACCAAACTTGAGGTTGCCTACTCCGACCAGCTGCGCGGTAATCTCGATCCGGAGAAAAACCTGATCGATAATGTCTGTGGCGGTCAGGAGTTCATTGAGATCAACGGCAAGCGACGCCATGCCATCTCCTACCTGGGGGACTTTCTGTTCAGCCCGGAGCGGGTAAGAACGCCGGTCAAGGCGCTATCCGGAGGGGAGCAGAACCGGGCCGTGCTGGCCCGACTCTTCACCAGGCCCGCCAATCTGCTGGTGCTGGATGAGCCAACCAATGACCTCGATATAGAGACCCTCGAGCTGCTGGAAGAGATCCTGCTCAGTTTCGAGGGTACCGTACTGCTGGTGAGCCACGACCGACAGTTTATGGACAATGTGGTGACCAGCCTGTTGGTGGTAGAGGGCGACGGCGTCGTAAGCGAGCACGCGGGTGGCTATAGCGACTGGCTGGCGCGCGGCGGGCAACTGGTGGACAGCACGTTGGCGCCGCCGGGTGCAGCCAACCCTGCGCCGGCCGATACCCCTGCCCCGACAGCAGCGACGACGCCGACACCAAAAACCACCAAGCTGTCCTACAAGGATCAGCGAGAGCTGGCGGCAATGCCAGCGCTGATCGAGTCGCTGGAAGAGCGCCAGAAGTCGCTGGAGGCGGCCATGTCGCAGCCGGACTTTTACCAGCGCGCGCACAAGGAAGTGCAGGAAGTGATCGCGCAGCTGGCCGCAGTGCAGGAAGAAATGGAAAAGGCCTTCGAACGCTGGAGCGAACTCGACGGTTAGCCTGCCGGCACCCCGGCAACATGCCTACCCCAAACGCCCCGAGACCTCTGTTCAACCAGCGGTGCGCGCTTTTTTGGTGCTGCAGGTCGGGCGCGCGCACACTTGCAGTGCGTTTTCTTGCTGGAAATCATGCAATGAACTCCCCGATACACGACATCAGGTAACAAGATCCCCTGAAGTGGCCCACATGATCACTCAGCGCCGGGAAAACCGGGGCGTATACAGGTTTACCGATGTTGGCCCAATTCTTGCGACAGGCTGGAGGTCAATTCGATTCTGCCTATCGGCGAGCAGCTGGCGTTGCGGCCTCAAGCAGTGGACTCACACAACCAGGGAAACCCTTATGAGCGCAAATTCGTCTCGCCTTCAGGCCATTCATAGCATTACCAACCGACAGCCAGTAGAAGTCAGCAAACCCGACCATCTGGGCAAAATATGGGCGGAGGACGTTTTCAGTCTCGCCAGAATGGAATGGGCACTGTCCAAATCAGCCTTTAAAGCCGTAAAGAATACGGTACAAACAGGTGCTACGCTTGACTCGGCGACAGCGGATATCGTCGCTGCAGCCATGAAAGAATGGGCGGTCTCCAAGGGCGTGAAATTCTTCTCCCACATTTTCTATCCCATGACCAATATAACCGCTGAGAAACACGACGGTTTCATCGTCACCAACCCCGATGGCAGCGCCATTACCGAGTTCACCGGCAGTCTACTGATAAAGGGAGAGCCTGATGGCTCCTCCTTCCCCAACGGCAGCCTCAGAATGACCAACGCCGCGCGCGGGTATACCGCCTGGGACCCCACCAGCCCCGCCTACATCATGCAGACCGATAACGGCGCAACCCTGATGATCCCAAGTGTCTTCATGTCCTGGACCGGTGAAGCGCTGGACAAGAAAATCCCATTGCTGCGCTCAAATGCCGCCATGAACAAGGCTGGAATGAAAGTGATCTCCCTGATGGGAGAGACGGACATAGCACCGCTGAATTCAAGCTGTGGCGCTGAGCAGGAGTATTTCCTGGTCGACGCGAACCTGGCAAGCCTTCGCCCCGACCTGTTGCTGGCCGGCCGCACCCTGTTCGGCGCTCCCCCGGCCAAGGGGCAGCAGTTCGACGATCATTACTTTGGCGCTATTCCCGCCCGCGTACAGGTGTTCATGCAGGACTATGAGGACCAGTTATACAAGCTGGGCATCCCGGCCAAGACACATCACAACGAGGTAGCGCCGGGTCAGTTTGAAATCGCACCCTATTTTGAGGCGGCCAACGTTGCGGCAGATCACCAGCAGCTGATGATGACGCTGATGAAGGCCACGGCCAAGAAGCACGGTTTTCTTTGCCTGCTGCATGAAAAACCATTTGCCGGTGTCAATGGGTCCGGCAAGCACGTCAACTGGTCCGTTGGTAACCCGACCCAGGGCAACCTGCTCGACCCGGGCAATACACCGCACGAGAACCTGTTATTCCTGCTGTTTTGTGGCGCGGTCATTCGGGGAGTCCATCTGCATGGCCCGCTGCTTCGAGCCGTCATCGCATCCGCGTCGAATGACCATCGGCTGGGAGCAAACGAGGCACCGCCCGCCATATTATCCGTCTACCTGGGCGACCAGTTGGAAAAAGTCTTCATGGATATCAAAGAGGGCAATTTGATGAGCTCGGCCACCGGTGGCGACATGGACCTGGGGCTCTCACAAATTCTCAAGTTTGACCGTGACCCGGGCGATAGAAACCGCACGTCTCCCTTTGCCTTTACCGGCAACCGGTTCGAGTTCCGGGCAGTTGGCTCCTCCCAGTCCGTGTCCGGACCACTGGTCGCGATGAATACCATGCTGGCGGACTCCCTGAACTGGATTGCCGAAAAACTCGAGTCCGCGTTCGCCAAAGGCAGCAGTGAAACGGAGGCGGTGATAGGCACGCTGAAGGAATTGATGGAACTCCACGGCAACGTGGTGTTTGGCGGTGATGGATACGCTTCAGAATGGCATAAGATGGCGGTCGAAGAACGCGGGCTGAAAAATATCCCAACCACGGCCGATGCACTTCCGGCCCTGCGGGAAGAATCGGTCAAGACACTGTTCGAAACCACAGGGGTGCTAAGCGCGGTTGAACTGGAGAGCCGTTTTGAGGTTTACGCGGAGCAGTATGTGCTCTCCATAGAGGTGGAAGCCAAACTGGTAATCGACATGGCCAAAACCATGATCTACCCGGCAGCAATCAACTATTTATCACTGCTGTGCGAAACCAGCTCAGGATCCGCCGCTATGGGTGTCGATCTGGACAACTCGACGGCGAAAACCGTGGCCGAACACGCCAACGCCATGCTGACTGCGACAAAGCAACTGGGCGCGGCGCTGGATAAAGACGAGTTCGACTCGGTAGAGGAACATATGCAATTCTGTGCGGCCGACATTCGCAGCCTGATGGATGAAGTGCGCGAGCACGCCGATGCGCTGGAAACTGAAGTGGCCGACGAATTGTGGCCACTGCCCAAATACCAGGAAATGCTCTTCATCCGCTAGGTACAAGCTCCCGACCTGATGGGACAACTTTTCCATCGGGTCGGTCACTTCTGCCGGCTACAGCACGGCCGTGACGGCGTCGGCCAGGTAATCGATGTTGCGAGCGTTGACGCCGGCCACGTTGATACGCGAGGAATCCAGCATATACACGCTGTATTCTTCGCGCAGCTGCAGCGCCTGTTGCGGAGTCAGCCCGAGGAAAGAGAACATGCCTTTTTCCCGTTCGATAAAACTGAAATCCCGACCGCTTTTGCTCTCCAGTTTTTCGCGCAGTGACCCACGCAATCCGTTGATGCGCCGGCACATGGTTTCAAGTTCGTCGTGCCAGGACGCTGTCAGGGCGTCGCTGCTCAGTATCGCACCGGCCAGCAGTGCACCGTGGGCTGGCGGCATTGAGTAGATACGCCGCGCCGCCACCAGCGCCTGGCTCACCAGTGCCTGGGCGTTGGCCTCGTCCCGGCAGACAAACAGGGCGCTACCAACGCGCTCGCGGTATAGCCCCATGTTCTTCGAACACGATGCGGCAATGATGACTTCCGGCAACTGTTCAACCATCAGGCGAAGGCCCGCGGCGTCCTGGTCCAGCCCATCACCCAGGCCTTGATAGGCAATATCGATGAAAGGGGTAAAACCCTGCTGCTGCGCCATCCCGGCAATCATACCCCATTGCTCCAGCGACAGGTCGGCGCCACAGGGGTTATGGCAACAGCCGTGCAATAGTACGACGTCTCCCGCCACGGCCTGGCGCAGGTCTTCCACCATGGCGTCAAAGTCCACGCCGTGACTGGCAGCGTCATAGTACCGATAGGTCTCAAAGGCCAGGCCCGCACTGCCCAGTAGCGGAAAATGCACCGGCCAGGTGGGGTCGCTCACCCAAACCCGCGCCTTGGGCGCCGCCGCCACGATAATTTCTGCGCCAATACGCAGTGCGCCGCAACCCCCGGGTGCCTGGATGCTGCCCACTCTGTTGTCGCGCAGTGCGGTGCTGTCCTCTCCCAACACCAGCCGCTGCATACCCAGATTGAATGCCTCGTCGCCGGCGGGTGGCATATAGGCCTTGGTGCGCTCCTGGCTGACCAACGCAAGCTGGGCCTGGCGAACCGCGTCAAAAACGGGGCACAGGCCCTGCTCGTCCATATAAATACCGACGGTGAGATCCACTTTCGCGGGATTCGGATCGGCCCGGCAGGCCGCGGCCAGCCCGAGGATAGTGTCAGGCGGAAGGCGTTCAAGTTTGTCCAGCATCAGTCTTGCTCCCTTGCATGGCAACCGGCGAGCACTGGTCAGTTGCCCAAAAATTTCACAGCTCTGTCAGCAACGCGGTCAAAAACTGCCAGAATGGCGCCACTGTTTCAATCTGCAGGCGCTCTGTCGGGGAGTGCGCGCCGCGAATCGTTGGGCCGAAGGACAGTATATCCATGTCCGGCCTCTTTCCCTTCAAAATACCGCACTCCAGCCCCGCGTGAATTGCCTTCACCGCCGGGCGCAAGCCAAAAAGTTGCTCATGCAGGGCGCTGGCTCTGGCCAGTAAGGGGCTATCAAAATCCGGCTGCCAGCCGGGATAGGATACGGAAACGGTTTCGCGCAGGCCAAACAGACGCGCCAGCCCAAGCACCTGTTGCTGCAGGGGCAGGCTCTGGTCTTCATTGAAAAAGCGGTAGCTGCACTCCACCATCAACTCACCGCCGGACAAGCGCAGCCGGGCAAAATTGCTGCTGAGATCTACCAGCTCAGCCGGCTGCACAAGGTTGTAGGCGAGTGCGCCGTGGGGGAACAGGGCAATCAGATCCAGCACCAATTGCGTATCGGCCTGCGTCAGCACCTGCGCCACGCTGGCCGGATCGAGCGCAAGCACGAGTGCGCTGTCCGCAGCCGGCAAATAGGCCAGCCACTGCGCCTGCAGCTCCTGCAGGCGGGCCTGCAACAGCGCCCCGCCACCAGACGCGCAGACGAAGCTGACGCTGCCCTCCCGCGGAATAACATTGTGCGCCAGCCCGGCGTCAAAGTCCGCCAGCTGCAGCCCTGGCACATCCGCAAGGCACTGCCCCAGCAGCTTGATCGCATTCCCCAACTGCTCGTGAATCTGGATTCCGGAATGCCCCCCGGCAAGTCCACTCAGCGACAGCCGCCACTGCTCGGTATCCGCGGCGAGCGGATTCGTGGCAAAGGAACGGCGCAGCTCCCAACCGCCCGCCCCGGCACAACCGACATACAGCTCATGCCAGTCCTCGGTATCCAGGTTGAGCATGAGATCGCCCGTTATCAGGGATGGATCCAGGTTGAGCGCGCCACCCAGACCGGTCTCCTCGTCGACGGTGAACAGCAGCTCCAGGGGTGGGTGCACAAGCTGTTCGTCCGTCATCAGCGCCAGGGCCGCCGCGCAACCCACGCCGTTGTCGGCACCCAGGGTAGTCCTGTCTGCCCGCAACCAGCCATCGACCACCTGCAGACTTAAGGGCTGGCTGCTGAAGTCATGGTCCTTGTCGCCGGTTTTCACCGTCACCATATCAAGGTGATTCTGAATCACGACGGCGGGTCGATCCGCCCTACCCTCGCTGGCGGGAACTGATACCAACAGGTTTCCGGTCTCGTCCGTGCGCCAGGGGTGGCCGTCGCGCTCAGCGAGATCAATGACATACTGGCGCACCGCTGCTTCCTGCCTGGATGGGCGGGGTATCCGGGTGATCTGGTAGAAATGCTCCCACAGCTGCGCGGGCTCAAGGGGATAATTTGCCGGTTTCAAAACACGCCTCCTGAAACGAGGCGAGATTATACCCGAGCGGGCGGCGCGGCCACCACTGCCAGGCACCTGTGATAACCTGCATGCGCACTGAAATACGGCGCGGGACCCGAGCATGGACAAGCACTACATCAGCCCACAACAATTGCTGGCAGATGCGTATGCGCTGGCCTTGCAGGTTTTTGACAGTGGTTACCGTCCCGGCTGGGTTATCGGTGTGTGGCGCGGCGGCGCACCGGTGGCGATTGCCGTTCACGAGCTGCTGCATGTACTGGGCGTCGAGGCGGATCACGCAGCGATACGCACCGGCTCCTACAGTGGCATCGAGCAGCGTGAAGAGACGGTGCAAGTCGATGGCCTGGAATGCCTGGCCAGGAAACTGGGGAAAACGGATTCGCTGTTGCTGGTTGACGATGTCTATGACACCGGCCTGTCACTGCGGCAGGTGATCGCCGATTTGCAGGAGATCTGTGGCCCCGATATCCCGCAGATCCGCATCGCCACGCCCTACTTCAAACCGGTCAATAACCGCACGCGGCGCAAACCCGACTATTTCCTCCACAGCAGTGATCAGTGGCTGGTCTTTCCGCATGAGCTGGAAGGCCTGAGCATGGCCGAAATGGCCGCCAACAAACCGGAGCTGGCCGCCCTGCTGCCCCGGCTGGAAGCCATGCTCGACTGAGCCGACCCCGGAGCACCCTGAAAAGTGAACTTTTTACACACAAAACAGGCGAACTTTTTACGCCCCCGCGCAGTCGAAGGGTCATACACTGTAGTGGAACACCGTTATTTACCAGTCGAGTACATCATGACCAAACAAGATAAGCGCAGGCCCAGCCTGGTCGAGTTTCTCGGGAGCATAAAGTTCTCCCGGGGGCACGCTGCCTCGGCCGAAGCGGCTATCAGCGAACAGCACTTTGCGCGGATTCAGTCCAAAACCCGCAGCCAGCAAGGCAGTGAAGATGCGCAGCTGATCCGGAGCGCCAACTAGCCCTTCAGTCGCACAAAGGGCCTGATAAAGTTGCTCTCGCACAGGGCCCAGCGTTGATGGGGCTCTACCAGGTGATTGGCGATCACCGCAAACACCAGCGGATTGAATGGAAAACCCACGTGGCTGGCCATTACCGTCATGTTGGTGACGTAGCGTGAATCACCCTCGCAGCTCGCGATACCCGCCCCCACGATGCCATCTGACTCGCTGGACAGTGCCAATACCGGCACGCGCAACTCCCCTCCGCTGTAGGTATAGTCCACCCAACGCGCGAGCATCACCTCATCCACCTCGACCTGGTCGTCGTAAAAACGCCCCATCAGCTTGTACAGCGAGGTACCGCGCGGGTCACCATAGGGGGTACCCAGGGTAATCACCTGGCGAATCCACTGGGGGAAACGATGAGCCAGGGCCACCGAATAGAGCCCGCCCAGGCTCCACCCCACCAGGCTGACCTTCTGGCCACTGGCCAGGTATTCCAGTTCGATTTTTTCTGCAATCAGGTCTTCGGTGCGACGGCGGTGAGCCAGGAAATCATCGAGGCTGGCAGGGCGCACCTGGCTGGCATTGCGGCCCAGACCCCAGGGAATGGCGTTGTATCCCCGCCCCTTCAGGAACTTGCGCAAGCGGGCGGTAGAACCGTCAGCGCCCATAAAACCGGGCACCGTCATGATCGTATGCCCATCGCCACGAGGCAGGTTACCGAGTACCGGTGCCAGGAGAGCGCTACTGCCCATCTCCAGGACCACACGGCCGAACTCCATCACGCTGTGACGCAAACGAGGTGGTCGCAGATCATCGCTGCGCCTGTAAGCTGTTGCGCTCATATGCTCCCGCTCCTGTGGCACCTCAGCCTACATTGTGGCGACTATCAGCCCCTGAATACAGCAAAACCCCCTCAGGCGGGTTTAATATTTCATGCTAGAATTGGCCGCCTCGCACACCCTGGACAGGCCCACACGGGCCCAAAACGGCCATTTCGTGACAGACCCGACTGACTCCCGCGACACAATTTACGCTAACCCGGACCAGGCTGCCCCGGCAGACCCGGTAACCGGTACCGGCCTGTTCAGCTTCGATGAAGGCGTGGCCAGGGTATTCCCGGACATGATCAGGCGCTCTGTTCCGGGTTACGCCACCATCGTATCCATGACGGGACTGCTCGCCGGGCGCTATGCCACGGCCGGCAGCAACCTCTATGACCTGGGCTGCTCACTGGGCGCATCCAGCCTCGCCATGCGCCAGAATATCCGGCATCCCGATTGCCAAATCATCGCTGTTGATAACTCTGGCCCCATGCTGGAGCGCTGTCGCAGCATCATTGATACCGACACCCATCACACCCCGGTGCAGCTGGTGTGCAGCAACCTGCAGGACATAGCGATCGAGAGCGCCTCGGTGGTAGTACTCAATTTCACCCTGCAGTTCGTCCCCCGCGAGCAGCGCGACGACGTCCTGCAGCGCATATACCAGGGTCTGCAACCCGGCGGCATCATGGTGCTGTCAGAAAAAGTAACGTTTGAGGACGCTCACCTGGATGAACTGAATATCGACCTCCATCACCAGTTCAAGCGAGCCAACGGCTATAGCGACCTGGAGATCGCCCGCAAGCGCAGTGCCATCGAACACGTGCTGCTGCCTGAGACCCTTGCGCAGCACCGCGAGCGCATCGCCGGCGCCGGCTTCAACAGTTGCGACGTCTGGTTCCAGTGTTTCAATTTCGCCTCGCTGATCGCCCTCAAGTGATCGACTACCAGCCACTTATACAGCGCTGGCAGGGCACGGAAATGGACGCCTGGGCACAACTGCTGCCCAAGCAGATCAGCCGCGGCCTGTCACCCACACGCTATGGCGACCTGCCCCGCTGGCTGCAGGTGCTGGCAGACCTGCCTGACCTGGTGCCAGACCGGTTCGCACTGGACAGTGGCAGGGTAGGCGCGAGCACGGAGGCCGGCATCGACCCGGGTGCCGTCGAGAGCCTGCGCCAGACCCTGCTGGGATTACATCCGTGGCGCAAGGGACCCTTCGAGCTGTTCGGGGTCCACGTCGATACCGAGTGGCGTTCCGACTGGAAGTGGGACCGGCTGGCAGACTCCATCGACGACCTCGCCGGCCGACGGGTATTGGACGTGGGCTGCGGCAGCGGTTACCACTGCTGGCGCATGCTGGGCGCCGGTGCCGCCGAGGTGATCGGTATCGACCCCACCCCCCTGTTCGTGGTGCAGTACTGGGCCCTGCAGAAATACCTGCAGCGGGACGAAGTCTGGGTGTTGCCCGTGGGGATAGAGCAGCTGCCAGCAAAATTGCAGGTCTTTGATACCGCGTTTTCAAT
>Ga0316189_10005653_pt1 | contig 11997 bp, 3 predicted proteins | sample LowCovwburrow_MG_FD_204930 | JGI IMG/M metagenome (GOLD analysis project Ga0316189, IMG submission 204930) | Coastal sediment microbial communities from Maine, United States - Lowes Cove worm burrow | ecosystem: Environmental > Aquatic > Marine > Coastal > Sediment | place: USA: Maine... | reverse complement strand
CGTGGATCGACTCGTGACAGCCCTGGCAACTGATGTCCTGGTGGCCACGAGTGTAGCGCATCAGGCTGGCCTTGGCCGGGTAGTTGAACGGCGGGTAAGGCGTGATATTGCCGCTCTGCTCGACGTATGGCGCTTTGTGGCAATCCGCGCAGTGGGGTTCACCGGCCGACAGCCAGTGATCACGGCCGTCGGTGGCCGCACTGAAGGGTACCGGAGCACCCATGTTGTTCACCGGATCGATGAACTCATTGGCCGGGTAGCGCCAATCACGCTGATCGCCCTTGTTGGCGTTGATGCGGTTCACGCAGTCATCCGTGGTGCAGAAGCTGAGGATGTTGACACTGATATCGCCATCCTCATCCGTCGTCACCACCGGATTACCGCCGCCATCAACTTCGATGGTCGCCACACCGGCATCCGGTGTCTCAGGATCCCAGACTCGGTGGGTCTGATCGGTGGGATCAAACGCCGTTGGATTTGACACATCAACCTTCGGATCCAGCATATCGATCGCATCCTGCAAGCTCAGTCCGACCGCGCCTGCCACAGCTTCCAGCGTCGGTTCACCACGCGGGTTGACCAGGCAGTCGCCATGGATCAGGTCGTTGCAGTCCTCGGTACGCCACAGCTCCTGACCCAGCTGGGTGTGGCAGTTGGTGCACCAGATGCCGCGTGACGGATCATTCGGATCAGTATTACCATCGTGGGTAACATTGGTGACCAACCAGTCGCCCACGGCATTCAGGTGGGTCGGGGTTCCCGCACCATCGACATCCTTCATCGGGTTCGAGTGCACGTCACGGCCGACGAAGCATCCACCCAGGTTGAGGCGGTTGTCATCACCGGCATTCGCGTTGTCACCACCCAGGGTAATGGGATAATCGTCCATCACGCCATCCGAACGGTGAGCCGGGTGACAACCCTGGCAACCACCGTCACGACCGAGGCTGTCGTTGAACACGATCACGCCACCTTCAGACGCATTGCGGTGCTGGTTGTGAATGGCTTCCGAAATAGGCGGAATGGGGAACTGCCCGCCCGCATCAAAGGTGGCCGATTTCACATTGGCAATCACATTGTCAGCATGGCAGCGCTGGCAGATAACCGACTCCGCACCCAGCCGCGTGTTCTGCGGGATGTCGCTTTCATTCGTCAGCGGCCCCCCTACGCAGTTATTAGGATCCACGCATTCGGTGCCGGCGTAGTTCACCGTGAAGCTGGTGCCGACATCGTAGTCATGCAGGGTCAGCATGTTGATGGCTGCACCCTTGAGCCTCGAATACCAGGTCGAATCCACACCCGGGACGATGTCGTAGTAAGCCATCCAGAAGTTGGACTCCAGGTTGGTCAAATCCTCCAGCCCGGTGCCGGCCAGTGGGCCGCCATGCGGATAGCTAGCATCTTGCCGGTTCCAGTTGGGACTGTTGACATTCGGCAGACCCGAAACTGGATCGACGGAGGGTGCCGAGTGGCAACGCTCGCAGTTCGGAATGTCAATCGGCGCCGTACCGAAACCGATCACCGGCTGGCCGTTGCTGCCGGTGACCGCATTGCCCGATGGATACTCGTGCAGCGAGGCCTTCATCGCAACAAAGGGGCGGACCGCATCTTCGTCCACCGCACCCGGATCAGCGAAGAAGCCGATGGTGTCCTCGAACGGCGTCAGCGGCAGGCCCAGGGCCTCCCAGATACGCGGCGAGGTGAGCATGATCGGCAGGTCCTCCAGCACCTTGGCCTGGGTAAAGACCACGGTACCGGTGTCGGCCGAGAAGGTCAGCACGTTCTCGAAGGCACCGTTGCCGGTTGGCCCCAGCGGCTGCAGGCCGGCGCCGGAATTCGGCGGATAGGCCACCTGACCTGCTACACCCAGGCGGATCTTGTCGGCTTCCAGACCGGTGTTACCGTGGCCTTCGAGGTTCGGACCGCCGGTTGCCGGATCGACGTAGATGTAGAAGTGGTTCAACCAGCCGTTGGCATAGTTGTCGGTGGGACCACCGAATTTGCCATCGCCCTGGATCACGTTCTCGTAACCGTTATAGGGTCCGAGCACCAGTGCATTATTACCATCCGGCTGGGCTGAATCGAACACCGTGTTGAAATACTGCAGCGAGTTGCCTTCCGCGTCACTGATCGACGTGCTGGTGTTCGGCTTGCTGGTGTTGCCTTCCTGGCGCGGCTGTGCGTCGTGGTAGTAACGCAGCTGGTACTTCTTGAATGAGCTGTCGGTGTAATCCCAGTCACGCACCACGGTCTCGCGGTTGAGCCCATCGAGGCCCTCAACCGGACTGCCCTCGAGCATGCGCGGGTAGCCGTCAAAGAAGTCCTCGCAATCATCCTCATCCTGCGCACAGGCCGGGTCGTTCTGCGCCGGCTTGACCACCTGGGCGATGATCGAGTTGTACGGCGGCAGTACGCAGCAGTAGGCAAACTCGAAACCGGTGCAATGCATGCCCAGCTCATAGTTCATCAAGATCTTGAAGTCTGTCTGCTTGGACAGGGTCTGCAGCACAACAGTAGCCGGAGCCGATTCATCACCGTTTGCATCGATCGCGATGTAGGTGAACTGGTCAACCGAATTGTCGACCATACTGCCACCCGGTGTGTAGGTGAACGAACCGTCCGTACCGAAGGCATCCAGACTACCTGCACTTGGGCCGCTGACCAGCTCGGCTGTCAGTGGCGGTTCGCCACCGAAGTCGTTGTAGAGCACACCGGACACCCGTGAGGCCGTGACCGTGATGCTGTTGCCAACCGGGGTGGCGTAGGTGTCACCACGCGCTGTCAGTTCATCTTCGCCCGGTGGCGGTTCCACAGGTGGTTCCGGTTCCTTAGGCGCGCAGTCAGCAGGTGCGTTGTTCACTTCGGCGATAGCGCAGCGGCCGGTCTCGGGCTGTTCTACCCGTACACTACAGGGCACCGGATCAAGATTTCTGACGCTGAAATCAAACTGCCTGTCATCTTCTTCCGAGCCCGTGGCCAGGACCTGGGTCGGATCGAAGGCATTCGACAGCACAAAATCACCGCCGCCTTCCTCGCCACCGTCACCTTCAACCCTGAGCCGGTTTCTCCTGGAGCTATAGCTGGATCGTTCGAAGATGAGATCTCCATTACAGTCGGCGCCGGGTGGAGGGGCGTTGTTGTCGACGCCGTTACCTGTCAGAGTCACATCCACGCTCAGCAGCGTGTTGCTGTCAGTCAGATTGAGGGTACCGCTGTCAGCTCCCTGGTTCGCAGGCGCATAGTCGACGGACACAGTGGCCGAATTACCGGGCGTGATGGTAATCGGCGATGCTGAGGCCAGGGCGAACTCGCCACCCGCCGGCGTCACGCTGGCGGTTATGTTGCAGTTCGCGGTACCGGTATTAGCGACTTGCGTCGAACGCGTTGAGTTTGTGCCGATATCGACGTTGCCGAAGCCCACCGTGGTCGGGGTTGCAGTGAAGCTACAGGTATTGGCCGCTGGCTCATTGCCGGTGCCGTTAAGATTTACCGTGACCGTTTGCGTATCGGGATCATCGCTGCTGATAGCCAGCGAACCTGTGTCCTGACCGTTACCATTGGGCGTGTAACTCACGTTAACACCCTGGGACGCATTTGGAGCAACTGTAAAGGGTGTTGCCGGAGGATTGACCAGGGCGAATTCACTGGTACCGGAGAGATTGAGTGCGTTGACAGTCAGACTGGCCGTACCATTGTTGGTGATCGTCGTTGTCAGGGTGCTGCTGCCAGGCACGTTGACGATGCCGAAATTGAGGTTCGTCGGGGCAACGGCGATATTGGGTTCAGTAGCTGGTGGATCTGCAGGATCGAGCGGCTGCTGAACTCCGATGCTCAAGGGGTCTACGTCACCCGCATCAGCGCCGTTGCCCTGGTCGAACGTTGGATTCTGCCCGGATGTCCAGCCGGGTTGCGAATTGGCGTTGATCTCGGTGAGATTGCTGCCGCCCTGCCCGTCTGAGTCCTGGCCCTCGGCATTTGTAATCGCGATGCCGATTGCGATTCCACTATCGAAGTCAGCTCGGATGACATCGCCATAGGCATTCATGTCGCCATTACTTGCTGCGTGACAGACCTGGCAACCATTTCGACCGGAAGTCGCGTCAGTTGTCGAAGCGGGATACAAGCTCCGCCACTCGGAAAGATATCCGCTGCGTGCCTGCGCCTGTGGCGCCGTCACCAGCGCCGCGAGCACCGCCAGCGCGGCTAACAGGTAAAAAACCGACCACCGCGTTTCACGCGGCACTTTGCTTATCGTTTGCATTCTTCTGCCCTCCTCCGGACGAAGTTTTCCTGGTAGAAAAAGAAACAGCACGCGGCAAGGCGTACACTTGCCGGGTACCTCTTGAATCTGTAATGAGTGACCGCCTGCATGCTGTTTTCTATGCAATACCGGCCGCCCAGGCTGCGCTCGCCGCTGACAGGGCGAGTACGGATCCCACAAACAGGTAGGTGACGAGGAGCAGAATGCGCCCGACCGATGTCTTGTCCGTCGTGGATGGCATAACTGATCGACCTACGGTGTTGCCCATCATTCTCTCCTCAGCAGCTCAGCGTAGGTATTAATCACTACGTGTTTACCGTAATTCGTACGCAATATTGGGGCCACTTTCCCAAATTCAGGCCAGCTGACTGTTTACGAGGGGTTAACACACTCTGCCCGATGACGCAGATCCGTGCGTGATAAAGAAAGTATGCCACTTTGACATGACATTCATGTCATATCTGTCATGTATTTCCGAGTATCGAAGGCATACCGGGTGCAGACAGGTTCCCACAACAGCTTGCGGTTTCCTGGTGAGAGTAAACAGCAATACACATGCCACTCACGTGCATTCTTATTACTGTTTGTTTTTAAGATGATTTAATCAGTCGCTGAACAAAGGCCTGTTATTGATTCTGTCTCCTGCCGGGGACGGTCAGTAATGGCCTGCACAGTATCTGTTTGATGTGTGGGGGTATAATCTGTCGCAGAACGACGACGCAAATGTAAAACAGGAGGTGGTTTGCGGACCACCTCCTGTCCTGTTTCACCACAAGGATCGGAAAGACCGGATCATTCTCCAATCATCTTTTTGAGTTCCTCGACGCGCTGCTCGGTCTTGGAACCCGGCTGGGCGGCCTGCTCTGTCAGGCGCGCCACCATATCCGCCTCCTTCTGTGCCAGGCGGACCATATTGTCTTCATAGACCTCCACCGTGAAGTCGTTCTTGCGCAGGTCCATGACATAGGTGTCCAACTGGTCGTGGATGTAGCGGCGCCGGGTCAGCTTCTGTGTCGCCGCATCCTCGAAGTTGTCGAACTTCGCATCGCTGACATCGAGTACCGTCACCAGGTGCCAGCCCTCCGAGGATTCCACCGGACCACCCAGCTCGCCCGGGCCCAGCTTGAAGATCACCTCGTTCATCGCCGGCTGCGCACGCCCCTCGGCCACCCAGCCTATCTCACCCAGCTGCTGTTTGGCACCGGGGGCGATGGAATAATCAGCCGCGGCCTGGTACATCGTCAGTTCCCCGGATTCGATTTTGGCCTTGAGCGCCTCGGCCTCCTCGCGGGTCTTGACCACCACGTCCTGGATCTTGCGCATCTCCACCTGCATGATGGCCATGCGATTGGCCTCGTAGTAGGCCTTCAGCTGTTCTTCGGATGGTTCTCTTTCCTTCGCCAGATTGGCTCGGTGCAGATTCACCAGCCGCGTCTTCTGAAATTCATTGAATCGCGACCGGTACACCGGGTCCGTCTCCAGCCCCGCCTCACGCGCCTTGTGCGCCATGATGCGCTTGTCGATCTCGCCCTGCAGCGTCGACAGCCGAGCATCGACCTCCATCGCCAGCGGGTCCAGCTCGGTGGCTCCCCTGCCGGCGGCAATCAGGCTGGCCTTGACCTCACCCCAGCTGATGACCTCCTCACCGACCTGCGCGACCCTGACATCATCGGCGCGTGCCTCGTCCCCCGACGGCTCCAGATTGCCGGTATAGACGTCCACCTCGAGACCCTCGCGCAACGCTTCGCGCTGCGCTTTCAGCCGCTCGTGGAGCTTGCGCTTGCGCAGCGTGGCTTCGATCTGGGTGTGCAGGTCGTCGGTCATTTCCGTATCCGCCACCATGGTCTCGTCGAAAAACGCCTGTATCTCCTCGTCCGACACCGTGATCTCGCCGGCCATGAAACGCCGCTGATACTGGCCGGCCAGCATGCCGTTGGAAAAATTGCGCATGTCGCGTTGATAGACGGGGTCCTTATCCAGGCCCTGGCGTTTGGCGTCGAGATACAGCAGATTGGCGCTGATCACCTTGTCCAGCACCACGATCCGCGCCGTGTCGCGTTCCGGGGTGCCCAGCGCCGGGACCGAAACGCCCACCACCGCCGAGCTGTTGAGCATGGTATTGATCTGATGGAAGGAGATCGCCTGGTCACCCACCTTGGCAATCACATCACTCTGCGCTGCCGCTTTGGGCTCCTCGGCCACCGCCACCGCCGCCGATGCCCCACCCAGGGCAATGGGCAATGCGGCCAGTACTGCAAGAATTATTTTCGTCATGAATCACCTCTTGATATGCGTACCCTGTCAGGCTTGACACCGGTATCGCACGTAACCTGTGAGGTCCAGCGTAGCCGGCACCATCACTCGTCAGAATTCTTTCCCTAAGATAAGAAAAATGGAGGGGAACAAAGTTCCCCTCCATCGGTTTATAACCGCCCGCTCAACACTGCATGAGCGGGCTCCTTCTCACACTTACCAGCCGCAACCTCCAAGCGGTGCGGACAGGTCTTCCCACACTGACCGGGAAACACGACCCTGGATCAAATGCTCCCGCCATTCCTCGTCGCATTCCTGATCACCAAGTTCGTTGTCCCCATCATGACAGTTCGTGCACAACTGACCACGCTGGGCACCGGGCGCCTGTCCAAACACCTGGCCGTTGTTGACGGCACGCTCGGCGTTATCCATGGCGACACGCGAGACACGGTTATCCATGGAGTGTCTCAGGTAATCTTCATCACCGATTTCCGGCACCTCTGCGCCATGGCAGTTCTGACATACATCCTGTGTAGGATCGGCTTCGGCCGTGTAGGTGTGCATCCAGCCCACAGCACGGTCAAAGTTGCCAGTCACAGGACCCGAATCAGCCCCGGTAGGATCGGTGTAAACCAGGTTATCCACCCAGTTCGGGATACCGAGTTCATCCACGTGGGTATGACAGGCTTCACACTTGATCGGACCGTGAGAGCCGTCGTTGTTGAGCGCAGCAGCCTGGGCATAGGACGTGGTGTCGATGGTCGGGGTCACCGGATAGAGACCGTGAATCGACTCATGACAGCCCTGGCAGGTCACATCCTGGTGACCACGGGTGTAGCGCATCAGGCTGGCCTTTGCCGGGTAATTGAACGGCGGGTAAGGCGTGATATTGCCACTCTGCTCGACATACGGCGCTGCGTGGCAGTCCGCACAGTGGGGCTCGCCGGCTGACAGCCAGTGATCCCGGCCGTCGGTGGCCGCACTGAAGGGTACCGGTGCACCCACCGTACCTGTGCCCTGGAATGGATTGGCCGGATAACGCCACTGGCTCTGATCGCCCGGATTAGCGTTGATGCGGCTCACGCAGTCATCCGTGGTACAGAAGCTGAGGATATTGACACTTGGATCCCCATCATCATCTATGCTCACGCATACGTCGACTCCAAATGTAGCATTGAATACACCTGTCAGAGGAGTACATGCATCAGGACCTATTGTAGACACCTCGATGGTGGCCACACCGGCATCCGGTGTCGCAGGATCCCAGATTCTGTGGGTCTGGTCCACGGTGCGGTCGAAACCCGGTACCTTGGGATCCAGCATATCGATCGCTGCTGCTTCCGTCAGTCCAACCGCAGCAGCAACTGCTGCCAGTGTCGGCTCAGCACGCGGGTTGACCAGGCAATCGCCACGGATCAGGTCGTTGCAGTCTTCGGTGCGCCACAGTTCCTGGCCCAGCTGGCTATGACAGTTGGTGCACCAGATGCCACGGTCATCGTCGCCTACATTCGCAACGTTAGTGTTGAGCCAGTCACCTACGGCATTCAGATGGCTCGGCGTTTCTGCACCGTCGATATCCTTCATCGGGTTCGAGTGCACGTCACGACCGACGAAGCAGCCACCCGGGTTGAGGCGATTGTCACCACCAGCATTGGCGTTGTCACCGCCCAGAGTAATCGGGTATTCATCCATCACACCATCGGAACGGTGAGCCGGGTGACAGCCCTGGCAACCGCCGTCACGGCCGAGACCATCGTTGAATACGATCACGCCGCCTTCACCACCGTTTGCAGGATCACCCGCATTGCGGTGCTGGTTATGAATCGCCTCGCTGATCGGCGGTATCGGGAACTGGCCGGCCAGGTCAGTGGTTCCAGATCTGACATTGGCAATCACGTTGTCGGCATGGCAGCGCTGGCAGATGACCGATTCCGCACCCAGACGGGTGTTCTGCGGGATGTTGGTCTGGTTGGTCAAATCGGCCAGCCCGTTGACGGAAGAACAACCATCATTATCGAACGGCGGTTGAGCCGGATCCGGGTTGTTTGTACATTCTACACCGGCGTAGTTCGCGGTGAAGCTGGTGCCGACGTCGAAGTCATGCAGGGTCAACATGTTGATCGCTGCACCCTTCAGCCTGGGGTACCAGTCCGAATCCACGCCCGGAACGATGTCGTAGTAGGCCTGCCAGAAGTTGATCTCCAGGTTGGTCATGTCTTCCAGCCCTGTGCCAACGGGAACCGTACCGGTGGTGTGGGGGTAGAAGGCATCTGGCCGGTTCCAGTTCGGGCTGTTGACATTCGGCAGGCCCGTGTCGGGGTTGATCGAGGGTGCCGAGTGGCAACGCTCGCAGTTCGGGATATCGATCGGCGCAGTACCGAAGCCGATCACCGGCTGGCCGTTGCTGCCCATAATTGCATCTCCGGTTCCGAAATCATGCAATGAAGCCTTCATGGCCACGTAGGGGCGGACAACATCTTCGTCCACCGCACCCGGATCAGCGAAGAAGCCGATGGTGTCCTCGAACGGCGTCAGCGGCAGACCCAGGGCCTCCCAGATGCGCGGTGAGGTCAGCATGATCGGCAGGTCTTCCAGCACCTTGGCCTGGGTATAGACCACGGTGCCGGTGCCGCCCGAGAAGGTCAGTACATTTTCAAAGCCCGCAGGGACAGTTCCGGTTGGTCCCAACGGCTGCAGGCCTGCGCCGGCATTCGCTGGATACTGCACCTGTCCTGCGACACCCAGGCGGATCTTGTCAGCCTCTGCGCCGGTGGCACCGTGACCTTCCAGGTTGGGTCCACCAGTATCCGGATCGATGTAGATATAGAAGTGGTTCAACCAGCCATTGGCGTAGTTGTCAGTGGGCACGTCACCAATTACACCACTGCCCTGAACCACGTTCTCGACACCATTGTACGGTCCGTAAATCAACGCATTCGTCAATGGATCAGGCTGGGCCGAATCAAACACCGTGTTGAAGTACTGTAGCGAGTTGCCTTCCGCCGCACTGATCAGCGTAGATTCGTTCGGCTTGCCGGTATTGCCTTCCTGGCGTGGCTGGGCGTCGTGGTAGTAACGCAGCTGGTACTTCTTAAACGAGTTGTCGTTGTGATCCCAGTCGCGTACCACGGTTTCGCGGTTGAGTCCGTCCCGGCCAACGTTGGGGTCGCCCTCTAACAGGCGCGGGAAGCCGTCGACGAAGTCTTCTTCTTCGTTCGCGGCCGCGTCACCCTGCGCCGGTTTGATCACCTGTGACACGATAGAGTTGTACGGTGGCAGTACGCAGCAGTAGGCAAATTCGAAACCGGTACAGTGCATGCCCAGCTCGTAGTTCATGGTAATCTTGAAGTCTACCTGCTTGGACAGCGTCTGGATCGTGACCGTGGTCGGATCCGAACTAACACCGTCGGCATCTACCGCGACGTAGGTGAACTGGTCAAGCGAATTGTCGACCATGCTGCCATCGGGAGTGTAGGTGAACCCGCCGTCCGTACCGAGGGCCAGGGTACCGGCAGACGGGCCACTGACCAGCTGGGCTGTCAGCGGAGCCACACCACCGAAGTCGTTATAAAGAACACCTGAGAGCCGACCGGCTGTAACCGTGATCGGGTTACCAACCGGTGTGGCGTAGGTATCACCACGGGCGGTCAGTGGATCCGGCTCAACCGGCGGCACGAAAGGCCCGAGCGGCAGGCAGTCATCCCCTGCGTTGTCTATATCCGCCTCCCCGCATAATCCCTCCTCGGGCTGCAGGACACGCACGCGGCAAGGCACAGCGGCCAGGTTCCTGACGTTGAAGTTGAACCTGCCGTTGTTACCACGGCTTGTGTCAATAATCTCAGCGGGATCGAACGCAAACAGCTCAATTATGCCGTCTCTCACACCGGTACCCCTGACACGGAGTTGCCCGTTGCCCTGGGTCCGCCATTCGGCCTGAGTGAAGGTGATGCCGTCACAGGCGGCGACATCGACGCCGCTGCCCGACAGCGGGACAGTTACAGTCTGCGGATTGGTGGCATCGTCGCTCGCCAGGCTGAGGTTGCCGGTGTCAGCACCCAGATCCACCGGCGCGTAGCTGACAGACACACTGGCAGTACCGCCGTTGGCTGCCACTGTGAATGTTGCTCCAGAGGCGAGGGTGAACTCACCTGCCGCCACGCTAGCAGTCATGTTGCAAGCCGCTGCACCGTTGTTGGTTACCGTCGTCGACAGCGTTGAGTTGGCGCCGATAGTGACAGGGCCAAAGGCCAGCGAGGTCGGGGCCACACTGAAGTTGCAGGCATTAACCGGCGGTTCCACACCGTTGCCCGCCAGAGGAACGTCTACAGTCTGCGGGTTGTTGTTATCGTTGCTGGTCAGGTTGAGGTTGCCAGCATCAGCACCCACATCCGCTGGTGTGTAGCTGACAGTTACAGCGGCCGTACCACCATTGGCTGCGACTGTGACCGGCGATCCTGAAGCCAGGGCGAATTCAGCTGACCCGGATACAATGGCGGTAATATTGCAAGCCGCTGTACCGCTGTTGGTCACCGTGGTCGACAGTGTTGGGCTGGTGCCGATATCGGTGTTGCCGAAGCCCAGCGCGGCCGGGGCCACGGTGAAGTTACACGCATCGGCCACCACCACATTGCCGGTACCGGTGAGCGTCACGGTAACCGTTGGTGAATCGGGGTCGTCGCTGACGATGGCCAGCGAGCCTGTGTCCGCACCGTTATCAACCGGGGTGTAGACCACGTCAACCGTTTCGGATCCATTCGGCGCAACGGTGAAAGGTGTATTGGGAGCAGTACCCAGAGCGAATTCGTTTGAACCGGACAGGTTGAGCGCGGTGACATTAAGAACCGCGGTACCATTGTTGGTGATCGTCGTTGTCTGCGTATTGCTGTTACCGACGTCGACAATGCCAAAAGCGAGAGTCGTCGGTGCGACAGCGATGTCTGGCACAGCAGCGACCGGATCGAGCGGTGGTGAAACGCCTGCATTTGCAGCAGTCGAGCTACCGGCTGAAGCACCATTACCCGAGTCGAACAGGGGGACCTGGCCGGTCGTCCAGCCGGGTTGCGCGTCGACTGCTATCTCGGTTCCGTTGCTGTCACCCTGGCCGTCCGAGTCATCTCCATCGATCTGGTTGATCGCGTTAGCAATCGAAGTTCCGCCGTCAAACAATGCGCGGATGTCTTCGCCGTAAGGATTGACCGTGCCGGTACCCGGCCCGTGACAGACCTGGCAACCACCTGCATTGTTGTCAGTCTGCGTGGGTTCGTAGATGCCTTGCCACGTGGATAGGTACGGGCTGCGTGCCTGCGCCTGTGGCGCCGCCACCAGCGCCGCGAGCACTGCCAGCGCGGCTAATAGATAAAATACAGACCACCGCGCTTCACGCGGCACATTGGTTATCGAATTCATTCTCCAGCCCTCCTCCGGACGAAGTTTTCTTGATAAAGACAACATTCTCTTAATGAACACAACAAACCGCACCCGGC
>Ga0316189_10005652_pt1 | contig 11997 bp, 9 predicted proteins | sample LowCovwburrow_MG_FD_204930 | JGI IMG/M metagenome (GOLD analysis project Ga0316189, IMG submission 204930) | Coastal sediment microbial communities from Maine, United States - Lowes Cove worm burrow | ecosystem: Environmental > Aquatic > Marine > Coastal > Sediment | place: USA: Maine... | reverse complement strand
GCTCACCATCGGTAATAATGCCGCGGCGGAACTGTTGCTCGATCTTTTCAGCATCAATCTCGTGACTATCGAGGATCCCCTTCTTTTCGGCCGGGGTCTGCACATCGTCGATCGATACCGTCAAACCGGACCGGGCCGCATAACCGAAGGCCAACGACTTGATCGCGTCAAGGCTGGTCGCGACCACGGCCTTGGGGAATCCGGTGGCCAACTGATCAACGATGGCCCCAATATCACGCTTCTTGACCACATGGTTCACAAACGGGAAGTCGTCGGGCAGCGCCTCGTTGAACAGGACTCGACCGGCCGTAGTTTTGGCATACACCGCGGCCTGACCGTTGGCGGGTTGCTCCAGGAGATCAGGATGGCGGTATTCAATCGGGCTATGCAGAGCGATTTGGCCAGACTCATAAGCCCGCTCGACCTCATCGAGGCGACGATACACACCTCCACCCTTGCCGGTCTCCATCAACTCGGTGAGATAGAAACAACCGATAACCATGTCTTGGGTGGGAGTAACCAGCGGACGACCGTGGGCCGGCGACAACACATTGTTGGCCGACAACATCAACACCCGAGCCTCAGCCTGGGCTTCGGCAGAAAGCGGGAGGTGGACAGCCATCTGGTCGCCGTCGAAGTCGGCGTTGAACGCCGTGGTAACCAGCGGATGGATCTGAATCGCTTTACCTTCTACCAGAACAGGCTCGAAGGCCTGAATTCCAAGGCGGTGGAGGGTAGGGGCACGGTTGAGCATTACCGGGTGCTCTTGGATGACCTCATCGAGGACTTCCCACACCTGGGGGCGGCGACGTTCAACCATACGTTTGGCGGACTTGATGTTCTGGGCTAATTCCCGATCTACCAAGCTCTTCATCACAAAGGGCTTGAACAACTCGAGAGCCATAAGCTTCGGCAGTCCACACTGATGGAATTTCAGGGTCGGACCAACCACAATCACCGAACGACCGGAATAGTCAACGCGCTTGCCCAACAGGTTCTGACGGAAACGCCCCTGCTTGCCCTTCAACATGTCAGACAGGGACTTCAGTGGCCGGTTGCCAGGGCCCGTCACCGGGCGACCGCGGCGGCCGTTGTCGAACAAAGCGTCGACTGCCTCTTGCAGCATCCGCTTCTCGTTGTTCACGATGATCTCGGGCGCCCCGAGATCCAGGAGACGCTTCAAACGGTTGTTGCGGTTGATCACGCGTCGGTAGAGGTCGTTGAGGTCAGAGGTGGCAAAACGCCCACCGTCGAGTTGCACCATCGGGCGCAGTTCAGGCGGAATTACCGGCACCACATCAAGAATCATGGCACGCGGGTCATTTTGGCGGCGGCCATGCTCGTCGCGGCGATTAAACGCGGCCACAATCTTGAGTCTCTTGATGGCCTTCTGACGACGCTGGGCCGACAGGGGCTTCACTCCATCGGCCGGGTCGATAGCGGCGCGAAGTTTCACTTCTTCGACGTCGAAATCGATACGGTCAATCAGCTGAGCGATGGCGTCGGCACCCATGCCACCCTCGAAGTAATCTCCGAAGCGGTCTTCCATCTCCCGCCAGAGAAGCTCGTCCTCGATGATCTTGCGAGAGAAGAGGTCTTTGAATTCTTCCCACGCTCGGTCGAGCACCTCAAGCTCCATCTCGTATTGCTCACGAGTGGCGCTTAGCTCTTTTTCGAATGCCCGTTGACGAGCCTTGATCTCAGTTTCTTTCGCCCCATCAGTTTCCATCTGGGCGATCTCGCCCTCAAGCTCTTCGTGCTGTTCGGCGAGGCGAAGTTCCATCTCTCTAACGATGACTTCGCGCTCTCCGAGCACCTCGGCTTCAAGGCTCGGTAGATCTTCGTCGCGCTTTTCTTCGTCGACCCAGGTCACGAGGTTGGCGGCGAAATAGATCACCTTTTCCAGCTGCTTAGCTTTGAGCTCTTCCCGTGGTTCAGTGCCCATGAGAAGGTATGCAAGCCAAGACCGGGTGCCGCGAAGATACCAGATATGCACGGCGGGAGCCGCTAGCTCGATGTGGCCCATCCGCTCACGGCGAACCTTCGAGCGGGTAACTTCCACACCGCATCGCTCACAGATAATACCCTTGAACCGGACACGCTTATACTTGCCGCAGCTGCACTCCCAATCCTTGGTGGGCCCAAAGATTTTCTCGCAGAAAAGGCCGTCCTTCTCTGGTTTCAGCGTGCGGTAGTTGATCGTCTCAGGCTTCTTGACCTCGCCGTTCGACCAGGTGCGAATCGAGTCGGCCGTTGCCAGCCCAATCTTAAGCTGAGAAAAATCGTTGACATCTAGCATTCGTAGCTTGCCTCTTCAGTTCGATCCGGTCGGGTCTTAGCGTCCGCTGGCGGCAGCGCGAGCGGCGTCGTCTTCGTCAGAACCGCGTTCGGGGCGGCTCAGGTCAATGCCCAGCTCTTCGGCTGTGCGGAACAACTCGTCGTCGAGTTCACGCATCTCGATCTCGTTCCCGTCTTCGGCCAGCACCTCAACATTGAGACACAGAGCCTGCATCTCTTTGATGAGCACCTTGAAGCTCTCGGGAATACCAGGCTCGGGGATGTTTTCACCCTTCACAATGGCTTCATAGACCTTGACACGACCCAACACATCGTCGGACTTGATCGTCAGGAGCTCCTGGAGACAATAAGCGGCGCCATAGGCTTCCAGCGCCCATACTTCCATCTCACCGAAACGCTGACCACCGAATTGTGCCTTACCACCCAGTGGCTGCTGCGTGATCATCGAGTACGGGCCCGTTGAACGAGCGTGGATCTTGTCGTCGACCAGGTGCGACAGTTTCAAGATATACATCACGCCGACCATGATCGGATTGTCAAACGGCCGGCCGGTCTGGCCGTCGAATAACATCGTCTTACCGTCGGGCTGGATGAGACGGGTGCCGTCGGGCGATTCAGGATTCAGATTTTTAAAGATCGCCTGAATGGTGGGCTTATCGCCTGAAAGCTCAATTTCGTCCCACTTCGCACCGTCAAACACCGGCGTCGACACCAATGTCGAGGGTGTGGTGAAGGGGCGGGTCTTGGTTTCAGTCCCGCGGAGCGGCTCTTCGCCGACCCTCTCGCCATCAACTTCCCAGCCCCAACGAGCGGCATAACCGAGGTGAGACTCGAGAACCTGCCCCACGTTCATACGACTCGGCACACCCAGAGGGTTCAGAATGATATCGACGGGAGTACCGTCGGCCATGTACGGCATGTCTTCTACCGGAAGGATTCGGGAGATCACACCCTTGTTGCCGTGACGCCCGGCGAGCTTGTCGCCCACCGAGATCTTCCGTTTCTGGGCTACATAAACCCGAACCAATTGGTTGACACCAGGGGCGAGTTCATGGCTGTCGTCACGGTTGAACACCTTGACGTCGATGACCTTACCCTTTTCGCCGTGCGGCACCTTCAAAGAGGTATCTCGCACCTCGCGAGCCTTTTCGCCGAAGATGGCGCGCAGGAGGCGTTCTTCGGGAGTGAGTTCAGTCTCGCCCTTTGGCGTGACCTTGCCCACCAGCACATCACCAGCGCCGACTTCAGCCCCGACACGGATGATTCCTCGCTCATCGAGATCAGCCAAAATATCTTCAGACAGATTCGGAATATCGCGGGTGATCTCTTCCGGACCGAGTTTGGTGTCTCGGGCGTCGATCTCGTGTTCCTTGATATGGATCGAGGTCAGTACATCGTCGCGAACAAGACGTTCGCTCAAAATGATGGCATCTTCGAAGTTGTAGCCCTGCCACGGCATGAACGCCACGACAAGGTTCTTCCCCAAAGCCAACTCGCCGTTGTCAGTGGAGGGACCATCTGCCAAGAGATCGCCGGCGACGAATCGGTCACCGGCCGCTACCCGCGGCTTCTGGTTGATCGATGTGTCCTGGTTCGAACGTGAGAACTTGAGCAAGCGGTTGACACGCCGGCCCAGGTTGTCGTACTGCACCGTGACTGAGCGTCCGTCGGCTTCGGTTACGACACCACTATCCAAGGCCACCAAAGTGTCGGCGGCATCCGAGGCAGCTCGGCGTTCAATTCCAGTACCAATATAAGGAGCCTCTGGGGTAAGCAGGGGCACAGCCTGGCGCTGCATGTTGGCGCCCATCAACGCCCGGTTGGCGTCGTCGTGCTCGAGGAACGGAATCAGGCCTGTACCGATCGAAACGATCTGCTTTGGTGAGATGTCCATCAACTGGACTTCGTCGCGAGGCACCTGAGAAATTTCAGTGGTCGCACCAAAGAAGACGTCGCGCTCGAGCTGGAGCTTCAGGTCACGCAGTGAAGCGGCTTGCGGTGATCGACGTGCGAGCACCCGATCGCTGGCCAGCATGCCATCGGCTTCGAGCTTCGCGTTGGCCTGAGCCACCACGTACTCTTCTTCTTCATCGGCGGTGAGATAGACAATCTCATCGGTGACCTGGCTTTCAATCACCTTACGGTATGGAGTCTCCAGGAATCCGAATTCGTTCACTCGGGCGTAGGTCGACAGGTACCCGATCAGGCCGATGTTCGGGCCTTCAGGAGTTTCAATCGGACACATTCGGCCATAGTGACTAAAGTGGACGTCTCGTACTTCGAACCCAGCACGCTCACGCGACAAGCCACCAGGACCCAACGCAGAAAGACGGCGACGGTGAGTCAATCCCGACAACGGATTGACCTGATCCATAAACTGGCTGAGCTGAGAGGTAGCAAAGAACTCTTTGATCGACGCCACCACCGGACGAATATTGATCAACGTCTGTGGCGTGATCGCTTCCACGTCCTGGGTCGTCATGCGCTCACGCACAACACGTTCCATACGTGAAAGGCCGATACGAACCTGGTTTTGAATCAGTTCACCAACTGAACGCACGCGTCGATTAGCAAAGTGATCCTGGTCGTCGAGGCGGTATCCAGGCTCGGCCACCATCAGGTGCAGAAGATACGTGGCTGAAGCCAGAATCTCACACCGAGAAAGGACAGCTTGATCGGGCTCGGGACGATCCAGCTCCAACATCGGGAAAAGTTGCTCGAGCTTGTCGAGCTCAGGACCGAGTTTCCGGTTGAGCTTGTAGCGACCAACGCGGGAGAGGTCATAACGACGATTCTCGAAAAATGCGTTGCGCATGTAGGAGCGAGCCGCTTCCAAGGTGGGAGGCTCACCCGGCCGCGCCCGCTTGTAAATATCGATGAGGGCTTCGTCGCGAGTGGGGGAGATCTCTCGATCTTTCTCCCATTGCCCTTCCAAGAACTCGAAATGGCGGACGAACGCCTCAAGGAACCCGGGCGCATTTTCTTCGTCGTAACCCAACGCACGGAGCATGGCGAACAACGAAAGACGGCGTTTCCTGGCGACGCGAACACCAGCGGTCGGGTCTTTACCCGGCTTCTGCTCTACGTCGAATTCAATCCACTCACCCCGGTAAGGGTGGATGGTTCCAGTGACCATCTGGTGTTTGGACAAGTTACGCAAGCGGAATCGCTCACCGGGTTGGAAGATCACGCCGGGTGACCGAACGAGCTGCGACACAACGACACGCTCGGTGCCGTTGATGACGAATGTGCCCTTATCAGTCATCATGGGGAAGTCACCCATGAAGACGGTTTGTTCTTTGATCTCCCCCGTCTGACTATTGAAGAACCGCGCCCGCACAAAGATGGGGGCGGAGTAATTCATATCCTTTTCTTTACACTCTTCAACCGAGAACTTGGGATACGGTTTCAGATCTTCGTCTTCAGGATCGAACTCAAGCTCGAGTTGAAGATTTTCTGTAAAGTCGCGAATAGGACTTATATCGCGAAAGGCATCGGATAGACCCTTCTCCAAGAACCAGTTGAACGAGTCACGCTGGACGGAAATCAAATCAGGAAGCGGAACGACTTCCTCCAGTTTTCCAAAGGAGTAGCGGTCGCGAGCGACAGTACGTGCAGGCAAGAGGCACCACCAAATAGACCACGAGAAGCTTCACGCGTGCACAGAACGCGTAAGCCGACAAATCAGCATCTGGACCTAGGGAACAGACGCCAAAGAAGGCGAACGAGCGGGCACGACTAGTCCAGCTTAAGGCGCCACCATCGGATTCCCAACCTGAGTGATGAATCGTATGAGAAATCTGCCCAGTAGTCAAGGGCTTCCGGTAAGGATTTACACGTACGTAGTTTAAACGTTAACGCGATCAACCCCGCCGTGAGCAACATATGTCACTCGACGACGGGGTTGATACAACAACCGATAGGGATTGCTCGGTTTGGTCGTTACTTGACCTCTACCTCGCCACCGGCGTCTTCGATCTTGCCCTTGGCGGCCTCGGCGTCGTCTTTCGACACACCTTCGAGGACGGCCTTCGGAGCGCCTTCTACCAATTCCTTGGCTTCCTTCAGGCCCAGGCTGGTGAGCTCGCGAACGACCTTGATCACCTGGATCTTCTTGGCACCGGCTCCGGTGAGCACAACATCAAATTCGGTCTGCTCTTCGGCGGCTTCGCCACCACCGTCGCCGGCGGGGCCAACAGCTGCTACCGCTACAGGAGCAGCAGCAGTTACACCAAACTTCTCTTCGAAGTCGCTGAGGAGCTCCGAGAGTTCCAACACCGACATGTTGGCAATGGCTTCGAGAATTTCTTCTTTAGTGGACATGATTATTCTTCTCCGTCTGAATCTTGTGCGTTGTCTGTTGCGTCCGCTTCCGACTCAGCGTCGGCGGTAGGACTGTCGCTGGGAGCAGCCTCCGAGGTGGGACTGTCACTAGGAGCAGCGCCCGAGGCGCCACCTTCGTCAATAAGGGCCTTAAGGCCGTAGGCAAAGTCGCGGGGCAGCGCTTGGAGCAAGCCAGCGAACTGCTGCATCGGAGCCGCCATGGCTCCAGCCAGTTTCGCCAGAAGAACCTCGCGAGGCTCTACGTCGGCCAGCTTGTTAATCCCCTCAGCGTCGATGATCTCGCCGTCGAGTACACCGCCCTTGATGACCAGTTGTGGATTGGCTTTCGCAAAATCGCGAAGCACCTTGGCCACAGTAACAACGTCACCACTGTCGCCATCAGGGGTTTCCTCGGTGAATGCCAACGCTGTCGGACCCACCAGGTGATCGTCGAGTTCGAAGCCAACCTCGTTGGCTGCGCGCCGCACCAGGGTGTTTTTGTAGATCTTGTATCGACCACCGACGGGCCGAAGCTGACCACGAAGCGTCTGCAAATGATCTACCGTCAGGCCTCGATACTCGGTGATTACCACCGAATCCGAGCCAGACAGGCGATCTTTCACCTCATCAACTACCGCTACCTTCTCAGGTTTTGGGTTTCCCATTGCTGCACCTCCTTTCACTTTCTCGTTGGTTGATATTGCGGGACGACCGGCGTCCTGTCGCCGATCCCCCACGCCACAATCAACCAACCGAAAGGAGGGCCAATAACAACGAGGTAAGAGATCGCCTGCTAAGGATTTACGTGGAAACCACTACCGAAGGTCTAGGGCGAGCAGAATTCAGATTGTCCAACACGCCATCGTAGCGAACGATGGCGCGACTCCGGCGCGAATTAAACGCCGTCGAGTTCCGATAGGCGACCGGGGTCGACCTTGACACCTGGGCCCATCGTGGATGACAAGGTCACCTTACGGAAGTAGCGCCCCTTGGATGATGCGGGCTTCACCCGCTGCAGCTCCTCAATCAACTTGGCGATATTGGACACCAAGTCTTCGTTGGAGAAGCTGACCTTGCCCACACCAACGTGTACGTTTCCGTACCGGTCGGTGCGGTATTCCACGGTGCCGCCCTTGAAATCGTTGACGGCTTTCGCTACGTCAGGGGTGACGGTTCCCGTTTTGGGGTTGGGCATGAGGCCACGCGGCCCAAGCACGCGCCCGAGCTTTCCGACTTTGGGCATCATGTCGGGGCTGGCGATGGCCAGGTCGAAGTCAAGCATTCCGCCTTCTACCTGCTCGACCAACTCGTCGCCGCCTACGATGTCGGCGCCAGCTTCGGTGGCGGCTGCGGCGGCTTCGCCTTGGGCGAACACTGCTACCCGCAGGGTCTTGCCGGTTCCGGCAGGAAGGGGCACGGTTCCACGTACGATCTGATCGGCCTTGCGAGGGTCAACCCCGAGGGTGACAACGATGTCGACTGACTCATCAAACTTCGCTGACGCCAAGCTTTTCACCAAATCAGAGGCCTCGATTGGGCCGTGCAAATGGTCACGGTCGTAGCGGCGCGTTGCATCGAGATACTTCTTGGCTTTCGCCATGGTGTTTCCTTTCGCCCACAACGGGCTCCCTCATGATTTGCAGCCAGTCAGCGGGCGAGGTGCTCCCTGCTTGTCGGCTACCTTCTTGTGCGTTTCCGCGTTCGCCGCCAAATAGCGGGCGAATTCGACGTCTAGCCGCGAACCCCGACACCCATCTGACGGGCGGTACCCGCAACCTGCTTCTTTGCCGCCTCGATATCGTAGGCGTTCAGGTCGGGCATCTTGATTTCGGCGATCTCCGTGAGTTGGGCTTCGGTGATGTTCCCAACGCGCTCGCGCAGAGGATCCGATGCCGCCTTACTCAAACCGGCCGCCTTTTTGATGAGTTCCGCCGTAGGTGGGGTCTTCAGGACGAACGAGAAGGTGCGGTCTTCGAAGATCGAAATCTCCACCGGCACCACCTGCCCACGCTGACTTTCCGTACGAGCGTTGTATTCCTTACAGAAATCCATGATTGCGATACCGTAGGGACCCAACGCTGTACCAACTGGAGGGGCAGGGGATGCCTGCCCGGCAGGGATCTGAATTTTGACCACTGCCATTACTTGCTTCTTAGCCATGACAATACTTTCTAGGGCTTCAAACTTACAGGACTAGATCTTACCGACCTGAGCGAATTCCAGTTCCACTGGGGTTTCGCGGCCAAAGATGTTGACGAGGACCTTGAGCTTAAGCTGGTCTTCGTTGATCTCAACAATCTCACCTTGGAAATCGGCAAATGGACCTTCTTTGACCCGTACGGTTTCACCCACACCATATTCGAGGCGGGGACGACCCTTGCGGAGTTGATCATTACCATCGGATTTCACCGCGAGGAAGTTTTCGACATCCTTGCGAGGGAGAGGTGTAGGCGTATTGCCAGCACCAACAAAGCCGGTTACTCCGGGGGTGTTCCGCACGACGAACCATGAGTCGTCATCGAGGCGGATCCGCACCAAGAGGTACCCGGGGAAAACCTTCTTCTGAACGACGACCTTTTTGCCGTTCTTGAACTCCACCACATCTTCCATGGGAATGACGGCTTCGAAGATCCGCTCTTCCATGTTCATTGATTTGGCTCGAGCTTCGAGGTTTGACTTCACCTTTTTCTCGTAGCCCGATTGGGTGTGGAGCACATACCAGCGACCGGGACGGGTCCATGGCGTCTCACGGCGTGGAGCGGGAACTTCTTCGGATTCCGCCGCCCCGTCCGGGTCCCCCTCAGGAGCTTCTTCCTCGCCGGTCTCGCCGTCGACGGAGGCGCTACTATCAGCAGCGTCGTTCTCGACTTCAGCCTCGACTTCGCCAGAATCAACGTCTCCAGAAACAGGCTCACTGTCGTCTATTTCAGACGAAACGTCTTCAGCTTCTACGGACTCTACGGTCACTGGCCCAACCTCAATAGTTCAATGACTCCGGTGCTGAACACAACGTCGAGCAAGGCGATGAAACCGGTGAGGAGGAACAGCGTAACGAGAACCACAATGGTGTAGTTGAGCACTTCGGCTCGTGTCGGCCAGCTGACGCGCCGCATCTCGGCCCGCACTTCGGAAATGTACTGAAAAAAGCCCGCTCGCTCGCCCCGTGTGGGGGGTCGCTGAGGCTGCCGAGGCGTCGCCTTCGGGTTTCCTTCTGAATCCAGTTGACCCTGCTTCTGCAGGTACCGGCGTTGCGCCCGGTTCATTGCCATTTCAATCAATGCCTCACGAGTCCCGATAGACACGGGACGAAGTCAAAATCGATTTTTCCTGTACAACCCAGAGATTGGGCCGTTTTTGCAGGGCAGGAGGGAATCGAACCCCCAACCTTCGGTTTTGGAGACCGGCGCTCTGCCAGTTGAGCTACTGCCCTAAAAGATTACCTTGCTAGGCTATCAGTAAACGGCCATCACCCGGCTGAATTTTCAGGACCAGGTAAAGATTTGCCGCGAAAGACAGACCGCTAACCCGCTAACTGCTCACGTTGATGAACGAGCCGCGTAGCTATCACGATAGCACCGGCGGCTCCCGCTGCGGTGGCCGCCGCAATTCCGCCTAGATATGCCACCCTCCGGTGACGACGATGGAGGCGGTGCACGGGGGCTGGTGGACGCAGCGCTTCCAGGATTTCCCCCAAGAGGTAGTCGTCAGGAATGATCTGTTGGTCACGCAACGAAACCAGGGCGCGAAGGAGCTTGCGGTACTGGGCGAGTTCCGCTTGGCAGCGGAGGCATCGCTGGACATGCTGTTCAGCCGCTGGTGCGAGGGTCTCCAACCCATCGGCTACCCCAGCAAGTTCAAGACTAATCGTCTCACACTGCACGTTGTTCCCCCTCGTCACCCCGAGGGAACAACTGCTCACGTAGTCGTTTTCGTGCCCGATGGAGTCGAACCTTCGCCGCCGACTCAGAGATTTCCAATTGTTCAGCGATATCCCCATGCGACAGTTCGTAAACGTCGCGCAAAACAAGAACGGCCCGAAGCTTCGGAGGGAGCGCCCTGACGGCTTCGGTTAGCTCCGACCGGAGATCACCACGGTCCACACGAGCCTGGGGGTCGACGCTGGAGCGGAGATCGACAATCACAGGATCATCGGGGAGGGGCTCATGAGTATGACGGCCCCGTTTCCCCAGATAGGTGTTGGCACAGTTGGCCGTGATCCTGTGAAGCCAGGTCGAAAATCGCGAATCCCCCCGAAACTTCTTCAATCCCTTATGTACCCGAATATATGTTTCCTGCACCACGTCGCGAGCATCCTCTTCATTGCCCAGAAGCCGAAAAGCTAGTGTGTAGGTGTCTGCGTATGTGCGACGAACGAGCTCTGCAAACGCCGTATGATCACCGGCTTTTGCTGATTCGATAAATTCGTCGACTTCAGCCGACTCCATAGTGTTTGACCTCGCGTGTGCGCAGTGGGTTACGTAACGATTGTATGGCATTGCCGCCACCGACCGACAAACGGGGTGGCAAAGTCAACATCAACAGTCGACAAACCCTGGTGGCGGGCGGGTCGACAATAACCCGAACCCGCCAGAAGGCTCTATGGATACAGCCGAGGACCCTCTTCGCTCCACGCCAGCGGGTCTTCGCTCACATTGAACTGCACCTGCTTCCAGGTCACTCGGATTCCTTCCGAGGCATCGTCAGCACCGTCGCCAGCCGGGTCGACCATCAGTTCATACATCCCGAGGTCAGTCTCATCGGCGGGCCGAGCCAACAGTTGGGCAAAGGCTTCGGCGCACTCATGAGTTTCCAGCATTCGGGGTTGCCACCGACCGAACACTCGTTCATTGTCAGCGTAGTCGCTGGTCATGCCGGTGCGAATGAAGGGAAACAACACACTCATGCAATTCACCTTTTCCGCCGACCGTCCAAGGTTTACCCGCAATACCTCGGGCAGTTGCAGGACCGCCCAGTTGGAGATTGCATACCCCGGCACCGCGGGCCCAGGATCGATGGCCTGACGAGACGACACATACACAAACTGGATGTCTTGGTCGTGGTAGACCGCCTCTCCCGACCACAGATGGGTGGTGGCCAAGAAGCCGTCGATCTTGGTGTCGAGCACCAGACGCGACTCCTCAAGACTGTCAATAAAGTGTTGGCGCACCCGGGCCCTGCGCATAGCCGAGGACTCTTCTTCTACTGTCCGCAGCGCACGCCCAAATGAGTATCCCCCTTCGGTGAGACCAGAATTACAGATCACGAGGTTGGGAGGAAGGCCACCCATCTGCTCGATCACATAACTGCGAATCCCCCACAGGTCTCGCTGGTTCGTGACATCGGCCTGCACCGGAAACGCTTTCACCCCGTTGGCTT
>Ga0316189_10005651_pt1 | contig 11998 bp, 12 predicted proteins | sample LowCovwburrow_MG_FD_204930 | JGI IMG/M metagenome (GOLD analysis project Ga0316189, IMG submission 204930) | Coastal sediment microbial communities from Maine, United States - Lowes Cove worm burrow | ecosystem: Environmental > Aquatic > Marine > Coastal > Sediment | place: USA: Maine... | reverse complement strand
CAGGATTCGAACCTGCGAAGACGTAGTCAGCAGATTTACAGTCTGCCCTCGTTGGCCGCTTGAGTATCTCCCCAATTTTAAAGAACTTTTGCTAAAAACAACTTTCGTTTTTCTTAGACTTTTTTTAGAGCCGATGGAGGGACTCGAACCCACGACCTGCTGATTACAAATCAGCTGCTCTAGCCAGCTGAGCTACATCGGCTTTTATATAACTTTTTGGCTATAAAAAAAGCCCGCTATTTCTAACGGACTGCAAATGTAAAGATTTATTTATTTATTCAAAACATTTTTTGGAAAATTTTATTAGATATGTGCTCTTAATTTCTCTTTTCGCTTTTTTAACTGCCTTTCTAGGGATGAAACTGCCATATCTGTCCCTTCTTCAAAAGTTTTACATTGCTTTTTGACAATAAAGCTATCTCCTGGCACTTTTACTCGAGCTTCAAAGACTTTATTCTCTTTATCACTTGTGTTTTCAACTTTTAAATACACATCAGATTGTATGACCTTATCATAAAACATATCTAGTTTATCCATTCGCTTTTGAATAAAGTCAATTAATTTTTTGTCTGCATTAAAATTTACAGATTGAGTGTTTACCTTCATAATAATTCTTTTATGGGTTAGACAAATTATTTTTTACTCCTTGGATGTGCGTTTGAATACACTTTTTTTAATTCTGCTATACTATTATGTGTATAGACTTGGGTTGCTGCTAAACTTGAATGTCCAAGAAGTTCTTTTACAGCATTTAGGTTTGCACCTTGGTTAAGTAAATGAGTCGCAAATGAGTGCCGTAATATATGCGGACTCCTTTTTACTTTTGAAGATACTGTACTAAAGTAGGCATTTATAATTCTGTAAACAAGAGTTTCATAAATTTTAACCCCTTTTTTGGTTAAAAATAAATACGAACTATCTACAATAGTTTCTAATGAATTTCTCTGAATAAGATAGGTATTAATAGTAGTAAGTACTGAATCAATTAATGGTATATAGCGCTCCTTATCTCTTTTTCCTAACACTTTTAGGGTTTTATTAGCTGCATCAACATCAGTTAATTTTAGTTGTACCAATTCGATACGACGGATTCCTGTGGCATAAAACAACTCGATAATCAGCCGGTTTCTCAACCCTTCAAAATCTTTGGCTGCGTGAAGCTCTTCTAATACCTGTTCCATTTCGGCTTCTGAAAATGGAATCTGTATTTTTTTACTAACTTTTAAAGCTCTGTGCCTATTGAGAGGGTTAACTTCAATATCTTTTACTTTAAGTAGAAATTTATAATAGGTATTTAGAGAGGATACTTTTCTATTTATACTGCGATTGGTAATATTGCTTTCTACCAATGAGACAATCCAATGCCTAATTTGTTGGTAGTTGACATCATCAATAGTATTTGTGTCAAATTCTGAAGTAACAAAACATTTAAATTCTTCTAAGTCACCTATATAAGCTTTGAGCGTCAATTGCGAGTAGTTTTTTTCTAACAATAAATAATCTGAAAATGCCTTAAAGGTCATAGGTGTAATTTTTCTGAAAAAATAGAATCGATAATCATTTAAATTAAAAGTACAACTTTTATTAATACTTCGCTTAAAGACAAAAAAAATCCTGCTAAAAAAATTAGCAGGATTTAATATTTAAATGAGCACTACTTATACTGCTTCTTGATCTCTTAAACCTTGAACATACTGTGCTTTTTGCACTTGGGTTCTGCGAGCGATTGAAGGTTTTGTAAATTGCTTACGCTCTTGCAACTGATTTTTAACCGTTGTCTTCACAAACTTACGCTTGTAACGTTTTAGCGCTCTATCTATATTTTCTCCTGATTGTACTGGAATTATTAACATAGTTCTTAACCTCCTCTCTTTTAAATTTTTTTAAGGCTGCAAATATAAAAAGGAATTTCATATTTCAAAACAAAAAAATATTAATCTTTAAATAGCGAAGCGCGTTGACTTAAATCTTGAATCAGCTTCTCATCTTCTTCACTTTCTAAAAGTACATTGTAGTTTTTCCAGAAGGTTTTATCATAAGGTTTTGGAGAAAAGATATCATTATCCCAATTGCTTTGAAGTGCTAGATTTATTTTTTCTTTATCTAGAATAATTTCAGAAAACAGAATTTCCTGAACCGTATAATAGTAACGCTCTTCCTTATTATAGCGTTCTTTTTCTTCGTCACTAACTTTTTCATCTGCTTTAAAACCTACGTTAACGAGTTTTGGTGTTTCGTAATAGATATAGTTGGGATACATTTTATCATCATATTCCATATAGGTAATCACCAATTTATGATTGACCTGTGTATCAAACAATCGCTTACTCCTCACTTTTTGAGCATCAGAAGCCGCTACAAGCTCATACTCTATTTTTTTAATAGCATAGTTGTCGTAGTAAATATAAAGCCACCCATTGGCTTGATAACCTTCATTAAAAATCCCTTTCGTATCAAGACCTACAAAATTTGCACTTTCTGAAATTTTAATTTTATAGATTTTTCGATCATTATCGACCAAAAGTGTATCTAACTCAAATTGGTGCTTGTCTAATATATCTTCACCAAACAAGGCCTTGGCATCATTGGCATTACGAAGAAGGTTTAATTTCCCTTGAAATATATTTTGTAATCCGTTGACTCTATTATCATTCCATTTAATGGATTTCACGAGTTGCTCGGTTGTTAGTTGTCTTCTATCAACATCTTTTGCTTTTAATCTGCTACGTTTTGCGTTTTGGTTATTGTAAGACACATACGAAAAAATACTATCTACATCTCTTAGGTCATAACTCTTTCGCATCTGATCGACGTTGATTTTTAAAAAATCTTTACTTTTTGAGCCATATCCCGAATCATAGACTGTTATCGCGCTTTCAATAAGCCATTTAAATTCAATTTTATTACGCTCTTTATGTCGTAAAAATCCTTTTTGGATGTATGCCGAATCTGGCAAGTTTTTTGACAGTTTTTCAATTGCTTTTAATACAATATCATTTCCTGTTTTTGGACGTGTCTCAGCAATAAGTAAAATTTCATCAAGGGAAGCAACATCTTCTTCAAGATACACTTCTTCTTCATTGTTAAATTCGTTGACTGCAACTTTAAAACTCTTGAAACCTATTGAAGAAATAATCAAGGTGTCTTTTGAAAACTCTTTTGGAACTTGAAGTACAAATTTCCCATCGGAATTACTCACTGTACCAATTGTAGTATTCTGTACATAAATACTGGCACTTTCAATGGGCATTAGTGTTGAGAAATCAACAATTTTGTTTTTGACTTCAGTTTGAGAAAATCCAAAAGACGCCACACATAATAGAATTACTATTATTTGTTGCTTTAGGTTTTTGAGTATCATAATTACATGGTATACTAGGTTATTTGGGATGGTCTGACATGTCGAATTTCCGAAGAAAAACGATTATGTTGCAGGCTTATAATCTTTATCGTCAATTACCATTTTAGCAAATTGTAAAAACAATTTTCGCAAAAATAGCAATCACAACATTTATGTTGCAGGCTTATAATCTTTATCGTCAATTACCATTTTAGCGATAATCTCTCTTAAGATTTCCGATGTTCCGCCACCAATTGGTCCCAATCTGCTATCACGCAATAATCTTGCCAATGGATATTCTTCCATGTAACCATAACCGCCTAAAAACTGAAGACATTGGTAAATCACCTCATCGGCCATTTTAGTGGAACGCAGTTTAGAAACCGTCGCTTCTTTAACGACATATTCGCCTTTATCTAAACGGTCTGCAACCGTATAATTAAATTCCTTACACATCAACATATCAGCATAAGAATCAGCAAATGAATGACGTAACGCTTGAAATTTATCAATTGATCTGCCGAAAGCATGTCTTTCGCTCATATAATTTTTAGCATAATCAAGTGCATATTCAGCTCTTGCGTGTGCATTTATTCCCATAATTAAACGCTCTAATGCAAAATGTTGCATGATGTATGGAAATCCACTGTTCTCATCACCCATGAGATTAGATGCAGGAATCGTCACATCGTCAAACGCTATTTCTGCTGTATCTGAAGCTCTCCATCCTAATTTATCTAATTTAGTTGCTGAAATTCCTGGAGTATCACGATCCATGATAAAAATACTAATTCCTTTGTTACCAAGTTCTGGATTGGTTTTAGCTGCAACGACGAGATAGTCACTATAAACACCATTGGTAATAAAGGTTTTTGAACCATTAATCACATAAGTATCTCCTTTTTTCACGGCTGTAGTTCGCATTCCTGCCACATCACTTCCACCAAAAGGTTCAGTAATACATAAACATCCAATTTTTTCTCCTGTGATGCTTGCCGTTAAATATTTTTCTTTAATCGCTTGATCACCTTCTTTATTGACATGGGTCATTGCTAAATAGGCATGTGCCCAAATTGCTGCTGCAAATCCACCTGAATCTATTTTTTGAAGTTCTTCGAGTAAAATGACTGTATAAAACAAGTCGAGGTCCATACCGCCATATTCCTCTGGATATGCCAATCCAAAAAATCCCATCTCTCCAAACTTCTTCCAGATAAAACGCTCAACGGTTCCCGTTTTCTCCCATTTATCGATATGTGGAACGACTTCTTTTTGTAAAAAATCTTTTAAACTTTGTCTGAATAATTCGTGCTCTTCGGTGAAGTACCTACTGCTCATAACCTTTTTTTTTCTGTTTTATTTGAATGTCAAATATAACTTAATTATCTCACTTCTTTTGACAGGAAAATCTTTAACTTTTGTTAATTCGTCAAACGACTTGAAACCTTCTCTAAGCGTTCGTTGCTCAATAATAGCGTGAGCAATCTCATAATCAATATATTTTATGCTTACCAATTGCTCCAGTGTTGCGGTATTTATATTAACTTTTGAAATGGGCTTTGCAGATTTTACCGTAAACTCATTTCGGACACGCTCAATAACTTCTGGAGACAGCCCATACACCTCTTGAAGTTGCACATCTGCAATAAAACCACCAGATTTTGTTCTGTAATTGACAATACGCTCTGAAAGTTTTTCGCCAATACCATAAACGCGTTTTAGTTGCGCTGCGGAAGCTGTATTTAAATCTTGCTTTTGTGCGAAGGTTTTGGGTTTAGAATTGTTTGAAAACGAATTTGAATACGTCGCTTTTGGTTTCGGATTAGTGACCCAATCTGGAAATTTAAAATACGGTGATATTTCAGCTAGAAGCGAATCAGAAACCTTTGTCACCTTCTGAAATTCTTTAGCAGAGTTCACCCATTTATTGGTACTTCTAAAACTATGTAAGCTATTAATTTCTTCCGAAGACATGCCAAGTGTATAGCCTTTATAATCTGTAATATAATTTGGATTGAAGGGATAAATTTTCGGCTTTGAATCCTCGAGCTTTGCCAATCGCAACACCTCTACTTCCGCCTGAAATTTTGCTATTTGAGATGTATTAAGATCTAATTCTTCCGAAGAAAAATCAATAAAAAAATAAACACATTGAAAGATTACGATGAGTAATAACAACAAAAAAATCCCACTTCGCTGTTGTTTAGTAAACATGAAGTGGGATTTTATATGTTTCATAATGTCGTTTATACTTTTTTAGCTTTAATAGCGTCTCTATATTTATTTAATTCTTCCTTCACTTTAGGAGCGAGGATTACTAAACCTATCATATTCGGAACCATCATAGCAAAGACCATCGCATCTGAGAATCCTATTACTGAATCTAAACTTGCAGCAGCACCAATGATTACGAAAATACAAAAAATGACTTTATAGGTGTACTCTGTTTTTTTAGATCTTCCAAATAGGTAAGTCCAACCTTGAAAACCATAATAAGACCAAGATATCATAGAGCTAAATGCGAATAATACAACAGCAACTGTTAGCACATAGGGAAACCAAGAAATCGAAGATTCGAAGGCACTTGAGGTTAGCAAAATAGCTTGTGCATCATTAGCTGGCGGATTTAATGGATCTACAAATCCAGTGATAATTAATACCAATGCTGTCATTGTACACACGACAACCGTATCAATAAATGGCTCTAATAAAGCAACCATACCTTCACTTGCTGCATACTTTGTTTTTACTGCGGAATGCGCTATCGATGCCGAACCAATACCAGCTTCGTTTGAAAACGCTGCACGTCTAAATCCTTGAATTAACACACCAACGGCCCCACCTGCAATACCTTCAGGACTGAAAGCTCCATTCCATATTGCTGCAAAAGCACTACCAATCATATCATATTTTGCAAAGATCACAAATAGCGACGCTGACACATAAATAACAACCATAAATGGTACAATTTTATCTGTTACTTTCGCGATTTTTTTAATGCCACCAATAATTACAATACCAACAAGAATTGCCATGACTAGACCGAAAGCCCAACCATATCCATGTAAAAATGATTCTTTTCCTCCTGTAATATTTTCAACGAGCTGAAAGGCTTGATTGACTTGAAACATGTTTCCACCTCCAAACGAACCACCAATCACAAAAATAGCAAATAGGACGGCTAACACTTTTCCTAAACCGCCAAGACCTTTAGATTTTAATCCTTTGGTCAAATAGTACATTGGTCCACCATACACTGTTCCGTCTGCTTCAATATCTCTATATTTTACACCAAGTGTACACTCTACAAATTTAGATGCCATACCAAGAAAACCTGCGACAATCATCCAAAATGTTGCTCCTGCACCACCAATAGAAACCGCAATGGCAACACCTGCTATATTACCTAAACCGACGGTTGCAGATAACGCTGCTGTTAACGCTTGAAAATGCGAGACTTCGCCCTCATGACCTTCAATAGCAATGGTTTCTCTTGCATCGCCTCCAGGAGTTGAATCACCTGCGCCTATTAAAGATTCATGATGATCTATATCGTCATATTTTCCTCTTACAATATTAATAGAAGTAAAAAAACCTCTAAAATTTATGAAATTGAAATAGAAGGTAAAATACAATGCTCCTAAAATTAATGGGAATAAAACCCAATACACACTAACAGTGTCTGAAAATGGAATTTGATAAAAAATAGCTTCAACAAACCATCCAGTAGCATCTCCAAATTTCTCATCGATGATTTGATCGATGCCTTTTTCGGCGTCTTGAGCAATAGCTACAAATGGTAATACGAGTGTAAAAAGTGAAAGAAGATATTTCTTCATACTTGAATTATTTAAGTTAGTTAGTTTTGTTATTTAATCTCACAAGATGCTAAAAAAAATTGACTTTTTAAAACATAGCTTGTTAAATGAGATTAGATTTCCTCGATATCATAAAGTGAATTGAGCTTCTGTATTTGCTCTGGTCTTCCTAACACTATAATTTTAGAATTGGGTTGTAATTGCATATCTGCTTCTGGGTTTACAATATACTCACCTTGCTCATCTTTATAACCAATAACGGTGCAACCTGTTTTTCGTCTTAAATCTAAATGTCTTAAGGTTTCTATTTTAGATTTCGTAAATAATTTTTCAACGGCAACTTCTTCTATATTGACATTGTCTTGACCAACAATAGACAAATTATCTATAAACTCAATTAAATCTGGCACCACAACTAAAGATGCCATGTGATCACCTCCAATTCTATCAGGTAAAATCACATTATTAGCACCTGCCAATTTCAGTTTTTGATACGACGTTTCTTGAGATGCACGACTTATAATATTCATTTCCCCATTAATCTGTCTTGCTGAAAGCACCACAAATAAATTATCGGCATCGTTAGGCAAAGCCGAGATTAATGTTTCTGCTCTATCAATTCCTGCCTGAAAGAGAATTTCATCTTCATTTGCATTTCCTAAAACGAAAGGCACCATTTCACTTTGAAACTTGTCAATGGTGTCCTTATTTTTCTCAATCACTACAAAAGGTTTTTTATAAGCCAGTAATTTTTTTGCCGCTTGCTTACCATTTCTTCCATAGCCACAAATAATAATGTGATTTTTGAAGTTATCAATTTTCTTTTGCATCTTTCTTTGTTTTAGTTCTTCAAAATTGTTCTTGCTTAAAATATACTCGGTGATTACGGTAATAGCATAACCAAGAATGACCACACTTGCTAAAATTAAAAATATGGTAAATATTTTAGCATTATCATCTAAAGGTTTTACTTCTCCAAAACCAACTGTTGTGATGGTTATCACAGTCATGTAGATAGAATCAATCCACGAATAATTAGACATCACTCTAAAACCTAGCACACCAACAACGAGTATGAGTACAAGCAGAAAAATTGCCGTATAAATTTTAGTTCTAAAAAATTTTATTAATGGATTCATATGTTACAAATCAAATACAGATGAGCGTTTGGTGTATAATCTATCTTTGATTCCTATCCAAAATGCAAAAAACAGATACAAGGCAAAACCAAATCCTAAGGTAACAAAAGTGAGGTACATAAAAGTGGTTCGTACAATTTTTGCTCTAATTCCAAAACGATCAGCAATACGTTGACAAACGTAGTAGCCCCGTTTTTGAAAATAATATAGCATTTGATAAAATAGTTTCACGTGTTTTGTCTTATAGTTAAAATAATACTTCTAAGTCGCTAAGAACAGGCCTATCTGTTTCACACTGCAATTTAAAATTTATTTAGTTAAAAGCGAATTCCCAACCGCACATTTTAAACATTGATTTGTATCGCAATATTCGGTTTTTAATTGAATAATTGCTTGAGACTCTAAAGCAGATTTTGAAATAGGCCTCAATTGATTAAAACCATCAATAATTGAATTTTTTTCGGACGCTATAGCACTTATCACATCTAAAATACTGTCATCTATTGCTTTACCTTCTTGTTTAGCATAGCAAAATTTTAAAGGTAGTATTGTATTGATGAGTAGCAAATCTATAAAAGCTCTAGTGATTTTTTTTACTGAAACTTTAGACGATTTATCAAAGGTGTAATGTGCATTCCAAAATGGCGTAGTCGATACACTAAAAAGCTCGTAGTAGTCTGATAATTTGTTAATAGCAATTACTTTTGAAAACAACTGTTGCTCTTGATGATACAAATTTGCCAATTGTGATAATCGAATGGTTGGAAAATTTGGTGGTCGCAATCTAAAAAACTGTAATGGTAACACCCCTTGATTATTGAGCTGAAATTTCTGTTTTAAAAACGTATACTCATTTTGAAGTTCTTGATGGTATGCGTTAGAGCTTTCGGAATCTAATAATCCTAACTGTCCGAAAAATAAAGCTTCTAAAAGTTCAACTTTCGATTGTGATTTTCTGAGCGTTGCATAGTCAATAGAATTTGCCAAACTAAAAAAGGAATCTCCATTCACTTTTAGTCCGAAGTTTTTAGCTAACAGTGCAAACAATACAGCTTCCCAATCGTTTTTTGAGTCTATTAAAAGTGTATCAATGGTTTTTGATTTTCGCTCTAAGCGCTCAAAATAGAGTCGCTCGAGCCAGTTTTTTATCACAAATTCATCCACATCAGCAAAATCCTGCTCGCAGTTAATCCATTTATTTTTTGCTGTAAATAGTTTTTGATAGTTCTCTAACAGGTTCTTATCAATATATTCTTTCATCTCTAGAGTTGGAATGGTAGAATTATCATTTCTGAAAATTTCGGTATCATGATCAAAAACGACATGCAATATCACATTGTCATAAGCTTTATCTTGTTCATGATTATGCACAAACCAATCGCTAGATTTAATATGTATTTCAATATTTCCTGCCCACAACTGATTCCCAATGCGCACCTGACCATTAAAAAAATCAGGTCCTGCGTTATGGTTATGCGTTCCTACAGCCACGATTTCTATCGCTTCGTGTTGTGTGGTTTTTAAGTTGAGAATAGCCAACTTTTTATGTTTCCATATGTAATGAAGGAAATCTTCTTGCATTTTTAAATGTAGGAATTCCCATTTTTAAAATCAATATTTATTTCGTTATTTTATATTCATGAAGACTACAAAACATTTAGCAAGTCATTTTAGGGGTGTTTTTTTTGGAGGAAATTGGACAGATTCAAACCTTAAAAATCAATTAGCAGAGGTATCGCTTAAGGACGCTACAACCAAAATTCAAGATTGCAATACCATTTTGGCGCTTACCTTTCATATTGGATATTATGTGACTGGTGTTTTAGAAGTTTTTAATGACAGACCGCTACTCATTAAAGATAAGTTTAGTTATAAACATGCTGAAATTTCAACTGCTGAAGACTGGCAAAGTTTATGTGATACTATTTTTAAACATGCCGAAACATTAGCCAAACATATTGAAACACTGCCTGAAGAACACATATGGGATGATTTCTCAGATGCCAAATACGGTAATTACTATAGAAACATTTTAGGAATCATCGAACATACGCATTATCATTTGGGACAGATTGCTTTACTGAAGAAGCTCGTTAGACCAAAATAATATTGCCCTATGCATACGAAAAAGCAGAATACTGTTTCATAAAAACTCCCGATACTGCAGCACTCTAAAGTCGAACGTATTAAATTTTGGGTTACTCGCTTTAAGATGTTTATATAATGGAATTCTACTTATTGAAATATTTGCTGCTCCCGAACTTGAGGTTAAGGACACTGTTTTTATGGTACGATTATCATTCTGAAATGCGTGCAACGATTGCGGCACCTCATGGTTTAATGTATTGTTTTGAGATTCTTCGCTACCACTCTGAATGACAAATTGATGAACTCTTGGAATGTCGTTAGAGACAACTTCCAATTTCATACTGTAATCTTTTAGATGTTTCCTAAAGAAATATTCCGGTCCGTTTTTACTGTTTCCACCGGTAAACAATAAGGTATCAATACTTGGAAACTGTTTTAAGTAACCCACAACATCTCTCAGTATGATATTTTGCATTCCCAAATCGGAAGCATTAATTTTTTCACGTTGAGCACTGTCAACGATATCACAAACACCTATCTTATGTGCTATTAAAAAGGCTTTACGTTGGTCTATAGCTTCTTGAGAATTATCATAACGCAACCCTAGTTGATGGATCTCGTCAATAAATAACCACAAGGAATTGTAATAACTTCCGTAGCAAAAATCAACATCTTTTTCAAGCAAATCTCCAGTACTAAATCTTGGAGGCGGCAAGGTACCAACAATAAGTTTTGTCGTGTCTTTTTGAATAAAAGGTCGGTATGGATGTTTGTGCAGAAACAATTACAGTGTTTTTAAAAGTTCCTCTACCTCTTTCACCGTTGTTCGATACTTTCGTTTGTTTACAGAGGTCATATGCTGAGACTCGCTAGAAATTTCGGTTAGAAGTTCTTTAGCTTCCGAAACTTTATCTTTATCAATTAAAAACTGAGCAAAACGCAACCGTTCGTCATAATTTGAATAGCGCTGATCTATAAACCGTAACTGTTTTTCAGCTTCATTTGGTTTTCCAATCTGATCTAAAGATAGTCCATAAAAGAACTGTGCTTTAGAAGCTTTAAAATCCATATGGTCTTTAACTTTTGTAGCATAGGAAATCACCTTATCGTAGTCATCGATAAAAAAGTAGGATTTGATGAGCTGAAAAATGACATGTGTATCATTCTGAAAATCTTTTGAAATCCCTTCTTCATAATGTTTAATGGCATTATTAAAGTCTTTTATGTCATAATAAGCATCAGCAAGATTAACTCGGTTTTGAAATGTTTCTGAAAACTCTAATGTCTTTTCAAGGTCTCTCACCTTTTTAGTAGGATTTATTATTGTGGTTAATTCCTCTTGAATTTTATTAACATCGCGTTTATTATAGACTTGAGTTATAAGATAAATAACACACCCTAGAGCTGGCAAAAAGATTATTAAGAATACCCAATAATAGCTGTTCTTATTCTTGAACCAATGATAAATGCAATATGCCTGAAGGGCAATTATTAAATAATAAGGCATAGAATTCATGTTAAATTAAGACTAAAGCATAAAAATACTAAAGTAAATGTTCAAAATTTTGTTAACTTATGGCTTATTGAAAAAGCTGAATTAAAATAAGATTCCC
>Ga0316189_10005650_pt1 | contig 11999 bp, 12 predicted proteins | sample LowCovwburrow_MG_FD_204930 | JGI IMG/M metagenome (GOLD analysis project Ga0316189, IMG submission 204930) | Coastal sediment microbial communities from Maine, United States - Lowes Cove worm burrow | ecosystem: Environmental > Aquatic > Marine > Coastal > Sediment | place: USA: Maine... | reverse complement strand
TAGAGATAAACGTCGTCTTAAAAAAAGAACATAAAACAAAATAATTTTCTCTAATGCGAAGCTATTCACTATTTACCATTTTTCTTTTGTGTTTGGCAATATTAATAGTAGATTTCTTTGCTTTTTATTGGCTGCAATCTATAACTAAACTTATTACTTCAGTATTTTTAAGAAATGCAATACATATTACTTTTTGGATTTTTACAATAGGACTTATCATGTCTATTATGACATTGAAAGTTAGATTAGATGATATAGATCCAAGAAGAAAACAATTGATAGTATCTTCATTATATGGCTTAACAATATCCTCATTTATTCCTAAAATAATTTTTGTAATTGTTATATCGGTTCTATTTTTTACAAATTTTGTTTTTTCAGAAAAAGAATCTCTTTTAATTATTCCACTTATAGGTTTGTTTTCAGGATTTTTACCTTTTTTTGTGATTGCTTATGGTATTTTTAAGTCACTTTATAATTTTAAAATTTATCATGTTAAAATTAAATTTAACCACTTACCTAAGGAATTTGAAAGCTTAAGAATTGTGCATATTTCGGATTTGCATTTAGGAAGTTTTAATCATCGTTTTCATATTTTAAATCGTGCTGTAAGTAAGATTAATCATTTAAAACCAGATGTTATTTTCTTTACTGGAGATTTGGTAAATAATTATGCATGGGAATTACGAGGATGGAGCAGGGTGTTCAGAAAATTATCAGCAACGATGGGTAAATATGCTGTTTTGGGCAATCATGATTATGGAGATTATAGCAAATGGAACTCAAAAGGAGAAAAGCAAGAAAATTTTGATGCCATTAAGACTTTTTATAAAGACATTGATTTTAATTTGTTGCTCAATCAATCAGATATTATTACCATTAACAATGAAAACATAGCAATTATTGGTGTTGAAAACTGGGGAAATCCACCTTTTAAGCAATATGGCGATTTGAAAAAAGCGATTACGAAAGTGGAAGCGATTCCATTTAAAATATTATTATCTCATGATCCGTCACATTGGACAGAAGAAGTGGTTGATGAAACCAATATTGCATTAACATTATCTGGCCATACTCATGGTATGCAAGCAGCTTTTCAATATAAAAATTTGCAATGGAGTCCAATAAAATTTAAATACAAACATTGGGCTGGTTTATACAATAACAAAGATCAATATTTGCATGTTAATCGCGGCTTAGGTTGGTTAGGGTTTCCTGGGAGACTAGGTATGCGACCAGAGATTACTTTAATAGAACTTAAAACTCAGGACTAATGAATATCATTTTATAAAAAGGAGGCAATTTATGAATTGGCACTCAAAATTAATAATGTACTATTATTGATATTAGTAGTTCTATTGAAAATAAAAGTATTAATATCCAATTTTTTTCTTAGCTGAAGGGACTTCCCATTTAATCATTTCCTTTAAAAATTGATCTACTTTTTCAGTAATGAGTTTCTCTGTAATATCTTTAGGACTATATGGTTCTAATTCAATACTGCTATTTTCTATTGGAATTTGTTCTATATATGGAAATAAAATAAATGTATGTACATCTCCACTATATGATTGTGAAAATATCAAAGCACCACCTTGAATAAATTGATATGTTGGTATTTGATTTGTACAATCAATTAACTCTTTTGGAAAGGAATCAAAAGTAATATTTATTGCTTCATTTGTGTCCATCCAATTTAGTTCTTGCACTTTCCAACCAATATCGTATTGTTCACAAATAGCTTTTAAGGTATTGCTTATTAGACTCTTGGTTTTATTTTGCCATAAAGTTTTTTTATCTACCACTATTTTAATGGATGCCTTATAATCATTGATATGTTCTTGTAAGTGCTCTATTTTCATAATCGAATAATTTTTAGTTTTTTAATCCTTCTGCTTATTAAGTTTTTTCTCTTCTTTTTCTAATTTTCTAAAATAGCTTCGAGTTAAAAAATTGTGTTTTAAAGCTTCCATATTTTGGTTAAACTTATCTGTACCTTCATTTATATTTTTAAGTGTAGACTTTAAACTATTAACCAAAGAAGTGTCTTTTAAAATATAATTATATGCACCATCGCTTGATTTAAAATCATCAACTACAGCATTAATATTGGACAAAACATTATCAATCTCTGTGCTTGAAGTTTCAAGATTACCAACCATGTTTTTTATTTTTACACCAGATATTGTATCATTCATTAACATGCCTAAAACAGTTTGATCATTGGATTTTAATGAAGAGATAATCGTGTTTAATTCGTTTATCGTGTTTGTTGCACTTCTACTAGCAACTCTAAGATTAGTAACTGATTGTTTTAAATCTTTTGCCATTGTTGTATCATTCAAAAGTAAACCAACTGTACCTTTGCCTTTTATCATGGCTGTAGTGATTTTTAATAAATCTGATGTTAGGATAGCAGCATTTTCAGAACTCACACTAAGAGTACTTAGAATATCATCAGCTCCTATTTTGCTGTATGATTCAATAGTATCTCCATTTCTAATAACAGGTGCGGTCCCATTTCCTGGTACAATATTTAAAATCATATTCCCAACCAATCCATCTGATCCAATAGTAGCAATAGCATCTTTTTTTATGTGAGTGATTATTTTCTCATCTATAGTCAATTCTACTTTTATGGTAGAATCGTTAACCATAGTTATGTCTTTAACTGTCCCAATATCAATTCCAGAATAGCGAACGTTGTTACCGTTTTGTAAACCATTCACATTCTGAAAATATGTACTTATTGTAAAGGTCTTTTTAAACATATTTTGACGTTGACCTATAAGATATACTCCAACAATAAATAGAACGGTACCTATAATAACAAAGAGTCCTAATCGCAATTTTTGTGAGCTTGTATTTTTCATAGTATTTAATGTTTAAAAAACGCTTTAATTTTTGGATCTGTTGAAGATGATAATTCAGCATAGGTTCCAACTGCATAATCAATGCCATTGATAAGTAATATCATTCGGTCTGAAATAACTCGTGCACAATCGACATCATGTGTTATGATTAATGATGAGGTTCCGTATTTTTTTTGAATGTCCTGCATTAAGATAATAATTTCTTTAGCAGTTATAGGGTCTAATCCACTTGTAGGTTCATCATATAGAATAATTTTTGGTTGTAAAATAAGCGTACGTGCTAAAGCAACACGACGTTTCATTCCTCCAGATAATTCTGAAGGCATTAAATCTATAGCACTCGCCAACCCAACATTCTCTAGTGCTTCAACAACCATTTCTTCGGTGTCTATGTGTCCATTAAATTTTTTTGTATGACGACGTAATGGAAATTCTAAATTTTCTCGTACAGTCATAGAATCGTATAAAGCACTACCTTGAAAAAGAAATCCAATATCTGCTCGCAATATATCTAATGCTTCTTGGTCAAGTTTCGTAATATCATTATGCATGACTGAAATAGTACCACTATCGGCTTCCAATAAGCCGACAAGGCATTTAATCATGACCGATTTACCAGAGCCAGATTTCCCCATGATTACCAAATTCTCCCCTTTGTATAGATGCATATTAAATCCGTTAAGTACATGGTTATTCCCAAAACTCTTATGCAAGTCTTTTAGTTTAAGAACAATTTCTCGATTTGATATGTTTTCTTGTTCTATCATAGGTCATAAAAAATATCAGTTACGAAAACAGCCATAAAATCAATAATAAAAAGTAATAAAGATGTAAATACTACTGCAGAATTTGCAGCCTTACCAACACCTTCGGTTCCTTTTTCACAATAATAGCCTTTAAAGCAACCGACTAAACCAATAGCCAATCCAAAAAAGAAGGATTTAATGGTTGCAGGAATAATATCACCAAATTCCAATGCATCAAAAACCTGATTAAAAAAGAGCATGAAAGATACATTTCCTTTTATATTTTCAACTAAAAAAGAACCAAATAAAGCAATGACATCACCAAGAATCACCAATATAGGAAGCATTAATGTTACTGCTAAAACACGTGTAACAACCAAGTATTTAAATGGGTTTGTTCCAGAAACTTCCATGGCATCAATTTGCTCGGTAACACGCATAGAACCTAATTCGGCACCAATACCAGAACCAATTCTACCAGCACAAACTAAAGCTGTAATAATTGGGCCTATCTCTCTAACTATAGAAATACTAACCATGGATGGCATCCAAGAGACAGCTCCAAATTCCATTAAAGTTGGTCGTGTTTGTAATGTTAAAACTAAACCTATTATAAAACCAGTAATAGCAACTAATAATAAAGAACGATTTCCCATATTATAGCACTGTCGTAATAGTTCCTTAAACTCAAAAGGTCTTTTGAATGCTTCTCTAAAATATCGTGCTGTGAATAAAGACAGTTCTCCAATCTCTATTAAGAATGATTTTAGTTGTGTCTTTATACTATATAATCCTAACATATTAAAATTGTAACATTCTTTATCAAATGTATAAGAAAAACACGATGAAGAAAATGATATATGTCATACCATTTTATCATTGAAATAAAAATTGGGTCATACACATATACTAAGTGTGCAATTGTTATTTATTAGGAAAACTGATTTATATCATTGTCTTATTTAATTTTTTTTTAGAAATTTATTATCATTATAAATCTAATAATCATGAAAAATAAAGAGGATGTTCAATTTGTAGATAAAGTAATTGGAGCGCTTAAAAAAACAGCGATTGAGCTAGAAGAATTTCGAGTTCAAACCGCTTTAGGAAAAGCAGAAGCTCAAGATAAGTATGAAGAGGTTAAAAAGAAATTTAATCTATTTATTCACGATAGCGAGTATAAAATAAAAGGCGTTAAAGAAAAAATTGAAGACCTTAATGCCAAATTTGATGAACTACGTGTGCAATTAGCTTTAGGAAAAGCAGAAACCAAGGAGATTTTTAAAAAGCAAAAAAAGCAATTGCTTTTAACCTTACATGATATTGAAGTAAAAATTAAAACCAATGAAACTTTAAATAGAATGTATGCTTTAACCCTAATTGAAATTGAACAGTTTAAAATCCAGCTCGAGATTTTAGAACAAAAATTTAATGAAGATAAAGGTGAAGCTAAAGATACTTTCGAAAGAGGAAAAAAAGATTTTAATTCCTTTATTGATAAATTTAAAGGGAAGTATGCCAAGAAAAAAGAAGAAACAAAACTAGAGCATTTTCAAAATGAAATTTCAGAGGCTTTCAATCATTTTAAAAAAGCATTTTCCAAACCTTAAGCACCTAAATTAAAACAAGAAAAACACACTAATTAGTGTGCTTTTCTTGTTTTAAAAAACTATACATTATTAATAGAGAATTAATAATCATAGTTTCCTTTTTTTATGTTATTTAACATGCCAAACCCCAAAATTATTGCTAATGCGAAACTGGCTATACCTAATACAGAAATACCATTCCAAAGAGAACCAATTTCAAAAATTATAAACAAGGACGCTCCAATTATTAGCGCTACCATAATAAAAGCCGCTATTAATTGTTTTGTTATTCTTTGTAGCGTATGTACCATTGGGTCTATACCTTTATGTGTTAAATCGACCTTAACTTGACCTGAATTAATTTTTCGTATTGCATTTTTTAAATCAGACGGAAATTCTTCCATATAATCTGTAAGTTCCACAATAGAATTTGCAATTTTTTTACTCATTTTTATAGGGTTGTATTTTTTGGCCACACTTGATCTTAAATATGGTTTTACAATTTCGAATTGTTCCAATTTTGGATCTAGTTTACTAATAACGCCTTCAAGAGTGACTAAAGATCTTGCAAAAAGGAAAAAATAAGTAGGAACTTTTAAACCATGAGCAATGATAATATCTTTAAGATCTAATAAAATAGTACTCATCTCGTTTTCTTGGATATCTCTCACATAATATTTTTCTACAAATTCATTAATATCAAACTCCAAGTCTCTCATGTTTTTAACCGGAGCATTATTTGATAGTTGTTGCAAAGCTCTAATTATTTTTGTTACATCCTTGTTTGTAATTGCTATGAATAATTTGCTTAAAATTGAAACATCTCTTGGGAGCATACTTCCCATCATACCAAAATCTAAGTAGCAAATGTGATTATTTGGTAGTACCAATAAATTTCCAGGATGCGGATCTGCATGGAAGAAACCATATTCAAAAATTTGTTTAAAGTAGCTAATTGCAAGTCTTCTAGCAATAACTTTTGTATCTATACCTTTAGCTATTAATTCTTCAATTTGATTTATTTTAATTCCTGAAATAAACTCCATTGCTAAAACTTTTGAAGTTGTAATAGATGGGTATACTTTTGGAGCTTCTGCAAATTGATCTAAAGAATCATCATTTTCTAGATTGCTAAAAAACCTTTGAATGTTAATAGATTCATTAATAAAATCAATTTCTTTTAGTATAGAATCCTCAAAGTTTTCAATAAGTCCAACTGGATCAAAACTCTTTAAAGAAGGCATTCTATTTTCTAAAATTTCTGCAATTTTATACATTGCCTTGATGTCTTCTTCAATAATTTCATGAATACCAGAACGTTGAATTTTTAGGGCGACACGTCTACCAGTATGTAAGGTCACTCTATGTACTTGCGCTATTGAAGCTGAAGCAAAAGGTGTTGGCTCAAACCAAGCAAATAAATTTTCTACTGTATCTTTTAGCTCTGTTTCTACGATTTGTTTGGCAACATCTTCAGGCATTGGTGGCACATTATCATGAAGCTTTTCTAATTCTAAAGCTAATTCTAAAGGAATTAAATCTGGTCTGTTACTTAAAATTTGTCCAAACTTTACAAACGTAGGACCCAATTCTTCGCATACCAATCTCATTTTTGCCCATTTACTATATTGGGTTGCGTGCTTCCTAGATGCTTTAGGAATTAATTTTTGTAAAAATGTATATTGTTTGTTCTCCTCTAGATAATCTACAAAATCTTCAAAGCCGTATTTTATTAGGACTTTGAGTATTTGGTTATATCTAGAGATGGATCTAAAATTCTTTCCAATTCCTGCTATAATACCCATCGTTTTATGCTTCCAGTTTATTTAGTCTTGCTTCTAAGAGAGCAACTGTTGCGTCAAGTTTTTCAAGTTTTTCATTTAGAGCTTTAATTTCATCTAAATGTGCTACATTAATTTTTTTGTAAAACTTAACAATCAATTCTTCAATTTTTTCATCAAGCTCTTCCTTTAACTCATGAGTTTTTAAAATTACTTTATCCACAAACTCTAATTCATTTCCATTTTCGTCCAATTGAGATTCGGACACAATTCTATTAATATTATCTTTTCCTTTTTCTGAAAACTCACCTATTTTATCTAGAAATTGAGAGTCTTTTGCCAAATAATAAATGCTAGAACTTAGTGTAAGTAGCTCTAAAATGGTTTTAGTTTTCATAATTATACTTTTTTAACAGGAATTAAATGTATTAATAAACACCTTGTTTTAATATGATATTAATCATAAATAGAAATTTATTAATGCTTTAAATTTAAGTATATTTTAGAACAAAACATTAATAGGATGAAAACGAACTCAATAATAGAAGTAATGACCAAAAACGTGGTTTGTGTTACACCAGAGCAATACCTTTTAGACGTGAAACATATTTATGAGAAAGAAAAATTTCACCACCATATTCCAGTTGAAGAAAACGGCAAATTGGTTGGTATGGTTAGTTTAATAGATTTTATGTATAATATTTCTGGAGCTGGAATTAGCGATGAAAACACAGTATATAAAAAACTTAAAGTTAAAGACATAATGACTCAAAAGCCATTTTATTTAACCACTAATGCAACTATAGAAGATGTTGTTAAAGTATTAGCTGAAGGAAAATATCGTGCTGTACCAATTCTAGAGAATGATAAAATAGTAGGTATTGTATCAACAGTTGATATTATCAAATATTTCTTAAGTAAAGCATTATAATACATAAGTAATTATAATTATTACATAGACTATAAATATTCTGCTATACTGATATTTATCATTTCAAGTTTTTATGTTGAAACATACCTTTAGTACATAATTTTAAAAGCTTAAAAAATGGAAAATATACTAGAAAAGGAACAAGTAGTATCAATGCCTAGAATTGGTGATAAAGCACCAGGGTTTAAAGCAGTGACTACACAAGGCGAAATAAACTTTCCAGCTGATTTTAAAGGAGAATGGGTTATTCTATTTAGCCATCCAGCCGATTTCACGCCTGTTTGTACAAGTGAGTTTATGACCTTTGCATATCTTGAAGACAAGTTTGAAAAAGCCAATTGTAAATTGGTAGGTCTATCTATTGATGGTCTTTACAGTCATATAGCTTGGTTAAGAACTATTAAGGAAAAAATCAAGTTTAATGGCATGAAAAACATTGAAGTTAAATTTCCTTTGATTGAAGATATTACCATGGAAGTTGCCAAAAAATATGGTATGATTCAACCTGGAGAAAGTGAAACCCAAGCCGTAAGAGCTGTGTTTTTTATTGATCCTAAAGGAATGATTAGAGCCATTATTTACTATCCATTAAGTTTAGGAAGAAATTTTGACGAAATTTATAGAGCTTTGATTGCTATGCAAACTTCTGACAAGTTCTCAGTAGCTACTCCAGCAGATTGGAATCCTGGTGATGATGTAATCATTTCTCCAGCTGGATCATGTGGTGTTGCAGAAGAACGAATGACCTCTAAAGATGAGCTAAAATGTGAAGATTGGTTTTTCTGTACTAAGCCATTAGATAAAGATAAAGTTTTAGACAAAATTCTTAAAAAAACTAAATTACTTACTAAATGAAAAGATTAGTACTACTTATATATACTTTTGTATTATTACTGTTAGTAGTATCTATAAACTCGTGTCGTAAGAATAAAGAAGCTTCAACGTTAACAAAAAGAACAAAAGCTTTAAACCAAGTTTACCAACAAGATTCGATAGTAAACTTGGTTTTAATTAATAAAGAGGTAGCTGTTGAGCATTATTTTCAATTTATAGATTCTCTAGTAAAAAAATACGACTCGTTAACTCCTTATAGATTATCTGAACACCTGTTAGTGAGAGCTAATCCATGGATTATTGACACGCTTCAAAACACTGATTATTATAGGATGACAGCAAAAGATTCATTTGTGTATAACCAAAAGGAAATGATTGCATTGCCTAAAGGAGCAATGTTAATTATTCCTGATTCTATTACAGCTAGCATAATTAGTAATTCATTTAAAAAGACATTAATTGATGTTAATATCCCGGAATTTAAGCTTCGCATTTATGAAGTGTCTAACAAGCTTTATGAATTTCCTGTTAGAGTTGGAAGAGATGAAAAAGTATATCTTGAAATGTCAGGAAGAGTTCAAGATTTAAAAACAAAAATAGGAGAGGGTCGTATTATTAATCATGTTCTTAATCCACGATATGTTAATCCTGTAAACAATCATGAATATTTTGTAACTAAGAGAGACGACGAAAGAGTCACTAAATTACCTCAAATCCCTTTTATTGAAACCGAAATAAATGGCATTAGAAATGGACAGTTAATTCATCCAACAACCAACCCTATTACATTAGGCAAAGCTTATTCTAATGGTTGTATTGGCACTAACGAGGCTGATGCTTGGATAATTTATTATTATACACCTTTAGAAACTAAAGTAAAAATTAGGTATGATTTAAAGGTGGTTAATCAAGAAGGTGATAGCATTTTTTTTAAAGATATTTATGGATATAAAATGAAGTAATAGTTGTTATGTCAGTTTAGTAAAAAATAGGAGTGATATATACTATTTCACAGTATTTCAAGGTAACTGTTGTTACACAATCTTGGTAACAATAGTTACCATCGCTATCTCTTTATGTACCTAATTTTGCAGTATTAAATTATATACAAGAAATGAAGTATAACACATATATTTTAAGCTCCCTGTTATTTTTAATGACCTTTGTTATTAATGGGCAAGAATTGATGCCTATTTCAAAAGCAGAAGTTTTATTAAGAGTGTCAGAAAACAATATTTCTCTTAAAATTTCCGAGCAGGAATTTAATGCAGCCAAAGCAGATTATCAACAAACGAATGCTGTGTTTTTACCAAACATAATAGCGAGTCATACAGGAATTGCAACAACAAATCCTTTAATGGCATTTGGATCCAAATTGAATCAAGAAATTTTAACGCAAAGCGATTTTAATCCAGCGCTATTAAATAATCCCTCACAGGTTGTAAACTACGCGACAAAGCTCGAAATACAGCAACCTTTAATAAATTTAGATGGCATTTATCAGCGTAAAGCAGCTAAGTCAAAAATGAAGGCAATGTCTTTAAAAAAAGAACGTACACAAGATTTTTTAGAGTTTGAAGTAGACAAAGCCTACATGCAATTACAACTAGCTTATAAAGCGGTCGATGTTTTAGAGAAAGCATTAATAGCAGCAAAAGAGAATAAGAAACTAGCTGATGATAGTTTTATACAAGGTTATTTGCAACGTTCAGATGTATTAAATGTTGAAGTAAGAGTTACTGAGGTTCAAAATCAGTTGCATACAGCAAAAAGTAATGTGTATAACGCATCTAATTATCTGTCTTTTTTAATGAATGATGATAGTTACGTGGTTTATAAACCAACAGATAATTTATCAGTTTCATCGTTTAAACTTGAAACCAAAACAATTTCTGAAAATCGTTCAGATATTAAAGCAATGCAACAAGCTTCAAATGCTTATGAAGCCATGAATAAAGCTGATAAAATGGCTTTTTTGCCACGTTTAAATGCTTTTGGTAGTTATGAGTTGTACGACGATCAAATTTTTCAAGGAGAAGCTAATGGTTATTTATTTGGAGCACAATTAAGTTGGGATATTTTTCAAGGTTCAAAACGTTTTGGAAAAGCGCAAAAAAGTAAAGCGGAATTCGAAAAATCTAAGTTAGAATACAAACAATATATATCACAAAGTAATTTAGAATTAAATAAAGCAAAACGTTCTTTTTTAGATGCAGAAAATAAGTTGAAATTAACCAGTTTAGCATTACAACAATCAGAAGAGTCTTTGAGAATTAGATCGAACAGATTTAAAGAAGGTTTAGAAAAAACTTCAGATTTATTATTAGCCGAAACGCAATATGCACAAAAACAATTGCAATACTATCAAACCATTTTTGAATATAATTATGCACAAGCGTATTTACAATTTTTAACTAAAGAATAATTTTTAAGATGAAGAAATATATATACCTATTAACTCTAGTTACAGCATCTTTATTTATTGCAAGTTGTGGTAAGGAAGACAAAAAAGAAGATGTAGATAATTCGCCAGCAATTAGCGTGAAAGTGAATCAAGTAGCAGCAAATGGTAACAGCCCTTTTTTAAGCGTAAGTGGAAAAATACAAGCATCCAATAGTGCAGACTTAAGTACTAGAATGATGGGTTACATTAACAAAGTTCACGTTAATGTTGGAGATAAAGTACGTAGGGGACAATTGTTAGTGTCTATAAACAACACTGATTTACAAGCTAAAAGAGCCCAAGTAAATGCAGGAATTACCGAAGCTACTGCTGCTTTTAACAATGCTCAAAAAGATTACAATCGTTATAAAAATTTGTTTGCTAACAATAGCGCATCACAAAAGGAAATGGATGATATGACAACTAATTTTGAGATGGCAAAAGCACGTTTAGAAGCCGCCAATCAGATGAAAAACGAAATTAGTTCACAATTTGCTTATAGTAATATTACAGCACCTTTTAGTGGAACAATTACAAGCAAAAACGTTGAAGTTGGAAATATGGCAAATCCTGGAATTCCACTAATAAGTTTAGAAACACCTGGAAATTTTGAAGTAATGGCAATGGTGCCAGAAACTGAAATTTCAGAAATAATAAAAGGGACTATTGTTGATGTGTTGGTGAAATCTATCAACCAAACATTGAAAGGAAAAGTTATTGAAGTTAGTTCTTCAGCAAGAAATACAGGCGGACAATATTTAGTGAAAATAGGTTTAGACAAAACCAATGCTAATATTTTATC
>Ga0316189_10005649_pt1 | contig 12001 bp, 9 predicted proteins | sample LowCovwburrow_MG_FD_204930 | JGI IMG/M metagenome (GOLD analysis project Ga0316189, IMG submission 204930) | Coastal sediment microbial communities from Maine, United States - Lowes Cove worm burrow | ecosystem: Environmental > Aquatic > Marine > Coastal > Sediment | place: USA: Maine... | reverse complement strand
ACCAATGTGGCCTGTATATCCATAAGGACGACCAACGACATGCCGATCGTTCAGCCGCCGAGTTTTGATGCGATTGGCCTGGTGCCTTTCAATATAAACCCTCATTATTTGGACCCTGATCCAGACTCCAAACACAAAGGCGAGACCCGCGAGGAGCGAATTGTTCAGTTCCTGGAGGAAAACGACAAGGTGGTGGTCGGCTTGCGGGAAGGTGCCATGTTGCGGGTGGACGGTGATCAAATCCAACTGCTGGGACATAAGGGCGCGCGTATCTTCTCTCGCCAAAATGAACCACAGGAAGTATTGCCGGGTGCCGATTTGAGTTTTCTGCTTGGTTAAGGCAGTTTTTTCATGACGCTCCGTTGTAGCACAACGCCCTTACCCTTCGAACCACATTATCCCTGCAGGTATTCATCCGAGGTTTCAGTCACCCAACATTTAGGGTCGGTGCGATCAATATCCACATAACCCGGTGCAAGCGCCACCAGCTCTATCAGTTGGCAGAGATCGAAGAATGTTTCTGCGGTCATATCGCTTCCTAGCATGGGCCCCTGTACCTGTACACATCCATGCTCCGTGAGAAAGGATTGATGCGCTTCCGTTTCCACGCCCAGAGCCACCACAGTAATGTTCATCGCATGGGCTACCTCGATGATACTGGCTGCTATGGTGCCTTCTTCTTCGTCGTGAGGTGCGAGGTTGATCAAGTCCGCATCTAGCTTAATGGTGGAGAAAGGAAATCGCCTGAGAAAATTGAGGGAGGCCCGATCACGTCCGAAATGATCAAGCGCGAGCCGAACACCGATGCCATTGAGTTTCCATAAGGCTATTTCTGCCGCCGCAAGATCGCAGGAAACGGCAGCTTCATTCACTTCAATTTCCAGGCGACTCGGGTCGATGTCGTAATGGTCGAGGCGCTCACACACCATCTCGGGAAACCCGGCACGACACAAGCTCAAGCCAGAGATATCAAACGATAGACAAGGGATCGCGAGCCCTTTTTGGTCCCAGTCTTTTAACGCGGAACAGACGTGGTCGAGACGTCTGTAATCAATCCGTTCCAAGAGACCCATGGCCTCGGCTACCCTTAGCATCTCTCTGGAAAAAGCTTGCATCCCTTGACCCGCGCCTGGCTGTGCTTCTACACCGGTAATGCGGCCGTTTTCCAACGAAACGCGTGGTTGGTACCTCAACTGGACCCGTTCGGCCAACGCCGCAAGCTTGGGAAAGCTGGGATAGCGGCGACGCACAAAGGCAAGGGCCAGGATGGCCTGCAGCTGGACAAGACCGCTGAGTAGGAATTTGGAGACGGAGTTCTCTTTTGATGGTGCAAGCATGGGCATAAACCTCGCGAAAAATGCTGGATGGGACGATGAAAAACTCGCCTGGAAACAAGCAGACCAATACCACGTTGGGTTCGTGGCTCAAAAATAGATCCATAAATAAAAAATGGGAGAGGTTTAGCAAAGGAGGGCGCCAGGTTCAAACGAAAAGAAAAGGGTCGTTGAATGGAATGGATCTGCAGACGCCGGATAAAAAAGAACCGGCTCAGAGCTGAAACGAGCCGGTTCAAAGATTCTGAGGAGGAAAATCGACTTCGAAAGTGAACGCCAATTACATTTAACCCTAAAGCAGGATCAATGCCAATGATTGAGTTTTGACATAAACCATTTGCCTCAAGGTCTTTACACGAAAGGCCAGGATGCCTTCTGGATTGCCCGCAATGAATTAGCACCAAATAGTGGTGTCCGCGTGCTAATATTTGGTGTTGACCCCAATTATTGGTGTGGGAGCAGGAGATGAGCGAGAGCTTTCGTATTCTGGTTGTTGATGACGAGGACACTGTCCGAGGTCAGTTGGTTTCTTTTCTCGAGAGAATGGGTCATCAGGTGACCTGGTTCTCCGAGGGCGAAGATGCGCTGCCAACGGCGCGCAAAGAGGATTTCGATCAGATCATCGTGGAGATCCGCATGCGCAGCATGGATGGTTTTGTTCTTTTGGAGGAACTTCAGGCATTGAATCCGGAGGCCTGTGTCATTGTCATCACTGGCCATGCCACCATGGATGCGGCCATTCAGGCACTGCGCTTAGGTGCTTCCGATTTCCTGACCAAACCCATCCGCTATGAAGAATTGACAGCGGCAATTGAGAAATCGGGTCGACTGCAGTCCATGCGGCGTGAGCAGCGGCGCTTGCGAGATGCAATCGGGGTTCTTTTACACACGGGGAACATCGAGGAGAAGATCATCGGTGAAAGCGAGGAGATACACAGGGTTCGGCACCAGGTCGAATTGGCCGCCTCACCCAGTTGTCGCAGTGTCTTGATTACCGGAGAGACGGGAACGGGAAAAGAGGTGATTGCACGAGCAATTCATCAACTGCGCCACGAGCCCTCCGATCCTTTTATCGCCATCAACTGTCCCGCATTACCGGAGAACCTGATCGAAAGCGAGTTGTTTGGACATGTTCGCGGAGCTTTTACCGGTGCCACTGGCGACCGCTTGGGTGCCTTTGAGCTTGCCCATAAGGGCACCTTGTTTTTAGACGAGGTCGCGGACCTCAGCCAGGCCGCTCAGGCCAAATTGCTGCGTGTTCTAGAGACCAGAACCACCAATCGCGTGGGTTCATCGCGGCCGCGAAAGGTGGATGTCAAGGTATTGGCGGCCACCAACTGCGATCTGGACAAGAGCGTGGCGGAAGGCCTGTTCCGTTCAGATTTGCTGTTTCGCATCAACGTTTTCCATGTGGAGATTTCTCCCTTGCGCGAACGCCCCAAGGATATTTTGCCCTTGGTGCAACATTTCCTGGCCAGGCAACCCCATCTGGACCGAAGAACGAAAGAGCTGTCACCGGCGGTTATCAAGATCCTGCAAGGCTACGACTACCCCGGAAATGCCCGCGAGCTGCGCAACATCATTGAACGAGCGGTGGTATTTGCCCAAGGTGGAAGCATCTTGCCCGACCACATCATGTTGCCGCGCCGGGCAAGGAAGAGGAAAACGGAAGGGGTGACACCCAAGGTTCGAAACGAGGTCCCGGAAGAGCAGGACGTGATTCGGGAAACACTCGCCGTGCTTAATGAGACGCGCTGGAACCGGCGAAAAGCAGCCGAAAAACTGGGCATTAGCTACGACACCCTGCGCTGGCGGATCAAAAAATATGGCCTACGCTGAGGAGCCGGAAGAGTAGCAGTCGCTTACAATTCCAGGCTTATTTCATGTAAGCTGCCTGGCCGTTCCGTGACGTCCAGGCAGCCCAACCTCTGTAAAGAAGGCTACTTAGCCCTCTTTTCGTTTCTCTGCTTTGACGACCTTGCGTTCCTTGTTGCGCTCAATGATGTTCAGACGCGCCTTGCGCAGACGGATGTTCTTAGGGGTAACCTCCACCATTTCGTCTTCGCGAATTAGGTCAAGTGCGCCTTCCAGGCTGATCGGCGTGACCGGGGTCAAGGTCACGTTCTCATCGCGGCCCGAGGCACGCATGTTGGTCAGCTTTTTGGCCTTGCACACATTGACGTCCAGGTCGTTGTTGCGGTTGTGGATACCCACGATCATACCCTCGTAGACGCCAACCTGCGGTGTGATCATCAGGGTGCCGCGGGGCTCCATGTTGAACAAGGCGTAGCCCACCGACTCACCCAGGCGGTCGGAGACCAAGGACCCCGTGGTACGGGTCGGGAAATCACCACGAAAGGGCTCGTACCCTTCCAGGTAGGCGTTCATGACACCGGTTCCGCGCGTATCGGAAAGGAACTCGCTGCGATAGCCGATCAGGCCACGCGAAGGAATCGAGAATTCCAGTCGAACCCTGCCGGTGCCGTGGTTGACCATGTTGATCATGCGACCCTTACGCACGCTTAGCTTCTCCGAGATAATGCCCACGTGGGTGTCGCCGCAGTCCACGAAGAGGTGCTCGATGGGCTCGTGGCGTTTGCCGTCGATTTCTTTGTAAATCACGCGGGGACGACCTACGGTCAGCTCAAAACCCTCGCGTCTCATGGTTTCAATGAGGATGGCCAGCTGCAGCTCGCCGCGGCCTTTCACGATAAAGAAATCACCCTCGGTGGCGATTTCGAGTTGGATACCCACATTGCTGAGAGTTTCCTTCTCCAACCTTTCGCGAATCTTGGGGCCCTGAACGTGCTTGCCGTCCTTGCCCACGAAGGGTGAGGTATTGGGTCCGAACGACATGGACACGGTGGGCTCGTCGATGCAGATCCGGGGCATGGCCTTGGGCTGGTCTCTCGAGCAGATGGTATCGCCGATGTGAATGTCTTCGATACCCGCCAGGATGATGATGTCGCCGGGCTCCGCTTTCTCCGCCTCGGTCAAGACAAGGCCCTCGTAAACCTGGAGTCCTTTGATGCGTAAGGGCATCGCGCGTCCGTCTTCCTTGAGGCAGACCAGCGGGTCTCTGCGTTTTACCGTGCCGTGGGCAACGCGGCCGATGGCCAGCCCACCCAGGTAATCGGAATAACTCATATCGGAGACAAGCATTTGGAAAGGCTCGTCCGGGTCGTAGCTGGGGCCGGGCATCACCTCTAAAATCAGGTCAAAAAGAATCTTCAGGTTCTCGCCGCGCCCCTCGGGCTCGGTCTGGGCGATGCCGTCTCGACCGACGGCGTAGAGCACGGGGAAGTCGATCTGGTCATCGTGGGCATCGAGTTCGATGAAAAGGTCGTAGACCTCGTCGAGCACATCGCTGATGCGGGCATCGGGGCGGTCGATTTTATTGACCACCACAATGATCTTCAGGCCACTGTCCAGTGCCTTCTTAAGCACGAAGCGCGTCTGCGGGAGGGGGCCCTCGGAGGCATCCACAAGCAGGATCACTCCGTCAACCATCATTAAGGCCCGCTCTACCTCGCTGCCGAAATCGGCGTGGCCTGGGGTGTCGAGGATGTTGATCTTGATGCCTTGGTAAATGACAGAACAGTTCTTGGCGGCGATCGTAATACCCCGCTCTTTCTCCAGGTCCATGTTATCCATGATCCGGTCTTCAACGGCCTGGTGGCCCCCGAACACGCCGCTCTGCCGGAACATGGCGTCCAACAGGGTAGTTTTGCCGTGGTCAACGTGGGCGATGATGGCAATATTGCGAATGCTTTCGTTTTTCATATTCGTCCTAAATCTAATGATAGTCTGATGGTTAGTTGTTGGCGCCAATGGCCGAAAGGAGAGGCGGAGAGAGGCTTTCTCCCGTTCCGTAGAAGGCCGTTAAGGCGGTAACCAACCGGCTGGCTCGTTTGGGTAGTCCTCGATTCAGGTATCGGTGTACCTGATCTAGAACTTTCGTTTGGAAGGGACGCGTGTCGTGGGGCGGCCCGTCCAGGTTATCTCGGCTGAAGGTGAAGGGTTTGTTGCAGGCCATGGAGAAGATCATTTCCAATGCCTGCGGCTTGACTTCTACCTTTTCAAATTGTATCTGCTCTTCTCTGCTGCGGCCGTCCGGCTTATACCAGTACCCATAATCAACCAGTCGCAGACGCCGTTTTCCGGCGATACACCAATGACTGATCTCGTGGAGCGCCGAGGCGAAGTAACCATGCGCGAAAACGATCCGGTCAAAGGGGTTTTCCTCGTCGCGGGGCAGGTAAATGGGCTCGTCATCACCCTTTACCAAAACCGTTCCATGGCTTTGGCGAAAGAGTGAATCGAAAATCTCGATCAAGTCCTTGATCCGGTGCAAGGTCATGGTGTCAGACCCAACTTCTTGCGCAGGTCGCGGTCTTTTTTGCCGTTTTTGTTCCAGTAATCACTGAGCATCGTATGGCTTCGAACGGCCAGGGTCGTCATTTCCGACGCATCCTCGCCAGAACCATGGGGCGCAACCTCTTGCCAGCCTAGGATCGCGTAGGGTGCTTCCATTTCGAAGAAAATCTCCAGGCTGCGGCTCAGGCCCTTGTAGGCGACCTGATAGGCATAGACCTCTTTCTTCGAGAAACGGCGGTCCGTCTTCTTGCTGAGCTTCGTTTCAGCCTCGTAGACCTTGGTCTCCAGATGGGCCAGGCGACTGTATTCCAGGGAGGGAATCATCTTGATATCACCCAGCGGCAGGCGGTTGGGCGCAATGCGGATCAGGGTCCAGAGCTCGTCTTCCAGGTGGGCATCGTCAAGATTGTAAGAGTGATCTTGTTCGGCTTGGAAATAGGAATGGATCTGGGTTTCATAGCTTTTGTCACGGTAATTCATCTGGGCGTAGATATTGCCGCACCATTCCTGAGACGAGAAGGTTACCTTGGGCGTAAAACAGTCCTCATAACCCACCTCGGTGAAGATGGAGGTCATCAGCGAGTAGGGGTAGATGCCGGTGGTGAACTTCTTGGTAAAGTTAAGTTTTAGCACGGAAATAGACGGGTCGTTGCCAAAGTCCCGTTTCACCTGCTGGTCCTTTAAAAAGGGTTCGGTGACGAAGATCTGAACGGCGTCGCCCTCGTGGATTTCGCCATAGCGGGCCTGTTTCAGCTCGAAGCGGGTAATCTCGGCCTGACCCTGGTACCAATGGCTGGAAAATTTATCTGGTTGAGGTTTGATCCCGTTGGCAACTTCCCGCGAGGAGGGAGTGCATGCGGTGGTCAAAAACAGGGCCGCCATCAAGGCATTTAATTTTTTTATGTTCATGTTCACTGTTCCGTTCCCCTAATGGGTATTTTGGCGCTTCACCAGTGCCCATCTACCATCTTGCCATGTTGTAGCCATTCTGTGAACGTGTTTTTCACAAGCTTTACACGGGCTTGTCCAGATACATGGCCAGGAGCAGGAGCGGAAGATAGGCAGACAGTGCAATAAAAACCCGTTTCGCGGATTGCTCAGTGACCTTAAATGTATACTGGAGCACCTGATTCAGCAGCAGGAAACCAAGGGCCAGCGCAATCACAGGGTAGATATCTTCCGTCATATTAAGGAAACCGGGCAAGACGGTGACGGGGATCAGGACGAGCACATTAAAAACCATCTGTCTTCTACTGGCGCGGCTATCGGTAATAATGGGCAACTGTTTCATGCCCACGCCCTGATAGTCCTTACTGTGCCGAATACTGATGATCAAAGCGTGGGGGATTTGCCACAGGAAGAGGATCACAAAGAGTACCCAAGCGCCTAGTTCCAGGCGACCCCTGGCGGCGGCCCAGCCCATAACGGGCAGAAGACCACCGGGAATGGCGCCCACAAAGCTGGAAAAGCTGGAACGAAGTTTGAGCGGCGTATATAGAAAGAGGTAGGACGTGCCGCAAGCAATCGTGGCCAGGGAACAAGTTAGGTTCACAAATAGAGCAAGGTGTCCGTAACCGACCAGGCTGCAGAACGTGCCGAAAACCAGTGCCGCGCGGGCGCTGATACGGCCCGAGGGAATGGGCCGGTGGCGTGTCCGTTCCATGCGCGCATCCAGATCCCGTTCCATGTACTGGTTCAGGGCCAGGGACCCGCCACTGGACAAAACCACGCCAAATACCAGGTGCGCCAAAACCCGCCAGTCGATAGCCGTGGTCACGGCGATCAAGTAACCCAGACCGGTCGTGAAGGTGATCATCACCAAGGCGCGTGGCTTGGTCAGATCCAACAATGCTTTTGCTATGTGTCCAAAGGCGGCCAAGCTACTACCCTCAGATGAGCCGGGTCCCGCGTGGGGACCCGTTCTGGTGTGGCAGAAATTCATCTGCCATTAGGATTGGTGTGGTTCCAATTTAACAGGGCTCTTGCCAATAAACAGTTCAAAACTCTTAAAATGTTTGCCGTCGGCCTCGAGCACGGAATTAAGCGCGGAATCGGCGATATTGACAAGGCTCTCGTGGTCCTTCATCTGCATGTCGCCGATATCTCCCATGCGTGCGCGTCCCTGACGGCGAAGGATGTTCTGGATGTCCATCTCGTCAAGACCATCAGAGCGACCCAGAGCAAGGCACACGGTGGTGAAGGTTGCGCTGCCAGAGGCGATCGGCGCTCTGCTGCTAGAGGCGGCTGGCGCTTCGCTAGGGCGACTCCGACTGGGGCGGACTTCGTCGCGCTCGCGGCCTCGATTACGGTCCCGGTCACGACCTTGACCGCGATCTCTGTCACGACTGCGATCCGGTTCTCTATCACGACCGCGTACAGCGCTGCGAGGAGGACGCTCCTCGCGGTTCTCATCACGACCCCGCCCTCTTTCACGGCCACGGCCACGGGGGCGACGTTCACTTTCTCGACCACGACCAGATCCGCTTTCCCGTGGGGGCGCGGATGAAGGCCTGGTCACCTCGGGCGCAATGGAAGCCACGGGTCGCGCGAAGTGCTCCAGCAGCAGAGGCAGTAAGGTGCCTACCTGCTCGGGTGTCAGCTTCTCGGCGACCATGTTAAATTCGTCGCGCACATCCGCGCCCTTACCGTAATCAATAGAGACCAGCTTCTTGGTGTGGTGGAGCGCACGCGATTCGGCGATTTCCTGCTCGGTGGGAAACTGAATCTCATCGGCACTAAGGTCATTGGTTTTAATAGACCCTTGGAAGCCGGCCAGATCAACCGTGGCAATCAGGGAAATGGCTTTGCCCGATCTACCCGCCCGTCCGGTGCGGCCCGTGCGGTGAACATAGGTTTCCGGATCGGCGCTCGACGAGAAACAAAAGACATGGCTCAAGTCGGGGATGTCGATTCCGCGAGCGGCCACGTCGGTACAGACCATGTGCTGGCTAACACCGGCCCGCAGTCTTTTCAGGGAGCGCTCGCGCTGGCTCTGCGACATGTCGGAGGACAGTTCTTCCGCCAGGATTCCGGCTTTTTGCAGGAAGTAATGCACCGATTTTACTTCTACCTTGGTATTGCAGAAGATCAGGCTGAACTCGGGCTGCTCCTTCTCAATCAGGGCCAGCAGCACGGCTTCTTTTTCATTGGCCTGAACGGAACAATAAAAATGAGAGATCTGATCAGGGGTCATGCTGCCACTGGGCGGCGCGATCTTGAGCGGGTCTTCCATGTAGTCTTGGATCAGCATCTCGATGCTGTAGGGGAAGGTTGCCGACGACATTACAACCTGACGGCGCTTGGGCAGTTGGTTCATGATGGACTGAACATCGGGAAGGAAACCCATGGACAGCATTTTGTCGGCCTCGTCGAGGACAATACCTCTAACGACCGAAAAACTCATGGTTCTGCGTTTGAGATGGTCGAGGATCCGACCCGGTGTTCCAACCACAACCTGAGCGCCTTCGCGCAGGCGTTTGATCTGGCGACCCATATCGGCGCCGCCATAGATGGAGCACAGCTTGCGCTCCGTGCCCTTGGCCAGGCTGCTCATCTCTTCGTGGACCTGGATTGCCAGTTCGCGAGTGGGAACCAGCACTACGAATTGGACAGCAGGCACATCTGCCATGACATTCTCTATAATGGGCAGGCCAAAGGCGGCGGTTTTGCCACTGCCCGTACGGGACTGAATAATGACATCTCTATTGTCAAGAATCGGTTGAATAGAGGAGGCCTGCACGTCTGTCGGTGCGGCATACTTCTTCTCTTTCAGGTTGCTTAATACTTGTTCGGATAAGCCGAAATCGTCGAAATTTTCCATAATTGCTCCTAGGTGGGTTCCCTATCAGGGAGAACCCGCACACCAAGCGGCTCCGTGAGTTGTTGTGCCTGCACCCATTCTCTGATTGAATGTTAATATTGTCAAACGTTTCTCTTTACGACTTTGCAATGGGGCGGCCATATCGCCGGGTTGAGCTTCTGGTGTTTACGACCCCGGCGGATTTGATTCTTGATCGGGCAAAAGGTGCGCGATGAACTGGTACCCCCGGGTGGATTCGAACCACCGCTCCCGGCTTCGGAGGCCGGTGCTCTATCCCCTGAGCTACGGGGGCGTACGCGCGAGTCTAACAAATTCGGCCCCTAATTGCCAAGGTGAATCCAAAGAATGGCTGTTATTATCCGAGTTGACCGCACCCACGATCAGAATCAATGGGGAACAGGCAAAGACCGTGGACGTTGGTGGACACATTGCCCAGCCACATAGGTGGCCCGAATATGTTGCGACCGGCCCAGTAGAATGAGTGCAAACAAGCGTTCCTCGTCAGTCTGGCAAAAGTTAAGGCGCTGGGCCAGGTAACTATCCGTTCGCGGAGCGAAGACCAGAAAATCGGCTTGTTTGCCCGCAACGAAGTTCCCGATGCGGTCGTCCATATGCAGGGCCCTTGCGGCCCCCAGGGTCCCCAGATAGAGCAGTTGGGCCGCGTTGAGCCGGTTTTGCTGTAATTGTTGCACCTTATAGGTTGCGGCCAGTTCCTCCAGCATGGAAAACCCTGTGCCGCCCCCCACATCAGTGCCCACCATCAGCGGGATGCCCTGTTCCAGGTGGCGGGCCATGGGAAAAAGGCCGCTACCCAGGAACATGTTGCTGTTGGGGCAATGGACCACGGAACAGCCCAGATCGGCCAGCTCGCGTAACTCGTCCTCGCCGGCATGGATATTGTGGGCCAGCACTGTACGCGGGGTCAGCAGGCCCCAGGTCGCATAGATGTCCAGGTAATGCCGGCTTTGGGGGAAGAGCCTGGCGGTCGTCTCAATTTCGTCCGAATTCTCGTTGATGTGGGTCTGCAGCCAACAGTTTGGATGGTCCTTGACCAGAGCACGACATACATCTAAAAGGGCATCAGTGCAGGAAAGCCCGAAGCGAGGCGTTATGGCATAGTCTAAAAGTGGCTCGTTTTCCACCCAGTCGATCAGGGCCTTGTTCTCCGCGTAGGCGGTCTCTGCCGAAGTAAAAAGTGATTCCGGGGCGTCGCGGTCCATTAGGGTCATGCCCGCGATCAAGCGCAAACCGGCTGTCCGCGCGGCTCGGAACAAAGCCCTTGTGGCGGCGGGAAACTGAGAGCCGAACACCATGGCCGTGGTGGTGCCGCTGGCTAACAGGCGTGCCGTGAACGCCTGGGCTGTTTGTGTCGCGAAGTCAGGCTCCGCATAGGTAGCCTCGGCCGGGAAGATGATATTCAGCCAGTCGAGCAGATGATTGGCGCTTGCAGCTGTGGCATAGAATTGGGGGAAGTGGATATGGCCGTCGATCAGTCCGGGTATCAGCCAGGCATCGCCGTGATCGACCACTTGGGCATCCGGCCAGACCGTGATCATGGCTTGGGCCTCGCCAACCGCAACCAGCTTGCCGGTCTCGTCTGAGACCAGTGCGCCCTTGGCGATCACTTGCAAGGCAGTGTCTTCTTGAAAGGGATTCTCCCGAAGATGGGCCAGCTGTCCCAGGTGTAAGGTTTTCATCGTTCATCCCGCAGTGGTTTATCTGCTCATTTGCGTCGTGCTCAAGGGCATGGGGGCGCGATCCCAGGCCTGCTAGGCCTCGCCAGTGGTGAAGAAGCTGGTGGTCTCCGGGTCAATGCCAATACTGCGTAGGGTCCATTCCCAGCGTTTGTCGTAGGGCATATCCAGAATCAAATTCGAATTAATATCCGCTACCCACCAGGACCCTTCACATATTTCATGGTCCAGCTGACCCGGGCCCCAGCCCGCATAACCACTGCCCAGATGGTATTTCGCCGGTCCTTCGCCTATCGAAATACCCTTGAGCACTTCCTGGACCGAACTCATATAGATCTGCTGATCTACCTTCGTGGTTGAATCATCGGAGAAGTCCGGGGTGTGGATAGCCCACAACAACTCGGGCTGAACCGGGCCACCAACCAGAATGGGGTGGCTCAAGTTCCCGGCAAACCCCTGCTTATCCAACAGGATATCTTTTACTTGGAGCATGGACGGTCGGTTGATTACCATGCCAAATGCTGTTTCTGGGGTATAGTCACAGAGCATAATTACCGATTTTTGGAAAAACGGATCATTGAGATTGGGCATGGATACCAAAATACTTGGCGTGCCTATTTCGTTCATATGTTCTCACCCTATGGACATCCCTATTCTTGAGCCCATTATCTTTAATATATCCTCCCAGCCGACCTTTAACCAGTAAGGATTTGCACTTTATCGCAGATAACCTCTTTAAGCCTTTCCAATCAGGGCCGATGAAGAGTCATTCACCT
>Ga0316189_10005648_pt1 | contig 12001 bp, 9 predicted proteins | sample LowCovwburrow_MG_FD_204930 | JGI IMG/M metagenome (GOLD analysis project Ga0316189, IMG submission 204930) | Coastal sediment microbial communities from Maine, United States - Lowes Cove worm burrow | ecosystem: Environmental > Aquatic > Marine > Coastal > Sediment | place: USA: Maine... | reverse complement strand
CACCGTTTGCACTTTTGACGCACCCATGCCGAGAGCGGCCTCACGAATCGACGGCGGAACAGCCTTAATAGCAGCGCGGCTCGATATAATTATGGTCGGCAATGTCATTAATGTCAGAACGAAACCACCTAGCAATGGAACAGAGCGCGGCATACCAAAAAAATTGATGAAAATAGCCAAGCCAAGTAAGCCAAAGATAACCGACGGTACCGCTGCTAAATTATTAATATTCACTTCGATGAAATCGGTAATGCGATTAGTGGGAGCAAACTCCTCTAAATAGATAGCCGTTGCTACGGCAATAGGAAACGATAGCGCCAACGTCACCAATAGAGTTAGCATCGACCCAACAATAGCGCCTTTTATGCCCGCCAACTCAGGTTCTCGGGAGTCTGAGTTGGTAAATAGAATCGTATTAAATTTTGTTTTCACAGCACCGGATTTAGCCAAACTGTCGACCAAGCCTTCTTGCATGTCACTGAGTCGGCTTATCTGATCCGCCTCCTCGAGGTCACGGCCATAACTGTGCTTATAGTAGGTATCGAAATCATCATCGGCAATCATGCTGATTACCTGTGTAGAGCCCATAATTGACGGGTCAGCAACCACCATGTCACGCAAAATCAAGGGCATATCGCTGGTAAACATCGCGTACAGCTCGCGCTTTGCTTTGCGCTCTGTAATCTCAGGGTATTTCTCTCTAAGTGCTTTTTTGAAAAATGATCCAAAGCTTGCGGCTTTAATTTCATCCTCAGTGCTTTGCGAGTTCAAACCGAGCGTTTCTTGATCGAAGGTAATTTCGACATCTACGTAAGTCTGAGTAAAGGCACCAATTCCTTTACTAATAATGTCCGTAAAGAGAAATAAAACGCAGGCTATTCCGAAAGCGATCGACAAGCGCCCGGCCCATCGGAAACGTTGCTCTGACCTGTTTCTGCGCTTACGCGCAACGGCTCGCTTTCTAGCCAGCAGCGTTCGGTCTTCGAAGAGCTGATTGATCGCGGTGCTTGCTTTAGTGTTAGTGGAGTTAGTCATATTGCTCTCGATACTTTTTCACTACTTTTAGAGCGATCACATTGAGCGCTAGAGTAATCACAAATAAGAATAAACCGAGCGCGAAGGCAGCAAGTGTTTTAGCGCTGTCGAACTCTTGATCGCCAACCAGCAAGGTAACGATCTGAACCGTTACAGTGGTTACTGCTTCTAACGGGTTAACGGTTAAGTTTGCGGCTAGGCCTGCCGCCATAACGACGATCATAGTTTCACCAATCGCGCGCGAAGCCGCCAGCAATACGCCTCCGACAATGCCAGGCAATGCCGCTGGAAAAATAACTTTCTTGATGGTTTCAGATTGGGTAGCGCCAAGCCCATATGAGCCGTCGCGTAAGCTCTGTGGCACCGCGTTAATAACATCATCTGACAACGACGAGACGAACGGAATAATCATCACACCCATCACAATACCCGCCGCTAGTGCGCTCTCCGATGATACTGCTAGATTAGCTAACCACCCAATGTCATTATCCGCGCCCCAGTCTCGTAGCTGGTCACCGTAATGTCGAATAGCAGGAGCTACTGTAAGAGCAGCAAAGAAGCCGTACACAACGGTTGGCACGCCAGCCAATATTTCGAGCATCGGCTTTACGATGCTACGTGTTTTAGACGTTGCGTATTCCGACAAATAGATCGCCGACATTAGCCCTACCGGCACAGCTATTGACAATGCAATCAGCGAAATAAGTAAAGTACCAACGATCAATGGTATCACGCCGAATGAGCCTGATGCTCCAGCTTGATCAGCACGGATGGCTATTTGTGGGCTCCAGTGCGTACCCAATAAAAAATCGAAGAATGGCACCTTTTGGAAAAAGTGGATCGATTCAAACAACACCGAGAAAACAATCCCGAATGTGGTAAAGATTGCGATACTAGAGCAGACAAATAAAGCAACATTAAATATTTTCTCGACGGTGTAGCGCGCGTTATTGGTGGCTCTAACCGCGCGAAGACCCATTAAGGTGCCAAGTACCAATACGCATACGGCCAACAAGGGCATAGCTCGTTGGCTTATGAGCGTTAATGATACTAGCCGTTCAACGGCTGGTGCATACTCTTGACCAAGAACATCAAGGGAGCCGATTCCTGACGCTACATTAGACACCTGGCTCATAATAAGACCGAGGTTCTCTCGGCTAAATTGTTTTGCCTCTTCGGGGAGCGAGCTCTTAACTAATGAATCAATAATTGAGCCGTCAAGCACAGACCAGAAAAACACCAGTAGTAGCGCTGGTATTAATGCCCAAAGGGTCATCATGCTGGCGTAGTAGCTTGGTAGTGCCGCCAAGTAGCGAACACCTCCAATCGGCTTGGCAATCTGCTGAGACCGAGTATAGCCAATAAAGTAGGCTACAGCGGAACCCGCCAGAATGATTAATAATAGGGTTGATAAATTCATCTTACCTTTTTACCTTTGACTCGATAGTTAAGACCAATAGGACCAATAAAGAGTTCAGAAATACATTATTACAGAGCACTGTCTTCTTCAATGCACACGTAGTTAAATCGATGTCGTGATAGTAGTCGATGTTTATGACATTTCAGAGTCATAATATCAAATCTTGCTACTCTATTAACCCAAATAAGCCGTTAAGCCAAATAAGCAGCAAACAGAAAAATGACGGCTAAGACTGAATCTTAACCGTCACTTGTTAAATCACTAATCGTTTAATTGCTAACCGGGTAACGCAATCTCAAGAAATAAATTTCGAGACCAGCCGACTATAAAGATAGGTTTTTTAGCGCTCGTGCGCTACTCGCCATTTCTTCATACTGCTCTTCACCCAATGGTATTAAGCCTTTATCGACCAAGTAACCATCTGGACCAATAGTATCTTCAGAAACGAATGTGTTTAGATATTCTTGAATACCTGGAACGGTGCCAATATGAGCCTTCTTTACATAGAAATACAGCGGTCGACTTACCTTATAAGTGCCCGAAGCAATTGCATCAAAGCTAGGCTCATTTCCGTCAATAACCGAACCTTGCACTTTATCTGAGTTTTGATCTAAAAAGCTAAAACCGAAGATGCCTAGTGCATTTTGGTTGGCGACTAGCTTATTAACAATTAGGTTGTCGTTCTCGCCGGCTTCAATGTAAGCACCGTCTTCACGAACTGAACGGCCGATAATTTTAACTACGTCTTTGCCTTTGGCTGAAGCGCCCTTGTTTTTCACCGAGGTAGCCCACGCTGCTTCAATACCGAGTTTGTTAACTAAAGCCTGAATTTCATCAGCTTGATCAGCGCCCATACCGCGCAGTGCTGCAATGTCAGGGATACTACGAGCGCCACCTTCTAGTGCTAGCTCGGCGAATGCATCGCGAGTTCCAGACGTCGGTGGTGGGCCCAATACTTCGATTTTATTAGCGGGTAGCGTTGGATTTACATCTTTCCATGTCTTATTTGGGTTCTCTATCAACTTGCCATCTGGCCCTGGAACTAGTTTTGCTAAGGCCAAGTAGATATCTTTGCGAGATAGGTTCATTGGTGCAGTGCCCTTCGCATTAGCGAGCACGATACCGTCATAGCCGATAAGCACTTCAATAATATCGGTAACGCCGTTTTTCTGGCATTGCTCGAATTCACTTGATTTGATACGTCGGGACGCATTAGTGATGTCCGCGGTGGCTACACCAACTCCTTTACAAAAAAGCTTCAATCCACCACCTGAGCCAGTAGATTCGACTTTAGGTGCTTTAAAGTCGGTCGATTTACCAAAACGCTCGGCAACAACCGTTGCGAAGGGGTAGACAGTAGATGAGCCGACGATGCTGATTGAGTCGCGAGCCGATGCTGTTACGGTATTTGATGTACATGCCACTACAGCAAGGCTAATTAAAAGTTTTTTCACAGTTTTCTCCCTTTCAAGATAAGGTCAGAGGGTTGTATTAATAACTGTGGGTATCTTAGTTTTATCGTGTGACAGCAATATTACAGTGACAAGCACATCAGTTCGTCGAGTTATGCCGAGGTCTCATTATACCTTTTGCTCCTGAACCAAGACATACGGGGCCACTACCACTGTCCATAGCTCACTATTTTTGTCATACCACGCCCTGGCTTGATCATTGGTAGGCTGAGTGATCAGCTTAGACTCAAGTTTTGGCTCCAGCTCGTCCGCCACATCATCAGCGAATAGAACCGCCGTTTTAACCAAATTCAATGACTTGTCAACGTATAAAACCATTCCCTTAGCAAAAAACGTCTGCAAATCAATCCAATGCATTAACGCAGTTTCGCTGTGTAGCTTCTCGGCCATACTTTTAAATATCGGAGGTTGCGTTGACCGTTTTTGCTCTGAATCGTTCATAGTTAGTTGTATATACGGGTGAGAAATTAGGCTGAGTAGCACAAGCTGAGCACCCTAATACGGTACAGGTGCTAGGGTTTAGGTAGATAGGTATCTCAGCACTAACTTCATAGTAAAGAAAAAGCCTCGTTACTGTCCAGTAGCGAGACTTTTATACTATTAGCGCGAAACGCGATTTTCCGAGGATTAAGCTACCAGCTTAGTTCTCAGTAGCTTCTTCAACCGAATCAGTTGCTTCTTCAGCCGCTTCTTCAACCAAGTCTGAGGCATCTTCAACCGCTTCTTCTACGGAATCAGCTACTTTCTCGCCCACGCTCTCAACTTCGTCAGTCGCTTCTTTTACAGTCTCGTCGACACTATCAACAACATCGCTCGCCAATTCTTCTACGTGTTCAACCGCATCATTCGTAGCATCTACTGCATGAGCAGCGGCATCCTTCGTTGCATCTATGGCGTTATCAACAGCCGATTTTTCATTGTTATCACCACAGGCACTAAGTAATAGTACAACCGCCAAAGCAATCGCCGTTCTATTTAATGTATTCATATTATTTCAAGCCCTTCTTATTAGTTATAATTCGTTAACATCTTCGGGTGATGCTCGAGACACGTCAAATATTCATCGCCTACGTGTGTCTAGGTCTTCACACTCATTAGTTATGATAACAAATAAGTAGTCACAAGCTAGCATCAAAGACGAGTCTAGCGCAAAGTAACCGCTGGTGTTCAAACTAAGCTTAATTTAGTTTAATTAAGTTATTATCCATTAACGCTGCTGACCGTATTGATTATGGCCTCGCTTTGTAGTAAAAATGCCTGCTAAATTTTCGAACGCATAGCCAAAACACCGACTCTCCCGATATAGAAAAACTCGCGCACTAGCGCAATGACAAACAAATTAAGTAATCAGACACTTTTTTATTAACACATTTTGTGCTTAATACGTTGATGTAGGAACATACAAGAGAACCATTCTATGGCCACGAAGAAAGCCACACAAAACCATACCAATCCGATTATAGACCCTGATCAATTGATTCACGGAATTGCACCATATAAAGAAAAATCACGTGAAAAGTACATGAACCCTAATCATGTTGAACACTTTCGCAACATTCTTGTCGCGTGGAAAACAAATTTATTAGATGAAGTTTCTCGGACCATCCATTTGATGCAAGATGAAACCATTAATCACCCTGATCCAAACGACCGCGCTAGCCAAGAGACTGATATGTCGCTTGAACTGCGAAATCGAGACCGTGAGCGAAAGCTGCTTAAAAAGATCGATCAAACAATCGCCCGTGTAGACAACGATGACTACGGTTGGTGTGAACGTTGTGGGATTGAAATAGGTATTCGTCGTCTAGAAGCTCGACCAACGGCCGAGCTTTGTGTTGACTGTAAAACACTGAACGAAATCAAAGAACGTCAAATGATTTAACCGCAGTTGGGTTAGGCTAATTTAGTTAGTAAACAGCTACGAAAAGCAAAAAAACCCTCTGAATCGCTTGGTTCAGGGGGCTCTTTTGGCGCACTTAAAGCCAAACACTCCTCAAGATGCAAACGCCGAAATCATTTAACTTACTCGGTTAAATTACCGGAGCAGATGGTTCTGAAACATGCTCGACATAAGCACCTTCAAGAAGCTCTCGAACCCACTGTCCAAATTCACGATCGGCACGTTGACGTCGCAGAATATTCTCAGCTCGGCCTCTGGCGATTTGTTCAGTCACATTCTTCTTTCGGCGATCTTCAACCATCAAAATATGCATACCATATTGAGTATCGACGGGTTGACTTAATTCGTTCAACGCAATCTTCTGAAATGCCTCTTCGAATGGCCGCACCATCTCACCCGGTGAAACCCATCCTAAACTGCCTCCAGTGGCGGCAGAGCCGGTATCATCCGAATAGATGCGAGCAAGGTCATCAAAATCTTCACCATCCAAAATTCGTTGCCGTAAATCAAGCAGCCTCTTCGATGCTTGTGACTTGGCTACTTTTGACTCGGCTTTAATCAAGATATGACTGACTTTAGTTTGGATAATCTCAGTCTTATTCCCTTTACGATCTAATAATTTTAAAATGTGTAATCCGTTAGGACTGGTAACTACCTGCGACACTTGTCCAGCCTCTAAATCTTTAACCGCTAGCAGGAATACTTCAGGTAATTGCTCTGGTGTACGCCATCCTATAACCCCGCCAGCCTGTGCATCAGCCGCTTCGGAATAAGTCAATACAGCTTGTTCAAAGCTCAAACCACTTTGGATCTCATCAACAACCTGTTGCGCCAGATCCGCATTAACATCAGGATTCTTAATTAGAATATGAGCCACATTATATTCAGAGTCATCATCATTTAGCTTATTAGAGTTCATGAAAGTATTAATTTCATAATCTGGAACCACAACACGTGTTCTAGCGTAATAATCTGTAAAGCGCGTAATAGTTAATGAATCTCGTACAGACTCTCTGAACATATCGAATGGCTGACCTTGAGCTTCAAGCGTAAGCTTCAATTGCGCTGTAGTCACATTCTGCTGACCAGCAAAGCGCTCAATTGCTTGTGATAACTCTTCGTCGCTAATTTCGATTCCTCGTCGATTGGCTTCTTGAACCTGCAAACGATCACTTACCATACCATCAAGTAATTGTTTGTGCAGGTCAGCTGGCACCGGCTTATTCTCATCGAAGTCTTGCAAAACCGTTGCTAAACGATAATCGAACTCAGACTGGGTAATCACATCTTCATTTACGATCACCAGTACACGATCCATAAACGCAAACTTCTGCTGAGCGGCTAATGAAACGCTAGCGGCCATAGCGATAATTGCAACGGTATTTCTAATTAATGTTTTCATAATATCTTTCGGTTAGCATTTAAAAATTGCAGGCCTTTTGATTTCTCTCGCGGCACTAGGCACTATATGCCTGTTCGTAAACGCCCTAGAGCAGTAAGTTCGAGTTCAATAAAGAACCCAGTGCGTTTGTCGTCTCTATTTATATTACTCGTTCGACGCAAGCGCGTATCGATGCGACTGGAGCCAATGAAGCGAAGCTTCCAACAACAGCCGTTATATTCAATGCCAGCTCTGCTTTCGATGCTTTCCGAGTCTTCGATAGAATAGCGCTCTGAACCAAAGAACTGCCATTTATCGGAGATCGGCCAATTGGCTTCGATAGTAAGTTGATCGACTACACGATCACGAATATCAGAGCGATAATAGCCAACCTGGATATTCTTACGGTTATCATCTTTTGGCTCGTAACCCACTGCAAATCGAGCTGTACGCACCTTACTCTCTTCGTGATCATATTGCACAAAACTGTAAGTTGTCCAAGCGCCTTTTGACTTAGTTTTAACCTCCGCTAGCAAATCGCCTAAGCCTTTTTCAATCACGGTTGACGAGTTAAGGTTTTGTTCCAAGTCGTCGAGTAAATACAACTGACCGATACTAGCAGTAAGCCGCTGTCTGCCGGTGTCATTGTCGATGATTCGAGTCGTAAGACCTAACGTAACTTGATTGGTATCGCCAACCCTATCACCGCCATAAAAGCGGCTCTCGCGGAAAATATTACTAAAGTTGTTTAGCGATACCTGACTGGTGTCAAAAATCGGCACGTCGCTTTGATCTTCTTCAGAAGCATAAGCGTAAAATAATCTTGGCTCTAAAGTCTGCAAAGCGCCTTCGCCAAACCAGCTGGTATTTTTCTCAAAGTAAATCCCGCTATCAACGCTAAATACAGGAACTGTGAACGATGGGCTATCTTCCGCGTCAGGGCCGACATTATCTAAGCTGTAACTGCTGCTGTAGACTGAAAGCCTAGGCTTAACATATCCCCATATACTCTCAAACGGCAACTCTACATAAGGATTTATCGATGTTCGAGAGCCTTCAATGCGAGCGTCTGAACTAAAATCGGTATAGCTAGCGTTAACGCCGTAGCTCGAACCGTATGGACCTTCAGGAAAGTTACTGCTAAACGTTAATGATGGTAAGCGCTCGTATGGTGCGTTGGCACTGGAAACACGTTCATCTATGATTTGATACTCGTTCGCACGTGCGCCCAATCTAAAATATCGGTGAGAATAATTTAGCTGCACATCTCGTGGCACAAACGAGGTGCTAAACGAACGTACATCATTCCGTAGGTCATTAAAATAATCGATGTCTGACACATCGTTATAATTGACTCTAGCCGATAGATTATCGGTGAGTTGTTGCGAATGCTGAATACTTATCAGATCACGGTCTTCCCCGAAGAGGTCATCACTGGGAAGGACTTCACCATAAACAAAAGTTGAAGAGTTTTCTGTTCTTCGGCGATACTCAACCCCGATTTGTAGGCCCCGATCGGTAAAGTAACGAGGGGTAATAGTTGCATCTTGATTCTTAGCGATATTCCAATACCAAGGAACTTCAAAGATATTGCCTGACTCTTCATCGGAACCAAAACCAGGCATAAGAAACCCTGTTTTACGCTGATCGTTAAGCGGGAACGAAAGATACGGAGCATAGAATATTGGTATGCCCTTAAAGCGCACCGTCGCTCCTCGTGCCCGACCAACACCACCAGTTCGATCAAGCTCTAAGCTACGGGCGCCAATAACAACGCTGTCGTTACCTTCAGGGCAAGTCGAGTAATTGGCATTTTCCAAACGTACAAAGCCCTCGCCCTCTAAACTAACTAATTCAGCCGAGCCTCGCGATTCAATCTGAACCGTATCAACACCATCAGCACTGCTAATTCCACTCGCTAATTTAAACGAAGAGTTTTTCAATGTACCTATTTGTGTTGGCACATGAACATCAATCGCGTCACTAGACAGATAATCGCCGTTTTCAGAGATCATTTCGACGCCGCCTTCAGCGACTACTCGTTCGCTCTGTCGATAGTACTGAAGCTTATCAGCGACCACTGTTTGTCGCCCCTGCGTGACTTCAGCATTGCCAGTCAAGGTAACTAAATCATCACCCTCAGACTCGACATTCTCAGCCTCAAGTGAAATTGGGTAAACGCCGTCGGCATCCGCAGCTAATAGTGGCGAAGCGTATTGAATTTCAGATGGTGCACAAGCACAATCAATACCTTTGCACGCCGCTGAGGCATTACCTGCGATAAAAAACATAGCTAAACCACTTAACGCCAAAGCGAGCTTCGCGCGAAGATTCTGATGCCTTAAAGGGCCTGCAATTGCATTCATTTTGGAGTCATTTCCGTCAAGCTGCTTGAACTGCTTAATCATAGAGCCAATCCACCTTTGGTATATTCATTGTTGTTTTATTTTAACTTAAGCGAATCGCATTAAGCTCTGCGTGCATAGCTTATACTCTGTTTCACTAGAGTGTGATGTTTTCTTTAAGAGAGCTCAGCATAACTCAGAGACGAGATAAAAATTGTTTGCAATGTCTTCAATTGAGGCAGAAATTTGTCAACGACCAGCTATTGACAAGTTTTTCAACGAAAAGTGACTGCATTACGGGCATTTTGATCCGTTCGTAGAGTTATGCTGAGGTCTCGTAACCTTAAGTCACCTATTATAAAGCAATAAGTGATCTACTGCTAAGGCACGATCAACGCCTTTTTATTTTGTTTATGACTTATGCTTCAAGCATGGTTTCAGTGTTAATGTCGACAGCAGACCTCAGCATAATTCGGGGGCATGTGAAGGAGTCTCAACTAGGTTAAGGAGTCTCAACTCGGTTATAATTACATACAAGCATTTTTTATCCGCTCGTCGAGCTATGCAGAGGTCTCGATACATAACATAATCAGCAACATTCGGCGCATATCACCGCCTCTCATCAATCAAATATCAACTTAATTGTGTCATTGTGGATCAAAGAAAAACCGAACTTCATAACTGGCTTACTCACAGCTTGTGCCACCAAGTAAACAGTTTAGAACCAGCATCGGCCGACGCCAGCTTTCGCCGCTATTTTAGAGCCGTTACCGACCGTGGAACCTTCATTGCCATGGATGCACCGCCAGAGAAAGAAGACTGCCAGCCCTTTATAGATGCCGCCGATTGGTTGGCGGACCTCGGTGTACACACACCGAAAATTAGCGCGCACGACGTGGCTCAAGGTTTTATTTTACTTGAAGACTTCGGTCACCGTACATACCTAGATGAATTACAAGCCAATGCGGATGAATTGTACAGTAAAGCAATCGATGCGTTGATCAAAATACAGTCAGGTGTAACAGATCAGTCTAACAGCACTCCGCCGCCATATAGCGGCGCTAAACTGAGCGAAGAGATGTCGCTGTTTAGTCGCTGGTACGTCAATCAACATTTGGGGCGAAGCATACATGAACCAAGCTTTGCTGTTTGGCTGCATACCCAGCAATACCTAGCTATGGCTTGCCTAAAGCAGCCTCAAGTTTGGGTTCATCGCGATTATCATTCTCGTAATTTAATGATTACCAAGTCTAATTCGCCTGGTGTTATCGATTTTCAAGATTTGGTCGTCGGCCCGATCGGTTACGACTTGGCCTCGATCTTCAAAGATTGTTATATCGAGTGGCCACGAAGCCGACAACAGATCTGGTTAGAAGAGTATCGGGTTAAGGCGGTCGCCCTGCTTGACTTGCCTGACTTCTCATTAGAAACACTTACCCGCTGGGTCGATTTTGCAGGCCTACAAAGACACCTTAAAGTACTTGGCATCTTCTGTCGCCTGAGCTATCGCGATGGTAAAGACAACTATCTGAACGACTTACCCTTAGTAGCCAAGTATGTTTTAGAAGTATTGGAGATCTACCCCGAATTAGAGGCCTTTAAAAATCACTTCGAAGGGCATATTCAGGCGGCACTATCAAAGCCGGTACTATCAAAGCCGGTACTATCAAAGCCGGTACTATGAAAGAAGCTATAAAAATAGCCCAGTCGACGGAGCAGCTCAAAATAGAACCTAGCAAAACATCAGTAATATTGCTTGCGGCAGGTCACGGTACCCGCATGCGACCGCTGACCGACAAGCTCCCAAAGCCATTACTAAAAGTCGGTGATCATTCGCTGATCGAGCACCATATACATAAGTTGAGCGAGCTGGGCTTTAAGCAAATAGTGATTAACACAGCGTACTTAGGTGACATGATTCAGCAACAACTCGGTAATGGTGAGCGTTACGGCCTAACGATTCACTATTCCGATGAGTCAAACACAGGTGCTCTTGAGACTGCTGGTGGCATTAAGAACTCTCTACCACTAATCGATAGCGACCCATTCCTAGTGGTAAATGCCGATGTCTACAGCGACTTTGATTTTTCCAGCCTGTTTGAAATAAAATCGGATACGCTTGGTTGCTTAGTGTTAGTTCCGAACCCACCTCACAATACGGCTGGCGATTTCATCATCAACGATCAGGATATTAAACAGCAAGATAAGCCAGAGAGTAATCGCACCATGACGTTCAGCGGTATCGCTTTATATCGCAAAAAAATGTTTAGTGTATTGCCGCAAGGCAAGTTAGCACTGGGTCCGATATTGAAGCAGATGATAGGTGACGATAAGCTGGTCGCGATGCCACATTATGGCCGTTGGGTGGATGTAGGAACGCCTGAGAGACTAAGCGAGCTCAATTCTTCGCTAGCTAGCCAAAGTAGTTAAACTTAAAAGTTAGTTAAA
>Ga0316189_10005647_pt1 | contig 12002 bp, 6 predicted proteins | sample LowCovwburrow_MG_FD_204930 | JGI IMG/M metagenome (GOLD analysis project Ga0316189, IMG submission 204930) | Coastal sediment microbial communities from Maine, United States - Lowes Cove worm burrow | ecosystem: Environmental > Aquatic > Marine > Coastal > Sediment | place: USA: Maine... | reverse complement strand
GTTAGCAGTTAGGGGGCGGTACTATTAGCAATGGTGGATGAAAACCAATTTCCGGAGCTGCCGGGAGCTGCGGTTCTGATAGTCGAGCCGGCGAGCGGAAGTCTGCAATATTGTAATGTCACCGCAAGGACGCTCCTTCACCGGGATAAGGCCAATCTGGTGGACAAGCCCTGGTGGCAGGTACTGGGAGTGGCGCGGGAATCCGACCAGGCGTTGCCCCGGGCAATTCTGTCGGGTACTCGCACGGCAATACCACCCACACTGCTCCGTGCCGGATCATCGGATGAAATCGTAGTAGGCGGTTACCTGTTTCCGCAGGTAAAGCAGGGCAAGAAGGCGCTTGTGCTCCTGCTGTTCCGGCTTGGCGTCAGCCAGGATTTTCTGTTTGCCACACCGGTAGGTCCCTCAGACGTGGTGGCCGTTCTGGGACTGGAGAATACCGGTGGCCAGAATCAATGGGAGCCTGGCAATATCGCCAGGCGCATGGTGGATATACGTTTTGGCTTGCAACAGATCGTCCCTTCCAGGGAAGATGTTGGGATGCCGGTGGGAGCGACCATTCCGATCGCCCTGCGAAACGTGACCATTGAACAGAGCCAGGATATCAGCAGGGCACTGCTGTCTCATCTTACGCCCTTGCTCCAGGGGCGGGGGCGCATCCGTATTGGCATGGCCCAGTGTGAGCGGGAGGAGAGTCCACTGGTGGCTCTTATTGCCGCCAATAATGCCTTGCTGCGCATGCAGCGAACCACAGTGGGCGACCTTATAGCCGCAGCGGATAGCCAGGACAATCAGCTGTTGGGGGCCAGTGCTGCCCTGGCTGAAGGTATATTCAGTGAAGGCTACAGCCCCCCGGAGTCACGGGGCTATCTCAACAAACTCGCAGTCCTGGTAATCGATCCTCAACATGCCAATGAGTATCTCTCCCGGGTGCTTGCCATCACACTTTGCCAATCCGGGGTCGATGCTGCGGCAGTCTATCGCCGGCGTTTTGATGACAGCTACGAATATGTCCTGGGCGGGCTGACACCAGGCGACGTTGACGGGTTCAAACCCGGTCTGGAAAAACAGTTACCGCGGCAAATGCGCCAGGCAGCGCTAAAGGTCACCACCGACCAGCTGCAGTCACGGGACTGTATCGGGTCCGCAAAGTCCGCAAGCGCTGTTTATCCGATACGGCTTTACGAGCGCGTGCTGGGATACATGGCGCTCCACTATGAAACATCCGGCACTGAAGCCGGTGAGCGCTTCATCCCCGACGTATCTGCTCTACACCACCTGGCTACCGAGATATCTGCGGCAACCGATTGGCGCCAGGCCGGGCAGTCGCCTGCCCAGACCCAGGCGATAGCGCCACGGCCCATCGACGAGCGAATAGATGGTTACGTCGGCGACAATATGGAGGGTGCCATTGACCAGGCAGTCTTCCTGTCCAGGCTCGATGTGCCGGTCGCGATTATCGGGCCGCGCGGAACCGGCAAGTTGTACGTTGCCAAGGTGATCCACCAGGAGTCGGGTGCGGCTCCTGAGAAGATGGTAGCCGTGGATTGCCGGGAATTTCGCGGGCGCAAGGATGCACTCAATCGTATAGCCAGAGAACTGGAGCGTTCCAGGGGGAAGACCCTGGTATTCAAATCTCCTCATCTGATGAATGCCGATGCCCAGCTTAAACTCGCGCGCCAGATCAGTACGCGCATACTCGCCGATACCAATCCCCCGCGCTACCTGCCTGCGGCGCGGATTATCGGCTTGTTCCCAGACGATCTGGAGCATTTGGTGCGCCGCGGGGAGCTGAATGAAAAACTCGCCAGCGTATTCGCTGCCTATCCGATCAGGGTGCCGCCGATAAAGGATCGCAAACGCGCTGTTTTGCGCTGGGCGCACAAGATACTGTCTCAGGAAGGTGCGCGCCGCGACCGCAAGTTAACCGGATTTACGCCGGATGCAGAACAGGCGATGTTGCAGCACGACTGGCCCGGGAACATCAGCGAAATGCGCCAGTGTATTGTGAGTGCGCTGGATAAAACTGATAAGGAATGGCTGACACCGGTCGATCTGGGGATATTCAAAGGCCTGTCCCCAGGGGGCCGCAGCGGCCTGCCTCAGAAGCGCGCCTACCTCCAGATGCTGGTGGAGGCGCCGCCCGAAGAGGCCGAGTATGAGCCCACCACGCTTGAAGAGCTTGGTGTGGCACTGGGCGAAGCGTTGCACAGCCTGATGGAGATGGAAGCGATCAAGCCGCTGGGAGCCTGGCTGGACGATGAGGTAATTCTGGCGGTGTGTGAACGATATCGCGAAAACATGCGCGCAGCCGCAGATTTTCTGCATACCAAACCGCGAAATATTGGACGCTGGATGCCTAAAGTTTTGTCCAGGGAGAACGAGCGCAGTAGTAGCTCGCTGTGGCAAGCGCCGCAGCAGCTGGTCAGGCGGTGGCTTAAAGAGGCAGCGCCAATGCCGGAGCCTCCGCAGCAATTGGTGCAGAGCATTCTCCTGTCCCATGTTGTCAGTCAGTGCGCAAGTATCAGTGTTGCAGATCGTGCGCGAATAATGGGTGTGTCGACTCCGACGTACCAGAAACGGTTGCAGGAAATGCTGGATCAGTAAAAAAGGTTGGTAGATACCATGGCAGAAAAACAAGATGACGGCTCCCTGGGTCGCAAGAAGTCAGTGCAGGAATACGCCCAGGAGTACCAGCAGAGCGCGGACAGTCAATTGCCTTTATGTCTTGGCTTTTCGGCGCGCCTGAACATGCTCTGGGATCTGGCCGGGGCAGCTCCGGCGCAGACCGAAGGTCGCGTGCTGGGTGTGATGGGGATCAACAGCGAGTGGAGGGAGTCTGACGTGAGAAACTGGCTGCAAAAGGATGTGTTGCCATCACGGCAGGATCTTCACAATATGGTGAAATTCCTGGTTGCCCAATTGGATGATAATCAGGATGCCCGGCGCTGGGAGGCCTTTCTTGTCTATGGCTCACCTATTGTTGCCTCACCCATCAGCAACAGCATGTATCGCGAAGACAAGACCCGGCGTGAAATAGCCTCCATGATATTTGCCCAGCTCACTGCCGAGTACGCAATACCGCCTTCTGCCTACGATGCTGACAAGGCGTTTCAGCGCTGCCTCACGCTGATGCAAAAGTTCAATATTTACGAACTCCAGGACTTCCAGCCAGGCCACCTGGAACCGTTCAGGAACTATATGTTTCCCACCGAGTAATACTGCTGTAGCCCAGGCATACCAGGGCTGAGCGGTACTCAATACCCTGGCCGGCTCGCTCGATCCGGTCGTTATTCGCACAATTGATCCGCCCTTTGGGGAAAAAGATCAGTTTCTCCGGAAATGTCCAGTTTTTCCTTGCCGGTCCCGGCCCCTGACGCGAATACTGTCCCTGCAAACTTTGTCGTGATGTGCATCACAGGACTGGACAGAAGCTGGGGAAGACGATGACTGACCAACAGGAAGAACTCGATATATCGGGCGTAAAAATTGCCATTGTGGATGACGCCAAGACCATCCGCATGATGATGTCCCACACCCTAAAGGGTATGGGTTGTGAAGTGGAGTGTGCAGAGGATGGATACAAGGCCTTGGGTATGCTCCGTCGCTTCAAACCCGATCTGATATTTTTAGACATTACCATGCCGGAGCTCGACGGCTATCAAACCTGCACCCTGATCAGAAACGCTGAGGATACGCGCAATACACCGGTGGTGATGCTCTCCTCATCAGATGGGATATTCGACATCGCGAAGGGTCAGGCGCGAGGCGCCACCGCTCACGTCACCAAGATACCTCCTGAGCAAGTGCTGCGTCAGCTGATTTATAAGCATACTGCCAAGCGCAAGGCGGCCTGATTCATGGCCAGCAACGCACGCCAGGCAATAGCGATACTGGAGCAGGACTACGCCGAGAAGGGCGTGGATTCGCCTGCTTTGGCCAGTGCCCCCATGACCTGGATGGGCACTTCGCTGAGTATTGCCGGTGTGCCACTGCTGGTTGGAGAGGGCGAGATTGATGAAATAGTGGAGACGCCGGCAGTCACGGCGATCCCTGGTACCAAGCCCTGGGTGTTGGGTGTTGCCGCCTATATGGGCGGGCTGCTACCCATTATCAGCGGTGATGCATTTTTTCGCGGGCGTCCTTATGCGGGACGAGTGCGCGACTTCTGCATGGTGATTCGTCGTCCCGGATTCTATTTTGGTGTGACGCTGAGCGATGTGGAGCGGGATATGAAATTTCCCCTGGAAGAGCGTGATATGGACCATCCGGTGGATGAGAATTTTGCGCATTTTACCCTGGGTGGGTTTCATGATGGGGACAGGTTTTTGGCAGTTCTGGATATTGAAAAGTGGGTGGCCGATAGCGAGCTGTCTAGTGCGGCGGCGTCGGGTTCGGTTTCTAGCGAGGGGATGAGTGATGAATAACAGTAAGATGAAAACGAGGGTCTGCATACGCAGTGTGTTTTTTGGTGTTTTGGCATGCATTGCGTCCACGGCTTACGGGGCAGCGGCAGACATGGATACTATTGATGTCCAAAGTCGCAATGCAGTCGACGAAATGCAGTTGATCTCGGGAAAAATAGAGACAAGTGCATGGAAGAGCAGTGGTGGTAACGAGTCCAGTTTCAAGGACCTCGCGCTGGGTGTAGGGGAATTCGATCAGCAAAAGGGTGTTATCAACTCAGCACTGCTGGCTGACCAGTTGAGCCGGGTGGACATCGCCTGGCAACCGATCAAGCGCGCCGCACAGACACTGGTCGATGCCGCACCTGACCTTGTATTTGCCCAGGGAGTGGCGCAGAAGTACAACCGGGATATGGATATCATGCAAAGAGAGTTCTCTGCGGTTGCCAGAATTGTGCGCGACCAGGATTACGGTGCCGCTACAGATGCTGTGGCACAGCAAAATCTCTGGTTGAATGAGCGGATTAACAGGAACGTAAACCGCATCGTATCTGGCGAGTCTGACAGCGATAGCATCGCGAACGAAGTGCTTGCCGACAGCACCACGTTGTTAGGCAATATCAATGTTCTTAACAAGGGTGATGTGCAGCGCGGTATCACCAAAATGGAAGATCGTATCGCGGTAGAGGCACTCAGCTCCGCGTCTCGCAGATTTGCGATGCTGTCCGGATCGATTGAAAAAGTCGCCGGCACCGCTGGTGAGCTGCGGGAGGCTGCTGCTGCGAGGAATACAATACAGGAATCGGCAGCAGCGCTGCAGGCATCTTTGAAAGGCCTTAAAACCGCCGCGGGTAACTTGTCTGTTAGCGGGCAGGAGCGCGGCAATATGCTGTCAACTCTGCTTGGAGGGCTGGTCATACTGGCCATCGCACTGTTGCTTGTACAGTTCATTTTCCAGCGTAAGCGCGCAATCCAGCTTAAGCAGGGCGCGGCAGAGATCAAAAGTGCTTTGCACGAGATGTCCCAGGGTGACCTGACGGTACATGTTTCTGAGGATAATACAGCGATAGTTGACATCGCCAGGCAGATCAATTCATCGGCCAAGCGTCAACGCGAGTTGATTCAGAATATCCATGGGCCATTTGAGCAATCAGTGGACGAGATCAACAAGATTGGGATCTCCGCCAGGGGCCTGGTCGAGAAAGGCAAGGAGCTTACCCAGTCAGTTGGAGAATCCATCACCGCTGCGACAGAGATGGTAAGAACCAGTGAAGAAATAAAGAAATCCACTGGCGAAGCCGCCAGAACATCGGACCGCAATTGCCAGGAAGTTGCACAGGGCTATGGCCTGACAAAGGATATGTCCAAGGCGTCTGTTGATGTGCGGGAATCGGTGCAGGAGACCTCAAAATCAGCCAAGCGCCAGGGCGAGCTCATTCAGTCCGTTACGGCCGCTGCGGAGTATATCCAGGCCCTGAATACCAAGATCTCGGTAGTTGCTATCAATACACGCATCGAGGCGGAAAAGGCGGGGGAATACGGTCGTCCTTTCCTGGGTATTGCCGAGGCGATCGCAGATCTGCTGCGGGAGGCGGGGGATGAGGGACGCAAAATTATCTCAGAAGTCCGCATGCTTCAGAATATGTCCGCTGAAAATCTTTCCAGCATGGAAAACACCGTGGGTACGGTGGTGACCATTCTTGAGTATATCGAGCGCCTTGACAGTTCGCTGGAAGAAATCAATTCCGGTTCGGCCGCCATCAGCTCCATTATTCAGTCTGTTGACGATGCCGCGGGACAATCCGCCGTCAGTGCGCTGCATATGAACAGCTCCATGACCCAGATAAGGGAGCGGAACATAGAAATCGGCAAGTTCAGCGAGTCCACCAGAATGGGCGTGGGAAGATTACAGCGGGCCATGCGGGACGCATCAGAAAGCCTCGGCAAGTTTAAGGCAGGGAGTGCTGCAGCCCATGCTGATGATGCGAGTGCAGAGCCCGATGAACTGGAGCCGATTGGTGTGGCGCCCAGGGTATATCGGGAAGAGGATATGAGCGCGCTGGAAACATCAGAGAAGGCCAGGGCGTAAGTGTGAGCCTGTCATGTACGTACAGTAAAATCGGAGGTTGATCTAGTGGCTAGTAAACCGGATATCGTTGCCCTCAAATGGGTTGTCGGCCTGATGAACAAGCAGGCGGAGAACGCTGAATCTGCACTGGTAGATTACAGCAACAACCCTGGCGACAAAAAGCCGCTGCTGCATTGTATGTGGGCAGTTCACCAGATTACTTCCACGCTCCGGGCCCTGGGCATGAAGAAGGGGGAAATGCTGACCCTGGAGATGGAGCGCAGCCTAAACTATATCTACAAGGACAAGGTGACGGGTGAGCGACGCAAGCTCACTATGGGCGGCCTTATGCAGGCATTGAAAGTCCTGCCCGCTTACCTTGCTCACACCCAGAATTCACGCCAGGACACCGGGCAGGGACTTGAGCAGCACGTCAACGACCTGCGCCGCTGGTTGGGCGAGCGCCCTCGTCCGCAGGCATTCTTTTTTCATATTGATATAGCACCAGGGGCTGGAATTACCGAGGGCGCTACCCCGGCCACTGATGACGAGGTGATGAGTCGGGCCAACGTGATGCTGGCCCTGTATCTGGAGATGGCCAAGATGGCTTTGCGCCGTCGAAATGTTGCCGAGAGCATGAAAACAGTCGCCAGGGTTTCCCGGAAAATGCAGGTGCTTTTCGCGGGGACAGAGGTTGAACGCTACTGGTTTACCAAGGTCGGCCTGTGCGAGGGCATAGCAGGGGGCCTGATAGCGCCCGATGAGTGCGTTGCCCAGATCTTTAAAACAGGCGCCTTTCTTATCAAATACGCGCGTGAAAACGGCAGCGCAATAGATGATTCGGTCAACTATGAAGACAATATCCAGCATATGCTTTTTTATATTGCTGCCTGCAAATCCAAACCGGTTCACATCGCCCGGATACGCAAGGAATTCGGCATCGATGACAATACGCTGGATACGGCTAGCCGTGGGCTGGTACATATCGATGCGGTGATAACAGCGCTGAGCGGCGCAATGAACCAGCTGGATAAGGTGATGGAGTTCATCAACGGCCATGACCTGCACGAAGCGGGCTCTACACCGGATGCGGAGCAGGACAGCACGGCCCTGGACGGTATAGAGGCTGCTGAGTATCGCCTGGACGCTGCCGGGCAGGTTGCCCATGCCGATTCGTTACGCCGCGTGCGTACCAAGCTTTCAGAGCTTTACAGAGGCCTTTTCCGGGCTTCAGAGGGCCAGCATGAGCAGGCGGTGAATGATGTTATCCGGGGCATTGTCGACGTCAAACTGGATATCGAACACAAGCTGGAACACGGTATTAACAGCGCCTTCTCCAACAAGGAGTATGAACTGCGGGAGAGCGTGGTAACGGCCACATTCGCGCATATGAGCCTCGTCGAGAACCATTTGCACCAGATTCTCCGTCGCAAGGCCCTGGCCAGCGCCCTTGCTAAAAAGTCAGCGGGGAGCGAGGACCTGATGCGTCTCACTATGGCGCTGCACCGACATCTGAACAAATCGGATGAGGGACATGAGGAGTTGCGCCAGGTCCTGGCCGATGCGGATAACGGGAATGCGGATATTGATCTCCTGCACAGCCTGTCCAGGGAGTTTCTTGATGAGCTGGAAGAAACTCCCGACCGCAAGGCAATTGAAGCCTCACTGCGGCTGCTGGATGAGATATCCGGCGCCCTGTGTTTTGCCGGGATGGAACGCGAGGGTCAGGTTATCGAGCACTGTCACGACTGGTTGGCTGCGGCCAGCAAGGCGGGCAGCGTGCGCGAAGACGATGCCTTCAGGTGTTTCGCGGATGCCTTTGCGCAGATAGAGCTGCATCTGCAGCGTTCGCTACTCGACCCGCTGGAGGACACCTCCCACATGATCGCCTATGCGGAGCAGCGTGTGGCGGAGCTCGATAATTGGGTCAAGCAGATATCAACTGGCGCGGACGCAGCCAACCCGGTACTGGCTGAAACCGACAGCGCTGTTCACGACGCAGAAATATCACCCGAATTTCGTGAGGTCTTCATCGAGGAATCTGAGGAGATTGTCGCTGAACTGATCGAGTTGGCAGGGACCTGGGCACAGGAGCCGACGGTCAATCACGTACTTCGAGATATAAGACGACATTTTCATACTTTTAAAGGGAATGGGCGTGCTGTAGGCGCTAACATTCTGGGAGAGCTGGGCTGGGCCGCACAAGACATGCTCGACAGGGTACTGGATGGGGACCTGCCTGCTGACCGCAAGGTTCAGAATCTGGTTCTGGAGGTGATTGCGGCACTGCCATTGCTGGTCGCTTCATACCGCAGTGATGGTGAGTTGGATGTAATGAATACCCGTCAATTGACCAATCGCTGTTTTGTTATGGCGAAATCTGGTGGGAGGGATCCTGCCCCCGAAATGTTGTCTGCTGAGCATAATCTTCGGGCGGCTGCCAGCCAGGTAAGCTCGATGCCGGCGACAGGGACCAGCAGCCAGTAGGCTAAACGCAACAAAGTCGACTGCCAATAGGGACAGTGGAGGTAAACCGTGCATACAGATAAGAATGGTAACGCGCTTTCTGACGATAAGGCAGCCGAACCAACGAACGAAATGGAAGAGAGCACCCTTAACTGGTTGCTGGATATGGATCTCTCTGACCCGGAGGAGAGTCTGTTCGCGCTCGATGCGACACCGGATGTCGATACCGGCCTGACCGAGGAAGAGCTGGCAGTCGCACGCCGGCCCATGACCAGGGGCTCGGCGGGTGCTGACGATCTTGAGAGCTATATTGGAGAGGAGATTGTTATCTCTTCTGATACCCAGAGTAGCGATATCTACAGCAGTTCAGAGAAATCCTCTGCTGCGGCGGACACGGATGACAGCGCGGCAAGCGGGTCCATGGCGATCGATTACTCCAGGGAAGCACGCAGCCAGTTGCCCCAGGGCAATGGCAATATTTCAGAGGGCAGCGACATTCTCGGCCTGGCCGAGGATGATGACATGGGTGAGAAATTCCTTGTCATCAAGCGCGTCAAACACGACGTACCATCGGGCATCGACTCAACAGTGACTGCGGAGACTGTGTCAGAAGAAGCTCAGGGTGAAACACCACCGGATTTAAATGAGGCACCGGTACTCAGGCTGGTCAACGCAGAAGGCCCACTTAAAGGAGCCAATGATTCTCCGGCGGACGTTGTAGAATATATAGCTGAGATGGCGCCGCCTGCCGATGAGGAGGAGTTCGATAACTACCTGCTCAACGGTGACCATTTGCAGGACAACGAATCCAGCCCGCACGAACTGGAGTTGGTGCCGCTGGAAGGCGAGGGCCTGTACGACACAGATTTCGATGACACGATTGATTTCCATGAGGACTTCCATCAGTTGCGTGGATCCGTCCGTGAAGCATTGGCCAATGTTACGCCTCTGGTTCCGCAGCTGATCGGAGAGTTAACTCTGGTGATCAACGAGCGTTTGGCAAGTATTGGTATGGGGCCGGATTCCGTGCAGGCGCAGCTGATGCTGGAAAGTGACTCCACACCTGTTGGCGAGATTCTGGCCGAGGGTTTTGAGCCGGTGATCGCGGTTTGCCCGGCGCCGTTGGCGACGCTGCAACAGTTGCGTCAAGTGGATGTCGATGCGATCTACCTCGCTCTGGTGCACACCGAGACGGGGCAGCTCTGTAATCGCCTGTTCAACGAGGACTTTGTGCTTGGCTCCGAGGCAGCGCAGGAGGTCGGCGTAGACGACGTCGAAGCTATCTTCGAGGGCTTTGACAGCCAGGATATCGATGAAAACGATTTTCAGATGCTGGCTGAGGATGATGAGCTCGAATTTTCAGATCCTGCAGCCACTGCACTCGATGATTTCAACGAGGCCAGTGCAATTGCTGAGCTCAATGAGCTCAATGGGTTCAATGATTTCACCGAGAATGCTGAGGTCCCTGCAGTCACCGATGTTGCGGAAGTAACGGAGGCTACGGAAGTAACGGACGCTACTGAAGAGGTGGTCTTCCAGGGCTTTGAAGAGGACATATTTGCCGACGAGCTCACCGCTGGTGGTGACGAGGCGGCGCAAACTGATATTGATGCATTGTTCGATAGCCTGGGTCTGGTAGAAGATGAAGCAGATGAGATCTGTGGTCTGGATGTGCATGAGTTTTCTGCGGCCAATGAATCTGTCGAGCTTGTACCCCCGGTAGAGGAGGTCACCGACAATATCGCAGCCGAACTCACCGAGTGGAAGGAGCCTGTTGAACCGACCGAATCGCAAGAACCTGCCCAAGTTGGTGAGCTGACCGATTCCGTAGAACCGGTAGCTGCGGCCCAGTTCAGCTGTATACCCGACGGCATTACTTTTTCACAGGCCAGCCCCGGTGGTGGCGAAATATTTGCGGACTTCCTGGACGCCTTTATTGAGGAGGGTTCCTCTGAGCTGGAGAAGCTGGAGGATGCGGTGGCGCTCTGGGAGCGCGACGTCACCTCGGAAGACGCTTATTCAGTGGTTACTCGGATTCTGCATACAATCAAGGGCATCGCCAAGGGCGTTGGCCTGCATTTTTATGGCACGCTTATTCATAATTTCGAAACGCTGCTCACAGCTGTGGCAAGACCGGAAGCGGGGGCTGAGGGCGACTATTTCCGCACTGTGAATGCGTGGCTGGATGCCTGCGTCCGCGGTCTTGATCATGTTCAGGATGCGCGGGCAGATATTTCGAATGTGCTGCCGCAAAACGGTAGTCAGGAGATTGTCGCCTCTGACGAAAGCCAGGAGGCAGAGGTTACCGAGGCCGTGGATACTGCCGAGGCCGAGCCGGTGGCAACAGCCGCCAAAGCGAAACCCGCAGTGAAAACCATGCCTCCGGTAGTGGACGCGCGGGCCAGGAAGCAGTCCAAGAAAATCGCAGACGACGGGGCCAAGGCCCTGGCGGCGCAGCAGTCCGTGCGTATTACCTCAGAAAAACTGGACGACATGCTGAACCTCAGCAACCAGGCACAACAGCTCAGTGTGCGCACCGCCCAGAGTGTCACCCGTGGCAAGCGCGCTTCACTTGAGATGCAGAACCGTCTCGCTTCGGTGCGTGCCCATATTTCGGGTATTGCCGATCGCGCGCTGCGCAGTGTCGCGGCGCGGGGCGTACAGCCCGGTGCTGCGATGGACGCACTGGAAATGGACCAGTACTCCGAGTTGCAGGAGGCGGCCAATATTCTTCGCGAAGGGGTAGAGGATCTCGCGGACCTGGTGGATTTCGCAACCCGCCAGAACACGCAGATTGAAGCGCTGCTGAAGCACCAGACCAATGTGATCTCTTCCATCGGTTCATCTATTCGGGCCGCGCGTGTGGTGCCGGTATCGCGCCTGATGCCGGGTTTGCGTCGACTCGTGCGCACCGTCAGCGTGGACCTGAATAAGAGCGTCACCTTCCAGGTGCTGAATGAACTGGGAACGCTGGACCGCGATGACTACGCACGCTGCCAGACAATTCTTGACCATATGGTGCGCAATGCGCTGGACCACGGAATAGAGCCAGCAGATGAGCG
>Ga0316189_10005646_pt1 | contig 12002 bp, 6 predicted proteins | sample LowCovwburrow_MG_FD_204930 | JGI IMG/M metagenome (GOLD analysis project Ga0316189, IMG submission 204930) | Coastal sediment microbial communities from Maine, United States - Lowes Cove worm burrow | ecosystem: Environmental > Aquatic > Marine > Coastal > Sediment | place: USA: Maine... | reverse complement strand
GCCCTTATTCAAAAATGGCATATCGCTATGGAACGGGAGCATATCCTTGCCGCTCTGGCCATGCAGCGCGATCTGCTGGAAGATAAGGTGAAAGAGCGGACAGCGGAGCTGGATCAAAAAAATATCCTCCTGCAAAAAGAAGTTGAGGAGCGAAAAAAAGCCGAAGAACAGATACGGCGGCACCGGGACATGCTGGAGGAAGAGGTGGCCCGGCGAAGTGCCCGTATTGTCGAGCAGAATAATTTTCTCCATACCGTGATTGATTCCCTTCCCCATCCTTTTATGGTGGTGAACATTGCCGACTATACGGTTGCCGTTGCCAATAAGGCGACACGGGAGGAAGGCTCCGGCATACCGGCAGGTGAAAAATGTTATCAATATCTGCACGGGTTGAATCAGCCCTGTCACGAGAACGGCCTTCCCTGTCCTTTACAGGATGTCCTGCATCATGATGAACCGGCCCTGCTTGAGCACAGCATTCTTGACAGCCGGGGAAATAAACGGATTCTGGAAGTGCATACCCATCCGGTGGCGGCCCGACAGGGGGATGAAAAAACACAGACCATAGAGTACTGTATTGATATCACCCGTCGGAAGAAATTGGAGGCAACCTTTCTGAAAAACAGCAAGATGGGATTGGTCGCGACCTTGGCAGGGGGGATAGCCCATGATTTCAACAATCTCCTGATGGCCATTGTCGGTAATGTTGAGCTTGCCGCCATGAACATGCCGCCGGGGCACAGGGCTTCAGGATTTCTTGATTATGCAATTGAGGCCTCTGTCCAGGCAAAGGATCTGACCCATAAATTCCTGCTTTTTTCTAATTTTGATCCGCCTGCACGTCAAGCAGTTCCTCTCGGTGATCTGGTCTCCGCCGGCTGCAGCGTTGTTCTTGCAGGCTCCGGTATCGTTCCGGAATTTCATTTTTCACCGGATTTATGGATGGGATATATTGATCCCGGTCAGCTGGATTTGGCCCTGCGTGAATTATTTCTTAATGCTCGGGAGGCAATGGGTACCGAGGGGGTAATCACCCTGACCGCCGAGAATATAACCCGTTCCGGGCAGAATCATCCTGAGCGGAATCCGGGACAATATATCAGGATAACCATTCAGGATCAGGGGGGCGGCATAGAACGCAAGGATCTTGCCAATGTTTTTGATCCGTATTTCTCAAGCAAAGTACGAGGAAACGGGAAAGGGATGGGACTGGGATTGACCATCGCCTCCTCAATCATACATCAGCATCAAGGCTATATAGATATTGAATCGACAAAGGGAGAGGGAACAACCGTGTGCATAGAGATTCCTGCTGTAACGGAATAGAAACCGCAATATTGCAGGGCGGGCAGAGGGGCCTTGTCAGAGTTGATTGCAAAATTATCAACACTTCGGAATTGTTGATTAATAAATAATTCCGGCAGGCTGGGGCCCAGTTAGCCGCGTGCGGCGAGGTGTCTTTAGAAGGGCCAAGGTAATTGCTGAATCAGTGCTGTATACACTAGAAAAAGTTAACGATCCTGTCCATAACCCTCTGAGTCGAAGATGAAAAGTAAACTTCAACCGGAAGACCGTCCACCCTGTCAGATTCAGATATTTTTTCCAGCGGGTTAAGGTAAACAACAATCATTCTTTGCCTCCCCACCATAGATGATATGAAGTAAGATGGTAATCTGCCGGTAATACTTGGCCGGTGCTGAACAATACCCCTCACTGTCCTGCCGGACGGAAACTTTATTTTAGCTGTTTCTCCCATTCGTATTCTATCAGCATACTTTGGGGATATAAAAGCCGCCACGTTGATTTTATCCTGACGGGCAACTCCCGCAACGGGATCACCCTTTTGCATAATCTGTCCCTGTGTTACGGATATCTCAGTCACAATACCGGGATACATCGAACGAATTGACAACTCCCCTTTTGTTTTTACAATGTGGTCAATTTCTGTTCTCAATTCTTTTTCCGCCAAGCTCTCCTCTGATTCAATAATTTGATTTCGCCTCCATTGCCTGTAGTTGTAATCTGCCGAATTGAGCCTGCTCTTTGAGAGATTCAATTGGTGATATGCAGAATTATGTTCGGCCAGAGTTGCAGCTCCTTGCCGAAAAAGGAAATCAATATCCTTAAATTTCTTTTTATGAAACTGAAAATCTGCTTCAGCTATTCTTTTGCTTTTCAACAGAAAATCATGTGTAAGCGATTTCATTTCTGGCGATTTTTTATTTATTTCAATCACCTTACGTTCAAGAAAATCTATTTTAGAGTCAAGGGTATCATTCTTTAATGTTACGAGCAATTTTCCTGTGTCAATCTGTTGTCCCACTTCAATGCTTATAGCTTCTACCGTACCGTCAACAGGAGTATGATATTTCTGGATGCCGAGAACAATAAACCCCGATGACGGGGCGACAAAAATGCTGAACAGTATCTTACCGATAAGATAGAGACAAGGACTCAAAACTATGAAAAGTGTACATCGCCATTTCAGGTTGGAGAGCTGTCGTTTACCCGGTGCATATTTGACTTGCATCTGACCTTCTCTGGCAGGGTCCCTGCGCTTGCGGTTGAAACTGATATTCATCAGCACTCTCAAGGTTAACGTTTTCGAGAGGATGTCAGGAAATTGTGATAAGCAGTCCAATCCTGTATATATACATCTCCCTGCCAAGTATTGTTATTGTCTTCTCCCATAAGCATTTTCTGTGCCTTTTTAAAAAAAATCGGTTCATAATGTGCATAACTGTTCTTGGGACCGAGGACGGTCTCGACACTTTGTGCCAAACCGAAATTAAGAGCAGGGTACTCCCTTGAAAGGTCAGCCATTTTTGATAGAACTGACTGTGCGTCGGTTCGATAGATCATAACAACGACTCGCTCCAGATCCAGATTCTCCAGACCGCATCCAAAGCAAATACCCGTTACATTTTTATCCAGCAAGCGAGGATGAATACTTATTTCAAGAGGTGCTTTGCTGACCTCTGTTGCCAGTTGCACTGTCCTCAATAATTGAGAACTCAAATATTCATAACCGTATTTTTCAATATTAAGTTGAGAAGGCTCCAGATCCAGATGAACACTATGAAAATGAAACCGATTCATAGCGGTTAATATTTTCATCAAACGAAATCGATAGTTCGGCAGTATCCAAGTTGGTTCTCCGAGAAGCAGGCTTGTCTCTATCCCGTTATTCTTGAACTTCGAGATTACACGCTCAAGTTTCAGAATGCCGGAGGGCTTAGACAGTTTGTTCAGCTGCTCTTGATTGAAAGATATGAGTATTTTGTTAATTGAGTAATCTTTAAACTGATCAACTGACAAGGTTCCGTCGAATACAGGGGCACTACGCCAAAAATACACAACTTTTTTTGTTTCTTTTTCAATGGGCTTCTCTTCCGGTTGGTAAGCAGTAATATCAACTTTTTCAATATCGACGGGAGCGGAGAGCGGCTGAATGAGAGATATTCCCGCCAACTCTGGAATTACCCTCTTCTTTGCGCTAGAACAAACCCGTAATAATTTAGACAAGTTTGCTAAAAAATTAACTTCAGCATCAACAAGATCTACAGCAACCCTGTAGTAATTGTATCTTGCTTGTTGAAACTGCTCAATAACATCACCATCTATTTTTTTCGTGCGCAACTTCTTAATCCTCAGCAATTCCGCTGCTGCCTGGAGCCTTGTTAAAGCAAATCGGATATTGGCGCGTTCGGCCTTAAGCTTCCTGAATCGATCAAGACTTTCAACCTTCAATTCTTCGGTTCTGAGCTGTAATTCCTGTTGTACTCGCCGCAACCGGCGTTTTTCTGTCAATTGATTCTTGGAATCGGCAGCTGCGGGATTAAAGGGCATTCTTACATCCATACTCACCATACCGCCATAGCCGAATTCCGAATATGCATATTCAGATGCACCAATCAGGCCCCTGATCGTAAGGTTTCCTGTTACATCAGAACCGGGAGCTAATTGTTGTTTTTTTAGCTGTAACTCAACCAGATTCTGGTAAAGTAATATTTCTGGATTCAGTGTGATCGCAGATGAAATTTCTTCGATTGTTTCGCATGACGCAGGAAGATCAGGATCAGAGTCCAAGGGTGCAGGAATCCGGACGTTTGTGATCGATTCAAGTATATTACGTGCTCGTTCAGCTGTTGCAGAGTTAACGAGTATTTCTCTTGCCACTAAATCCCAAGCCGTTACAAATTCCAAATAGTCTGATTTTAACAAATGCCCCTTTTTTAAACGCTGAGTTAATATTGCACTGTACTCAGACCGTCTGTTTAAAAAAGCCTTTGCAAGCGCAATCTTTTTTTCTGCACCCCAAAGCAATACATAGCTGGTTCTGAGAGACTTCAGAGCGTCCCGTTTTTTTCTTTCAACCTTAAGACGCTCATTTCCTGCGCCGGCTTCCAGCTCAAGCAAGTTTATTTTTTCTTTTGTTAACTTGCCAAAAAGAGGATATGTCAAACCCGCTGTGACTTGTGATGGGTAATACTCCCGCCTCTCATTACTCTCTGTTTGCAGCTCATTTATGTAGCCCCCTCTCAGCTGCCCTATGATTTGCCACCCGGAGATCGCTCTTTCGTGCTCCAGGCTCGCGAGCATCTCCTCCAATGCAGCAATTTCTGCTTGAACCGAAGCGCTGCCGGAGATTTTCTTTTCTAATGATATTAAAGAAGTGTATGAAGAGCTTCCACTCTCTTTATTAATATTTTGATGGGCAGTGTATGCTGTATCTACACAAAGGACAGAGTCAACAGATATAACAGTCACTGAAGCAAACAAGAAAATCACATACGATATTAAAATATTATCTATTGAATTATTTGTATACATAATGAGATGTTAAGGTGGGGATTGTGCCGCTAAAATTTCGTTTTCTTTAAGACCCACCATGGGGCCATTGATGAGTCCAGATGGGCATCCTGCACCAGTTCTTTAAGTGAAGCTATTGCGGACCAAATCCTTATAGCGAAGGAAAAAAGTGGAAAAATGGGTAACAGAAATATCAGTTTGGCATCAGCTGTTTTTCTCTCAGAGAGAAAAAATAAAAAAAACAGATATATAAAAATGGTGATAAACAGGTAAACAAGGTAAACAAACAGCATTAAGGCTGAAAAGAACACAGGCGGATATACGACAGCTGTAAAAATAGTGTAAAAAACAATAAGAAACGGCATGAAAATTTGAAAAAAAACACCCGTCCACAATATCATGACACTATTCCGCCACCCAAGAAGTCCCGGTCTGAGGCGATTTTTATGTTTCTTCATGTACAGGTAGAGAAGGTCTCCGTCCCACCGTAAACGTTGATCAAAAAACTGTTGTAAAGTTGATGGCACATCGGTATGCCCGATAGCGCGGGGAGCAAAGACAATTCGCAAATCCGGATATCTGCCAAGGTATCCTTTAATCCTGATAGTTAAGTCAAGGTCTTCTGCGGTTCCGGCGTCCCACCCCCCTAGTGTTTCAAGAAACTTCCTTCGATGTACACCGAATGCACCGGAAATATTATTGACTACATTAAATTCACTGAGACCGGTTTTTCCGAAATAAATGGAGATCAGGTATTCTATCGCCTGCAGTCGTGTAACTACTGAGTCGTTAATGTTTCTTACTCTCAAATTCCCTGCTACAGAAACTACCTTGTCATCCGAAAATGGTCGGGTAGCCTCATAGATCATATCATTATCAAATGAAGTATCACCATCAAGTGCCATTACAACCTCTCCCTGTGACAGGGTAAGCCCGAGATTCATGGATGAGACCCTGCCCCCCCGCTGCCATTTCGGGATAATGCGGAGTTTTCTGTTCGGATATTTGCTTACATAACTTTCCATGGATTTAGCAGCCAGATATGTCGAATAGTTTTGAGAGGCTCCGTCCATAATTACAAGCAGTTCGATATTTCCGTCATACAGCTGTTCAGTCAAGCTGCGTATCGTCAATTTTACAGCATCTTTCTCGGCATAACAAAGAATAATACATGAAACAGAGGGCAAATAGGTCAACTCTTCAGGCGTACGGGAACAAAAATACCTTCGTAACAAATAAAACGTAACTCCTGTTGACATGAGCAGATAAAGAGGAAATTCAAGGAAGAGAGCAAAAGGAATAAATCTCAGCAGAAAATCTTCATAATTCACAAAAAGATTGTCAAAAAACGCCATGAAGACAATTGTCACATCTGTAATAACTTGCTCAAGTTCGAATGACATTATTTTGACCTTCTCTTACCTGAATTGAGTGATTCTTTTCAAGAAACAGTGTAACTTGCTATATAATCGTATAATTTTCCAGAAAGACTTTTCACCCAATGGGTTAAAAAACATTCTATGTAAAGAGTCTTTCATTTTAAACAGATAAAGAAACATAAATAGAGGAAACCGCTCAATTCATGTCTTAATCAATTTCGATTTCATGTTTGAGGAGCATGAGCAATTTTTCAGGATTATCGTTTTCTCGACTTTCAGTAGGAATCGTTATTGCCGCAATATTGAGTTTGAGCCACGCATCACCTTGGCGCTGTTGAGTTTCCTCACTAAATTCGGCAATTCGATTAATTACAGTTTTTCGCTGTGTTATGCCTGTGTTAGGAAGCAAAATCCATAATTCATTTTGAGTCCTCCTTGATATGAGATCTGGTGTTCGAACACTTGACTCTACACGGTGTACATATTCTTCTAAGAGTTCCGTCAAGCGTGCATGACCTAGATTTTGCTCAAGCTCGTTGAAGTTCGTCGATCTGATCGCAACCAAGGTGAATTCCTCATTCTCGTAGCGTTTGACTATAGAAAAAAGCCAGTTAAATTGAAAAACAAAATGTTGATAGGTAACATTCTGGAGACTGTCCAGTACCGCTGAGGGGTTTTCGAGACGACCTGTTTTTGCAGCAATAATGGACTGTTCTGTAAGTCGGTAAGATGTATGATTTATTACCTCGAGATCTTCCGGTTCTGTTATCCTGTCGCAACGAAGACAGACTGTTGTAATGAACGGGTCTGTAAATGAACTTTGGCAGGCTTTGCAGGAATAATTTTCAAGTGGTCTGTCATAATCAGTCCCGATATGCCTTAATTGTTGACTGCAGTGCGGGCAAGTGAGTATCCCGGGGGCGGTTTGAAAATCGACCTCCGGCTTTACCGTGCCACAGGTGAAACAATGGAGAAATTGATATTGTTGAATTTGAATTGAGCGGCAGTTTGGGCAGACATCAATATAGTTCGGGTTTACCAAGGAGCAATAAGGGCATCTTCGCAATCTGTCTACAAGGGATCCTTGTTCAAGCAGCAGTCTATTGGACTGTTTTTGAAGCCAATTATAAGCATTTTCAGCAAGATCAGTAAGTAGTTCCACTTGCGGATAATGATAGCCTGATGGTGAATTCCAGCCTTTTACAGGTCTTACAGGTTGATCTCTAGTGTAACTGAATAAAATTACTCTAAATAGCTGAGATTTCAGTGCGGTTTCCACGTCATAATCAAGAGATGCAATACGGTTTAATATGGGTTGAGCCAACGCATGCGCTTTATTGAAGTCCTCAACAATTCCGTCAGCCACACTGTCATGTAAGGTGTCAATTGAAGCGGTCAGAAAAATCGGTTGGAGACAGAATTTGGTATGCTTCCTTAAACGTATCAACAACTCCTTCCGAGTGATTGGGTTATCAATATCAAGAATGACGCCGGAATAATCAAAAATGTCAGGATTTATTTCCGTCATTTCTTCAGCAGGAACGGGGAGTGACGGTATTTTTATATCCCAATAATAGGGTCTGTCCGTGAGTAACACCAGATTAACTTGATTTTTCATTTATGTTTGCGAAAATTTATAATTATAACAATCTTCTATGGTGCCAATTCTGACATCCGCTCTTCTGGCTTGGCGTGATTATAACAGCTCCCGTTTTTAAAAAATGGTTTTTAATTACCTGCACTGTTTTGCAGGGACTACCGGAATTTCTTACCCCACCGCAACCGCTTCAAGCTCACTGCCGTCCGTGAGCAGCAAATAGGATTTCAGCTTGCGCAGCCCCTGAATTTCTTCAAGGCGTAAATACTCTTCAACCTGCCTGATACCTTCTTCCTTTTTTTTCTGCCAAGCCCGGTCTCCGTCTTTTTTTTTGCAGTATTTCAGCTCAAATAAAAATTGGTGGTTCGCCTTGATCGGGTTTCGTTCCAACAGCAGGATATCCGGATAGCGATTGTTCATTTCAGGCTCGCTTTTAATATAATAGGCCTTGGACTGATAGAGCAGGGTCAGGACGATCACCTTGATATGTTTTTCATCCATGTTCATAAAATCACGATTGGACAGAAGAGGTAAAACCGTTTTTATCTCAACGGTCAGGGGAACGATATCTCCTTGCAGAGCCAGCTCCCTGACCGCCTTTTTCAGCTTGCCGCTGTTAATGGATACCTGCGAACGCTGCTCCAGTTCAACCTTGAAATATTCGAAATAGAGGCGCATGATAACATGATTAGGGACAGCAAAAGCCGTCTCTTCCAAATCAGCTTCCAGGATGGTGATAAACCCCATAGAGAAGAGCAGGGTGATGAAATCATCGCGGTCGAATTTTTTTATAATATCAATCTTGTCTTTATACTCCGCCGTAACTCGACCGACAGAGATCAGCTGCTCAAGCACCCGGTAGTTGCGTTCACATTCTCCGATGGAAAAAAACGGGATAATCTTGCTGTAATCCGAGGCGATATTGGCATCCAGCATTTTTTTCGGATACCGACAGGTTTCCGGGTCGAAATGTTTGGCAAAGTAGAGAACCGTATCCGGGTTATAGACCCGTTCCGTACCGTCTTCGCTGAAAAGATACCCGTTATACCATCTCTTCATATCCTGCATGAGCAGATCCTGATCAGGCAGGCAGACGGTCAGGTCGTGCAGAATCGCTGCTGTTTCGCTGTCGGTAAAACCGAAAGCCTCGTTAAAATGTCGATGCTGGCTGATATTGTCGCCGATGTTGAAGCCGCTGGTCAGGCTGTCCAAAGTGACGGAGGTGATTCCGGTGATAAAGAAACGGTCGACAATACCTTCCATCGTGGCGGTCTTGATGGTTTCGTAGAAACTGCGAACAAATCCTCCTTTGCCGATGATTTGTTTGTACAGGGTCAGATCATTACCGAGAACGGCATTGGCAAAATGATCATACTCGTCAATCAGGATATAGATTTTTTGCTCTCTGATAATTTCAAAGAAAGCCTTCATCAGGGATGCCGGGGAAGACTGGGATTCCATCAATCGGACCGACTCGGCCCCGTATTGATAATCCTCCAGAAAAATGCGCAGTCTCCTGGTCACCTCAAAGGAGAAATTACGTTGAATGGTTTGTTCATTTTCCGCGCTGATCCCGCTGAAATCCAAGAACAGGATTTGATAGCTGTTTTTCAGGGGAGTGGGGGTGCTGCCGATAGAGAGGCCGGCAAAAAGGGTGTCGAATGTATCCCTATAGCGAATATCATAATAATACTGCATTGTGGAAAGAAAGAGGCTTTTGCCGAAACGGCGGGGGCGGAGCAGGATGTTGAATTTACCCTGTTGTTCCAATTTCTCTATGTATGCGGTTTTGTCAATATAGAGGTAGCCTTGTTCATGGATATCTTTAAAATTGCTTAAACCGTAAGGGATTTTCATGATGATCCTGTTGCGTTGTCGGCGTTATCGGGAAAGGCCCTGATGAGGTTTCCGCTGCTGTTGTGCTGTCATTGCGCTGTCGTTCTGCTGGCGATAAGGGACAGGAAGAACCCCTTGACGCACCCCGCCCCAGCCTTTAGAATGTTTTTCTTCGGAGAAGCAGAGGTTGTCGGCGAAGTATAGCATTATTCCTGCGACCGAGTAAATAATCAATCCATATCAACGGGAGCCAATATATGACCGCCGACGTGACAGCAAGGACGGTTGACTTCAAGGCCGGTGAACGCAATGTCTTTTTTCACCTCCTCACGGCCTGTAATCTCTCCTGTCAGCATTGTTATATCAATCCCCCCCAACACGGAACAGAAATCCTGCCCACTGAGACGGTGCTCAAATGGCTGCGCCTCTTTGCCCGGCCTGAACAGCAAAGTAACCTGATCCTGCTTGGTGGTGAGCCCACCCTTCATCCTGATCTGGCTTTGATTATCCGCGCTGCAAAGTCTCTGCGCTACGCTGTGACGGTGGATTCCAACGGCTATCTTTTTCATGATCTCCTGGAACGGGTCCGACCGACAGAACTGGATTTTCTCAGCTTCAGCCTGGACGGACCTGATGCGGCGGTCAATGATCCCATTCGGGGAGAGGGCGTCTTTGCCGTATGTACGGAAAATATCCGTCAAGCTGTGGAGCTTGGTTTTCGCACCAGTCTTATTTATACCGTTTCCTCTCGCAATATTGATCATCTTCATCGGATGCCGGCCCTGCTGGCAGAACTCGGGGTGCGACGTTTCTTTATTCAGGTGATCGGCCTGCGAGGAAAGCCCGCTGTTGCTTCAGCAGAAGGGGAGCAATGGCAGGTTGATCCGGCCCATTGGCTGGAGGTTGTGCCCGAGGTGGCGCGACAGGCGGCCCGTGCCGGTATCCATGTCACCTATCCCAAGGTTTTCCTCGGGTCGGAGGAATCCTTTGCCTGTGCCGGTCGGGTGGCGGAGAATTATTTCATCTTTCCCAACGGCAGGGTATATCGCTGCCCGCTCTGCGAGGATTATTCTCTGCATAGTCTTTGTGTTGAGGAAGATCAGTTGGTTACGCGGGAGGGCCTGTTTGAGGATCGTTTCTTTGCCTTGGATATTCCGGAAGGCTGCGTGATGAATAAGCTCCTGCAACCTGATACCATCGAATATCACCCTGATGGCAGACCGAAACACCGCATTTCCTGCTGTATGCTGAAACAGGAAATCCTGCCGTTGAACTCGTAGCTGTACAGAAAAATATGACAGATAAGACAATACAATGGAAGATATGCAACAAATATACACCCAGGCGGTTACAGCCCATGAGAGCGGTGAGGTCGCTGAGGCTATAGAACTTTACGGAAAAATTCTCGCAGAGTTCCCGGATGCGGATGTGGTGCTCTATAATCAGGGCTTGGCCCTGTTTGAATCGGAGCGTTATGCTGAGGCCGTCGCTGTTTTTTCCCGGGCAGCGGAACTGCGGCAGGATGATGCAGATACCTGGTATAATTTGGGGCTGGCCCTGAAGCAGGAGCAGCAGTATTCCGAGGCGATGGATGCCTATAAGCAGGCCCAGGCTCTGCAACCGGATGACCCGGATATCCTGTTCAATCTTGCCAACTGTTGTCGGGAGAACGGGGAGCGGGAGGAGGCGGCGGTGTATTATGCCCGGCTGCTCGAACTGGAGCCGGATAATGTCTCGGCCTTGAATAATTTTGCCTACCTCTGCCATCTGCGTCATGATAATGCCCAGGCAGAGCAGTTGTATTTGCGGCTTCTTGCGCTGCAACCTGAGCATCCCGGTACCCGGCACATGCTGGCTGCCTTGACCGGCAAGTTCACGGGTACGCCGGAGAATGCCTATGTCCGCGATCTCTTTGACCAGTACAGCGACAGTTTTGAACAGAGTCTGATGGGGAAGCTGGAGTATAGGGTGCCGGAGCTGCTCTTTGATCTTATCCGGCGGACCCAGGCGGCCCAGGAAAAGAATTCGGAACAGCCTGAGCAGCCGTATGAACAACCCTATGTGCATTGTCTGGATCTCGGCTGCGGCACTGGACTTGCGGGCAAACTGTTCAGCCCTTATTGTCAGCAGCTGAGCGGGGTGGATCTCTCGGGAAAGATGCTTGTCCATGCAGCGGAAAAGGGGGTGTATGACCGGATTGTCGCCGATGATGTGGTGCATTTTCTTTGTGAAGATGAGCAGCAGTATGATTTGCTGGTTGCCGCTGACCTGTTGATCTATCTGGCTGATTTGGAACCCTTGCTTTGTGCTGCTTTTCAACGCACTGCGCCAGGCGGTCTCTTTGTCTTTTCCACCGAGCATGGCGAGGAAAATCAATG
>Ga0316189_10005645_pt1 | contig 12002 bp, 9 predicted proteins | sample LowCovwburrow_MG_FD_204930 | JGI IMG/M metagenome (GOLD analysis project Ga0316189, IMG submission 204930) | Coastal sediment microbial communities from Maine, United States - Lowes Cove worm burrow | ecosystem: Environmental > Aquatic > Marine > Coastal > Sediment | place: USA: Maine... | reverse complement strand
ATGGGTTATGGTGAAGTCGCGCGTGCTGCCGGGTTTCCCCGATATTCGCGTATGGTTAGCGGCGCCATGAGTCGCTCGCCCAGGCCGCTGCCCTGGTTCCGTGTGGTTAAATCGGATCGCACGCTGGCGTTCGAACCCGGTAGCGAATCTTATCGTGAACAGGCACAATTACTTAAACAGGATGGCGTAGTCTTCGAAGGTAAAAAAATCATCGAACAGCCACGTAGCGATAATCTGGATAAAATATTATGGGGTCCCGAAGACTGACACATGGAAAGTAAGCAATCGCCAGGTATTGGCAGTTACGTAGTTTTTCGATTAATACTCCTGCTGGTACTTCTGGTATCCGGCAATAGGCTCGCTTACGCCAACAACCCAAATCATTACGACCGAGCAATTGCAGAAATTCGTGTCTACGGTAATGAAAAAACGCAATCACAATTTATTCTGAAGTGGTCGAACTTACGACCCGGTGAACTAGTCACGCCGGAAAAACTAAAACTGGCTCGACAAAATATTATGGACACCTCGCTTTTCAAGGAAGTGACGATGGAAACCAAAGCCGTTGACGACCAGGTTCAGGTAGCGATTAATCTTGAAGAGAAACGCTACACGCTGCTACTGCCACGACTGGGGCGTAATTCCAACGGTGACGTCAAAGCTGGTCTCAAGTTGAAAATGCATAACATCGCTGGTGCCAATCAAACCCTGAATATGCTGGTAGAGCAGACTGATTTAAGCAATGGCGACGACAACGAGCGCTATCGAATAGACTATAAGCTTCCGCAATATAGCAAGCCCTACTACTACCGATGGAAAGTTGGCCAGTCCATAAAAAATACTGAAGAAGATGGTTTCTTTAATACTGAGTACAGTGATTCCCTCTCCTTCGCGGTAGCGCGGGATCTTCATACCAGCCTTTTTGATCTACCCGTTACCTTGAGCACAAAGATAGCCCTGCAAAAAATCGATCTGGATCAACCTTACCCGGTTGCATTTAACGAAATTGAAGCCGGAAACTTCAATCGACTGGGCATCGAATTTGAATATGACAACGTTCACCAGGAACGATACAGACGTTATGGACGTTATTTTTCGTTATCCTATGAGCAAGGTTTTGGCGAACTCGAATCAGACTATATATCGCGAATTGTGGAATTTGAATCGAATATTTTCAGGCCGATAAATTCACTCGATAATATTAACAGCCGGTTTTTCATTGGCCTGGCCCAGAATAGTCCTTTTAATAGCCCCCATTACGACCTGGGCGGTGCTGACAATGTTCGCGGTCTCGAACGCGATGGATTCTCGGGCTCTGCACTAGTGTTCGCTAATATCGAATATATCAAAGGTTATGCCGATTCCCCGTCGTATCGCAACAGCTTCTTTTTCGATATCGGCAATGTTTACGACGATGCCAGTTCAATTGATCTTGGCGATGTTTATCACGCGGTGGGGGTTGGCTTTCGCTGGAAACTTACCTCCTTTATTAAGACGGATTTATTCGTTGATGTGGCTTACCAGCCCGACACCGAAGAGACGCGAGTTTATGGTGGTACTTCATTGAGCTTTTAAGTTATTTTTTTCGGTAAAGCTGATAAAGTTCGCCACCTGAACCAGACTCGTAGCAGCGTTATGACGTTTTATAATATTGGCATAGATACAGGCGGCACCTATACCGATGCGGTGATCGTCAATACAAAAAACCACGAAACAGTGGCCTCTGCCAAGTCGCTTACCACACGCGGAAAACTCCAGATTGGTGTCAGCAATGCACTCGGTGCGGTTATGCAGGCCTCATCCGAGCGCCTTGATGCAAAGCAGATCGGTCTGGTATCGCTATCCACTACCCTTGCCACCAATGCGCTGGTTGAAGGTATGGGGTCGAATGTCGCTGCCATTTTGATTGGTTTCGACGATGATATGGTCGTGCGAAGTCATTTGCGTAAGGCTATTCCGAGTGCTCAAATCATCCGCATCGATGGCGGCCATCAATACGATGGTAAGCAGACTGCTGCACTAGACGAAACCTCGCTGCGCCTTGCGATCGAAAAGCACATCGAGTCGGTCGAGGCTTTCGCCATCGCCGCGACTTATTCCATTCGAAATCCTCTACACGAGCAGCGCGCCAGAGAAATTGTCGCCGAGTACTGCGAATACCCGACGACCATTTCCAGCGAATTATCGGATGGTTTAAACGGCCCTCTGCGGGCATTAACAGCCACCTTCAATGTTCGCATCGTCTCACTGATTATCGATTTAATCCAAAGCGTGCGAAATGCCATGCAGACCTATCATATCGACGCACCGCTAATGATCGTCAAAGGTGACGGTTCGATTGCCAGCGCCGATTCAATCATTGGCAAACCCATCGAAACCATTCTCTCCGGCCCTGCTGCGAGCGTAATCGGTGCTAATTTTATCGCCCATTTAAATGATTTTGTCATCGCCGACGTCGGTGGTACGACCTCCGATGTTGCCACCGTCAAAAACGGCTGGCCAAGCCTGAACGAAAAAGGTGCGATGGCGGGTGGCTATCGAACCCTGGTTCGCGCTATCGATATGCAGACGATTGGACTTGGTGGTGATAGCGAGGTTTTTATTGATCATAAGGGTGTTGTTGGCTTAAAAAACAATCGTGTTGTACCGGTCTCTTTACTTTGCGATCGTTTCCCCGCCTTAATTGAAACCTTAAAAGCCAGCCTGGCCAACGGCATGGGACTGGCCCGTGCGATACGATTTATTTTCCTGCCCGAGGGTTTTGACAAAACAAAACAGCCATCGGGCCTGTCAGTCGACGATCTGGCATTTCTCAATCAACTCGACCAGCAGCCGCAGGTATTCGACAAGATAGTAGTACGCGCAGCGGACCGAGCACGAGCGGAGCGCTTTATCGACCGGGGTATTGTGCAGGTCTCTGGGCTTACGCCGAGCGATGCCGCGCATGCCCTGGGTTTGCAATCACAATGGTCGGTCGAAGGTGCAAAACTGGCCTGCCTGATGTTGGGCCGATCACACTCGTTAATTTCCTGGAAATCCGAAACCGTTGAAAACGATATATTTAAATTTGCCCGTCAGGTATTCGACGCTATGGTTGCTAAGAGCGCGCATTTAATCATCAATCAGCTCAGTGGTGAGGATTTTTCTGCTGATCACCCGTTGATCCAGGCAGCAACTCAAAACAATGGCCAACTCAATGATCTGACAGTCTCATTGACTCCCGGAATCCCAATCGTCGCGGTCGGCGGGCCTGCTGCGGTATTTTACCCGGAGGTTGGTAAACGTCTGAATATCGAACCGATAATTCCAGAAAATGCCGATGTTGCCAATGCAATCGGTGCTGCGGTTGGCCGTATCAAAATACGAAAAGTCATCGAAATTACCGGTGCAGAATCCGGTGGTTATCATATCCACCATATCGGCAAACCCGAATTCAGTATCAATTCAAACGATGCGCTACAACAGGCAAGCCTGCTCGCCAGCGATTATGTCAAAGACAAAGCCCTGTCCATGGGTGGTCTTATGCCCGAAGTCGATATCCGCATCGAGCGGGTTGATTTACCGAATATGGACCTTGAACGCAGTTTAATCGCCGCCACTGTAACCGCCGAGTGCCTGAGCACGCCAGCGACTTAACTGGCATTAATAATAGATAATAGATAACCGAGAGTGGAAAAAGAATTATGACCCATCAATATGACTACGATTTAATCGCAATTGGCGCTGGTAGCGGTGGCCTGTCTATCGTCGAGCGTGCAGCCAGTTATGGTCAGAAATGCGCCGTCATCGAGCGCGGCAAAATGGGTGGCACCTGTGTCAACGTCGGCTGTGTGCCTAAGAAAATCATGTGGTTCGGTGCGAATATATCGCATGCGCTGGATGAGGCGAAAAGTTATGGATTCGATGTCAATAAAAAAGGCTTCAGTTGGCCGCAACTGGTAGAGAAACGTCAGGCTTATATTTCTGGTATCAACGAATGGTATTACGGCTATTTGAAAGATCTGGGTATCGATGAAATTAGCGGCGATGCACATTTTATCGATGAACATACCATCGAAGTAGACGGTAAAAGCTATAGTGCCAAGCATATCGCTATCGCCACCGGCACTGCGCCGATTTTAGCGGATATCCCGGGTGTCGAGCACGCTATTACCTCGGATGGATTTTTTGCTCTGGCTGAGCGGCCCGATAAAGTGGCCATAGTCGGATCGGGTTACATAGCCGTTGAGCTGGCAGGCGTTCTCAATTCCCTGGGTACTGAAGTAACGATGTATTTGCGTAAGCAACATGTACTTGGTGAGTTTGATAGTTTATTGAAAACCACCTTGTTTGAAGAACTGAAAAAGTCTGGCATTACCCTCAAAACCAGTTGCCAGATTGAGAAGATCAGCAAATCCAGCGACGGCTTACTCACCGTCGAAGACAACCAGTCACAAAGCCAGAGCGGTCTGGATCAGGTTATTTATGCAGTCGGCCGAAAGCCTGATCACGACGGTCTGGCAATCGAAAAATCCGGCGTCGAGCTTGATAAACGAGGTTATATTGTTTGCGACTTATTCCAGAATACCAATCAGGCGCATATTTTCGCACTTGGCGACATTACTGGTCGCGCGCCACTAACGCCGGTCGCGATTGCCGCGGGCCGTCGGCTCGCCGACAGGCTTTACAACAATCAGCCTGATCGTCATCTCGATTATGAAAATATTGCCACGGTCGTTTTCAGCCACCCGCCAATCGGCACAGTGGGTTTAACCGAAGAAGAAGCAATCAAAGAACACGGTGATGCCGTTAAAATCTATCAGACTTCGTTTACTGCGATGTACAACGCCATCACCGATCATGCAACACCAACCGCAATGAAGCTGGTATGCCTGGGTGCTGAGGAAAAAGTAGTTGGTTTGCACATCATTGGCCCCGGTGCTGACGAAATGCTACAGGGCTTTGCAGTCGCGATCCGCATGGGTGCGACCAAACGCGACTTTGACGACACCGTGGCGATTCATCCAACCAGTAGTGAAGAACTGGTAACCATGCGCTAAGAAGTTGTTATCGATAACGCTGGTAGAGTTCTACAAGCGTTTCGATTTCAATATTGCCACCCGATAAAATCACCACCACGGTTTTACCGTCGAGTGGGTATACGCCCGACATAATCGCCGCCAGGCCAACAGCGGCACCAGGCTCGACCACCAGTTTCAATGAAGTATAAGCTTCGATGACTGCCTTTGCGGCAGATTCATCACTAACTGCTAATCCACTCGCGAGTAACTTTCGATTGATTTCAAACGTGATCTCACCCGGTGTTGGGGTCACAATCGCATCGCATATAGAGCGAGCATCCCCTGCATTTGAGCATCGTTCGCCCGCTTCTAACGAACGTTTGGTATCGTCAAAACCTTCGGGTTCGACAGCATAAATTGGCAAATCCGGCTTGCTGGCTGCTAACGCTGTCGCCAAGCCCGAAATTAATCCACCACCGCCACAAGGGCAAAGTACCGCATCGATTTCAATCGACTTTTCTGCGAGCTGTTCGAGAATTTCGAGGCCAATGCTTCCCTGCCCTGCAATAATTTCTTCGTCGTCATAGGGCGGTATGATGATACGGCCTTCGCGTTCGGCGATATCGGCGGCTATCGCTTCGCGGTTTTGTTCATAACGATCATAAAGTACGACATTGCCGCCGTATGCCCGTGTGTTAGCAATTTTCAATTTAGGTGCATCACGTGGTATTACAATCGTCGCAGATATATTCAATGACTGTGCCGCAGCGGCGACACCTTGCGCATGATTACCCGATGAATAAGCGACAACGCCCTGTGAGCGCTGCTGATCAGAAAGATTCAGAATTTTATTGCTCGCACCCCGAATCTTAAAAGAGCCTGTTTTTTGCAGACATTCCGCCTTGAATATCACTCTGCCGCCTAAGCGCTCGTTTAACAATTCACTTTCAAGCAAAGGCGTTTTGACTATATGGCGCTTCAGCTTGACCGCCGCGTTTTGTATATCTTTGATGTCTATCATTTTTTTACCTGGCTGAATGGCATATTGTTTGTTGAAGCATTATTTAGTGTAACCGAACCCCCGTATTGGTTTTCAAAGTCTTCGGCCGAAATGGGTTGGCTGAATAAGAAGCCCTGACCGTAATCACAGCCAATCGACTTTAACAGACTCCTTTGTTTCTCGGTTTCTATGCCTTCGGCGATGACTTTTATGCCGAGCCTGTGAGCCATAATGATTATCGCAGCGCAGACGTCGACATTAGCAGCCTCAAGCGTCAGGTTATCAACGTAGGACTGGCCTATTTTCAGGTAATCAATGTCGAGTTTGCGAATATAAGTGAGCGAAGAATGATTTGAGCCGAAATCATCCAGCGATATTTCTACACCGGATTTGTGAAATTCGCGCAATTTTTCTGCCACAGAACCCTTGCCACTGGTTAAAAATGCTTCACCTATTTCAAGACAAATGGAATTTCCCTCGAGAGCCTGTGATTCTAAAAAGTCCCGCCAGTAGATATCGATTTGCCGATCAAACTGTACCGCAGAAATGTTAATACTGATTTGAAATTCGTGGTGAATGCTTTCGCGCCATTTTTTTGCCAGGCTGGCAGTCTGCTTAAAAACCCAGTCGCCAATCTTGTTGATAAACAAAGTCTCTTCCGATATTGGGATGAAATCCTCCGGCAGCAATAAATTATGCTGAGGATGATGCCAACGAATTAAAGCCTCGGCTTTATAGACTTCATCGCTATCAAGTTTAACGATTGGCTGGTAATAAATCTGAAACTCTTCAGCATCGATGGCCGAATTCATAAAAGAGATCATAGCAGCGCGATTCTCAACATCTTCCTGCATCATCTGCTTAAAGTAATAATGTCGATTACGGCCAAGCGCTTTTGCCTGATACATTGCCTGATCGGCATTTTTCATGATTGTTTTCAAGTCTTGCGCATCACCTGGGAATACAGTTATACCCATGCTGGCGGAAACATGTGCCACATCTCCCCCCAAATCAAACGGCTGGTTTAACGATTGACCAATCAAATTGACTACTTTGTCGATGCCAATGGCTTTAGTTAAACCGGGTAATATAACGACAAATTCGTCACCGCCGAGTCGCGCGACAGTATCCGACTCACGCAGGCAGTGACTTATCCGCCGGGCTGTTTCGCGTAATAGTTGATCACCCTGGTCGTGCCCCAAACTGTCGTTAATCTGCTTAAATTCATCGAGATCAACCAATACCAGCGCGAATCCCGTGCCATCCCGGTTACCCCGATTAATTAGCTGAGTCATCCTGTCCTGGAACATGCTGCGATTAGGCAAATTGGTCAGAAAATCGTAATGAGCCTGATGCCAGATTTTTTCTTCGAAATGTTTTCTTTCGGTAATATCTTCGAAAACTGACAGGAATAACTTTTTCGTCGACGTCGACATGTCTTCAATCGCCGTCATTGTCCTTTCAACCCAAACGATACTGCCGTCTGGTTTGATGTATCGTTTTGTTGCTTTACGGTTTTCGCTGCCACCTTTATGGATAGACTTTACATTTGCCACATCTTCATCCAGGTCGTCGGGATGAGTAAAGGCCTGCCAGCCCAGTCGGACTACTTCATCGATCTCACGCCCAACGATTTGTGCATAGGCGGGATTAACTTCAAGGATTTTGGCATTCTCGCCTTCGCTTAGCGTAATACCAATCGGTGCTGACATGAACATCGTGCGGAACTTAGCTTCTGCAGCCTTTTGCTCGCTAATGTCGGTCACGACCGCGCCTAGACCAGTAATTTCGCCAGATTCGCCAAATACCGGGAATTTTATGGTAAATAAAGTATGGATTTGATCATCTATAACTAGCCGTGCTTTTTCTTCACGCGTAATAATTTGGCCGGTATTGAGTACGGCAAGATCCTGAGCCCTGGTCGATGCTGCCAGCTCTGAATCGTGCGCGGTGTCGGGAAACTTGCCAACCAGATCTTCGTTTTTAACGCCAAATATCTTCTCAAACTGGCGATTTATTTTTAGATATCGACCTTCATGATCTTTTAGATATATTTCTGCGGGCGCATTATCGAATATGGCATCGATTTGCTGCTTATGCCTGAGTAGTTCCTGTTGATTTTTTTTACTTTCCTGTAATTCTCTGCGTAGCTTTTCGATTTCCAGTTCTAATGCTTTGATCTGGGATTCATCTGGCATCTAAAAGAGTCTGATTCTAAATCGTTGCATCATCATTTCCCCAACAGGATCAGTTTTAACCTGAGCAAACGCTACTGCATGAAACAGAATGCTTGATCAATGAATCAGAATAGTTCGGCTTTAGCGAAACCCTGATATCAGAGTTATAGACTATTTTGCGTAAAGATCTTATTTTTTTCGGGCGATTAGCTGGAAATACCGAGCGGTGCTTTTATAAGGTGTGCGATCCGTCAACTCAATTTCCAGTTTTTTCAGCTTCTCGGTTTGAAGATTGGAACCTAACGCGGCCTCAAGGATTTTTAAGGGTGGTGAATCAAGCGGAATATGCTGCTTGAGATTATTCTCGACTAATTGCGCCGCCAGATCGACCGAAGCCTGTAAATCGATACCCGTCATCGAACCATCGAGATGTATGCTGGTATGTATTGCCTGACTTACACCTAACTAAAGTTATTATTATTCATATGGTTACAGAAGTTACTTAATGTGAATTGAGTTAACTGCTGTGAGTGTTTTTGGATTTAAACACTAGCACTATACGTGGTTCGTGGGAAGTTGTATTTGGCACCCTGGCTTCTTATTCAATTCTATATTCCCATTCTAAGCGTTGTAAGCACGTGGCGCTGCAAGCTCTGTGGGATTTCCAGCTCTTTTGCGATCTGATGCCAGCCAGAAAAAGCGTCCTGCGTTCGTTCAAGGATTTTTTTCTCCCTGCCACGTGGTAAGCCGATATAGTCAGCAAGATGTTTCAGGTCGGCCTGCTCGAAACCTGATGTCTTACTATTTATGCTTAACTGATGATTGCGCGTGAAGGCGCTCCCTTGTGCATGGCACAGATCATAAGCAGGCGTGAGCGCCCACTTGCCGTCCCGATCCATCATGAAGGCGAAATTCTTGACGTGGTCATCCTGATTGCAAGCAACCAGGTTAAACACAATACGTCGAAACTGCTCTTCAAACTCTGACTTGGGCAAATCTAATTGCTTCATGAGCATGAACAACTGTTCGTAGGAGTGATGCCCGCTTTCAAAATAGTCATAATGTGCAAGCGCAGCGAAGGTCTGCACGAATTTCTTACTGCCGTCATCGCCGCGATCAAAGCGCCGCGTCATGAAATGGTTACGACCACTTTCTGAGAAGATGCGACTTTCCATCATGTCAATGCCACATTTTTTGGCCATTAAATAATAGCTGTATTCTAACAACCCGTAACCTGACGGGTCAGCAACGCCCCAATCGCCGCTAAACGCCACACCATCAAATTTGATGAGCCAATGCTCAAAACCAGCAGGTAGGTCGATCTGACCTGAACGGACTTGTTGGGTCTCCGGATTGAAGGCAATTACTGCCTTCGCACGGGCCCCTCCGGCGGATGTGCCAACAGTCAGTATGTCTAATAATGCCTGCTCACCCCCGGCTTCCGTGAACTTAGCATCCAGGGTCTCTTTGCTTGCAAAGGCCATCGAGGCAAGTTTGGTCAGATCTTCTATTTCCAGAAGCTTGTCGCCGGGCAAATCCGGGCGGTTGGATGGCTCGAATTCGAGCGCCCCCATGCCTCGTCTCCCCGTATAGCAAAGCCGATCTACTGCGTTGAACTCCTCCGGCTTGTGTCCGGTCTGGGCCAACCAGATATCGATGAGCCTTTGCCCATATTTGTCGGGAAGGCTGTCTGCGATAAGGCCAGGTAAACCGTGAAATGATCGAGGATGGAGATCTGGAAACTGATAAATGCGTCGTGCCTGAGCAGGCATCATAATAGGCGCGAGTTCTACGTCGAGCGCTATGAATTCTGGATCATATTCAAAACGTGCGAAGGTTTCATTATTTTCCATCGCCACATAGCCAATGGTTGTTCCCCATAACTTGACGGTAGCCGTAGTCATGACTTTTGATCACCCCAAACTTTAACCCCACCATCTGAAGTGCGCCTTTTCTTCGACCTTTTGGAAGTGGATAACACTTCTGCCCGGGGTGAATCAAAGTTTTCCGGCAACAACGCATTGATTGAAGCAACCATTCGGAAGGACTTCATGATCTTTAGCCATGATTCCATCTGGCTGTCTTGCCCTGCTTCGATACGGCGCAATGTTGCGACGCCCAATCCGCACTCCTCTGCCAGCTTTTGCTGCGACATGCCCTCTTGCTTGCGGATGCGTGCAAGGCGTTGTCCCAATTCTTTCAGGATAGCGGTGTTAGGTGTCAAATGGTTGATATTCATGAGATCATTAATGATAGTAAAATACGGATTAGAGCATAAATACTATCATAAATGATATTAAATAAACAACTATGAACTGAAAGTCCATAGAGGAATTAAAAAGGAATAAAGGTATTCAATTCATGATCAGGTAATTTCCCAATAAGCTAAAAATATCGGGAACATGCGTCGGGTTACGCTTCGCTAACCCAACCTACGACCGTTTATATTCAAACAGTTACAGAAACTATTTAATGTAAATTAACTTAACCGTGCGACTTCTTTTAAGATTCAAAACCCTAAAACATCCGACATGCCATAAAACCCGGGTTCCTGCTTATCAACCCAGAGGCTGGCACGAAGAGCGCCATTGGCGAAGGTCATTCGGTTTGACGCTTTGTGCGTGATTTCTATGCGTTCGCCTTCATCGGCAAACATGACTGTGTGTTCGCCGACAATATCTCCGGCGCGTACGGTGGCAAAACCAATCGTCTTTCGATCTCTTGCGCCTGTTTGGCCTTCACGACCATAAACGGCACATTCTTTTAGATCTCGTCCGAGTGTATCGGCGATAACTCGTCCCATTTTCACTGCCGTACCCGAGGGTGCATCGACTTTGTGGCGATGGTGTGCTTCCATTATTTCAATATCGACTGAGTCACCGAGAACATGCGCGGTTGTCTCAAGTAGTTTCAGGCACAGGTTGACGCCAACACTCATGTTATGCGCAAACATGATCGCTATGGTGTCGCCTGCGCGTTGCATTTTTTCTTCCAGCGCTTGATCACAGCCGGTAGTGCCGATCACCATCTTACGATTGTGTTGAAGGCAAAAATCGACGTGTCTGGTTGTTACGGTCGGATGTGTGAAGTCGATGAGCACATCAAATTGTTCCGCATCGAGCTGATCAACAATAACAACGCCCTGTGCTTCGATACCCGCGACTATGCCTGCGTCGGTGCCGATAAATGGGCTGTCTGCTATTTCTAATGCGTGGCTGAGCTGCGCACCTTCGGTGGCGGCACAGGCAATGATGAGATTTCTGCCCATTCTGCCGGCAGCACCTGCAATAGCAATTCTAGTCATAGTTTAGGGTTTCATGTCTTCGAAAAATTTCTTCATGCCGTCCAGCCAGGATTTCTCGTTTGGACTATGCTTTTTGGCAGCTTTGCCCATCGATTCGCCGAACTGTTCGAGCAAGTCTTTCTGTTCACTACTTAATTTCACGGGTGTTTCGACGACGATGCGACAGATTAAATCGCCGACCGGGCCACCGCGAACCGGTTTAACACCTTTGCCGCGCATGCGGAAGGCTTTATGGGTTTGAGTTCCAGCGGGTATTTTCAAGTTTAGTCTGCCGCCTAAGCTGGGCACTTCCAGCTCGCCACCTAAAGCTGCGGTAACAATGCTAATCGGTACTTCGCAAAATAAATCTGCGTTATCGCGCTCGAATATCGGATGCGGTTTAACATGCATCTGCACGTATAAATCACCCGACGGTGCATTGGCTTCGCCCGCTTCGCCTTCGCCGGTCAAGCGAATTCTATCGCCGTTATCAACACCGGCAGGGACTTCGACAGACAACGATTTATGTTCTTTAACACGGC
>Ga0316189_10005644_pt1 | contig 12003 bp, 15 predicted proteins | sample LowCovwburrow_MG_FD_204930 | JGI IMG/M metagenome (GOLD analysis project Ga0316189, IMG submission 204930) | Coastal sediment microbial communities from Maine, United States - Lowes Cove worm burrow | ecosystem: Environmental > Aquatic > Marine > Coastal > Sediment | place: USA: Maine... | reverse complement strand
ATTGCAAGCCCCCATCGAAGAAGACCTCAGCGGCGTCTATCAGGGCGATTACACGGGCATACTGTTTTATCAAGATCGCAATGGAGGAAGTTCTCCCAGCCTAGACATAAGCATCACGGGCGGTTCCGATGTCGAACTGATGGGGGCCATGTATTCCCCCATGAACGACATTTCATTTTCTGGGGGCAGTACGTTGGACAATAACGGCTGTTTGATGCTGATCGCGCAGACGGTTTCCTTTAACGGCAGTGCCGACTTAAACAATGAATGCGACATTTTTGGCGGAAACCAAATTAAATACGGTGCCTCACCGGGACTGGTTGAATAATGGCTGTACACGCATCATTTAACCTGAAGACAAAGCTTCTTGCGCTCAAGCGTTGCGAGAGCGGTGTCAGCGCCATCGAATTTGCCATGATTGCGTCATTTTTATCCCTTATTTTGCTCAACATCGTCGACATCGCTATTTTCATGTTTCACAAGATGGAAATTACCGGCGCCGTGCATGCGGGCGCACAATACGCCCTGGTGGACAAGGACAATGCAACGACCGCACTCATCACTGGCGTGGTCCAAGATTCCACCAACCTTACTGGCGTCACCGTCACGGTGGATGCCACCCAATGCGGTTGCTCAGATGGCAGCGCGCTGTTCACGTGTGGGACCTCAACGTGTAGCGGTGCAACAACAGGGCGTACACATTCTTATACGCAAATCGACGCGTCCTATACACATGACTGGGTTTTCTACCCAGGCACCATCGCAATCACCGCCGACAGCGTTATTCGCACCGAGTGAGGGTTTTACATATGGCTGCTAAATTCGTCTTAAAGGGAATTGATAAAGCCCGTAGCGCTGTGCGCAGTGAACGGGGGGCTACGGCTGTCGAATTCGCCCTCGTCGTCCCCTTTTTTCTGATATTCACCATCGGCATTATCGATTTGGGGCGACTGTTTTATATTAAAAATATTATGCATCATATTGTGGAACAAACGTCGCGCTATGCCATGGTGAACCCGACGATTACGCAAGCTACCTTAGAAACTTATGCGGATACTCGGGCGGCTGAAATGTTCTCCGGCATCACGTTTAGCGCGGATGCGCTCGGAACGGATGTTGTCAGTGGCGTTACATACCGCACCATTACGGCAAACTATACATTCAGTTACATCATTCCATTGGTCAATCTGAACAATGTTCCGCTCACGGCAAAATCCCGCGTACCGGTCATTGCTTCCCCTTAAGGCTTGACTGTAAACGTGCGTAAATGAACGTCGTTTAAAGACCTTTCTATAGCGAACCGAACCTCACCCAAGCTGGCTGGGTCATTCAACTGTGACCTTTGTCACTGCGGTCTACACCTTAAATATTTGATACTGATGGTCAGTCACAAACAATAGGTGTTGCCATGCTTATACAGTCTTTACCCATTTCGTTTTTCAACCACGATGCCGATGACCATCAAAAGGCAAATTTTCAGTTATGGCAATTTCGTGAACTGGTCACGCCACAGTTACTGGTCGCCTATGGAATTATGGCCAATGCTCTGTTTTGGAGCGGCCTGACCTTACCGTATAATGCGAATTCAGCACCAGAAGTCGCTTATCTACACGGCTTTGTCGCCGTGCTGGGGATTGCACTGGCATTGGGCGGTGCCACGGCAACGCTTATGATTGTTTCGCGCCGTGTATCCGTGCCGATTCGCAGTCTTGAATTCGTCGCAGGTTTGCTCAACATCTCAGTACTGACCGCCACAGGCTGCCTGCTCATGTCTGCTTTGATTCGTGGGATGTGAGACCAGAGCAAAACTGCTGTCGCTGACCCTAAAACTTTAAGAACAACATGAACACATCATGAATAGCCCTTTCAGGGTTCATTCAATTGCGCACGGCTATAAGCTCAATCAACATCAATTAAACAGATACCAAAGTAACCACGCGGTATCCCCCGTAATCTTATGGCGCGCCCCTCCCCCTTTGCCTTAAGGTCACAAATAAAAGCTCGCCCCTCTTAAGGTGCGGGCTTTTTTTGTGCAAGAATCTCTAACACCTTGGGCGCTATGCGCTGGACAATCACCCCAACCCCCTTGGCATTGGGATGAATGCCGTCTGCTTGGTTTAAGGCGGGGTCAGCGGCAACGCCTTGTAAAAAGAATGGATCAAAGGCAACGCCATGGATCTTTGCAAGGTCTGGATAAATTGCATTGAACTCGGCCCCATAATCCGCCCCTAAGTTGGGTGGGGCTTGCATGCCCGACAAAAGCACGGACACCTTCTTTTCTTTCAGACGTTTGAGTATCCAATCCATATTTTTTCGGGTTTCTGCGGGGTCTATGCCCCGAAGCCCATCATTTGCGCCCAGCTCAACAATCACCAAGTCGATCGACGGACCGACCAGCCAATCCAGTCGAGACCGCCCCCCGGCAGATGTATCTCCGGACACGCCCCCGTTTACAATTGTGATGTCATGGCCTTGAGACCGAAAGGCGGCTTCCAATTGCCGTGGAAAGCTGTCGGGTTGCGCCATGCCATAACCCGCCGTCAAGCTGTCACCCAACGCCAAGATTTTAGAAGGGCCGTCAGCTTGGGCCGGGAATGCGACAAGGACAAATAAAGTGCAAACACTCAATACATTGACAAGACGGTCCACAACACCATATCCCTTAGGGTAAGTTTTCAAACGCATTTGGGGCCTTTCATGACCGAAGCAAATTCATCGCCTGCCATCGAACTTAACGACATTCACCTGACATTGACCAGCGATGCGGGCGAGGTCAACATCCTTCGTGGTTTAGACCTGACAATTTCTCGTGGCGAAACCGTTGGTTTGGTCGGACCCAGCGGTTCTGGCAAGACCTCTTTATTGATGGTTGCCGCCGGACTTGAACGCCCCACATCGGGCCGCGTTCAAGTTGCTGGCCTTGATATCACAAATTTGAACGAAGACAAATTGGCACTGTTTCGTCGCGAACATACCGGAATCGTGTTTCAAAACTTTCATCTTGTGCCCACAATGACGGCGCTTGAAAATGTTGCCCTTCCTTTAGAATTTGCCGGGCGCTCTCAGGCTTTTGATGCGGCGCGCGATCAATTGGCCGCGGTGGGTCTTGACCATCGCCTTGATCATTATCCGGGACAATTGTCGGGCGGCGAACAACAACGGGTCGCTCTTGCGCGCGCCTTCGTCACGGAACCAACACTTCTTTTGGCTGACGAGCCAACCGGAAACTTAGACGGTGCCACGGGTGAACATGTCATGGAGTTGTTATTCGATTTGCATGAACGCAAGGGAACCACCTTATTGCTGATCACCCACGCCCCCCAATTGGCCGAACGCTGTGAACGCATGTTGTGTATGACCGACGGCAATATTGTTCGTGACGAAGCCTCTGCATGACGGATTTAGGTTTAGCTTGGACGATCGCACGGCGAGAAATGCGCACGGGGCTTAAAGGCTTTCGGGTCTTTTTAACGTGTCTGGCTTTGGGCGTAACCGCGATTGCGGCCGTTGGTTCGTTAAGTGAGGCCGTGACGGCTGGGCTTATGGCCGATGCCCGTTTCTTGTTGGGCGGCGACGTCAGTGTTCGGTCGCAACAGCGCCCCATCGAAGGCGAGCAGCTGGCTTACCTCACCGACCGTTCAGACAAAATATCGTCCGTCTTGGAAATGAAAGCCATGGCGCAGACGACGTCGTCTCGCACGCTTGTGGAACTCAAAGGCGTCGACCAAAACTATCCTTTGGTTGGGGCGGTCGAAATGTCCCCCCAAGGCGATCTACAAACGCGCCTTTCCAAACAAAACGGTGTCTGGGGGGCCATTGTCGATAGCGGCCTTTTGACCAAGCTTGGTTTAAAAATTAATGATCAAGTGCGCATAGGCCAAGCCACATTTCAAATTCGCGCGGTGATCACCAAGGAACCGGACCGGGTTGCCAGTATCGTCAATTTTGGCCCGCGCTTTATGGTCTCGACCTTAGCTTTGCCCGATACCCAGCTGGTTCAATTGGGCAGCCAAATTCGCTATTACGAACGGCTTCAATTGGCCCAAGGCGAAGACCCCCTTAAATTTATCGAAACGCTTAAACAAGACTTACCCCAAGCGGGTTGGCGCATTTTGGGCCCCGATAATGCAGCCCCCGGTCTGCAACGCTTTGTTCGTCGTTTAAGCTTGTTTCTGACGTTTGCAGGTCTAACCGCTTTGTTGGTTGGGGGCATCGGTGTGTTGGGGGCCGTGCGCAGTTATCTCGAAACCAAGACGTCGACCATCGCGACGCTTAAATGTTTGGGCGCACCCGGAGGCTTGGTGTTTCAAGCCTATCTGTTGCAAGTCTTGGTGCTGAGCCTTTTGGGGATTGCCTTAGGTCTTGTGTTCGGCGCGGCTCTGCCTTTTGTCGGTGTTGAATTGGTTCGTGACCATCTGCCTGTCGCGCCTAAAGTCGGCATCTTTCCCGTTGCGCTTTTCAAGGCTGCCGTGTTTGGGTTTTTGGTGTCTGGCACCTTTGCCCTTTGGCCCTTGGCCCAAGCCCGCGAAACACCCGCGGCGAATTTATTTCGCACCAACGTCATGCCAATCACCGTCTGGCCGCGTCTTATTTATACGGTGAGTGTCTTTTTGGGCGTTCTGGCACTGGGCGCGCTGGTGGTGTTTTGGGCTGAGGAAAAGAACTTTGCCTATTGGTTTGTGATTGTTTCGATCATCACCGTTTTTTTACTACGCTTGGGCGCTCTTGCCATCATGAAAGCCGCCAAGCACGCGCCGCGCCCAAACAATGCCGTGGTCCGGTTGGTCTTGGCAAATTTGCATCGTCCCGGCACATCCACCCCCGGCGTCGTTTTGGCCATGGGGGTTGGTTTGTCGGTGTTGGTGGCGGTGGCCTTGATTCAAGGCAACATCGCGCGCCAAGTTCAAGAAACCATCCCAGACAAAGCGCCGGCCTTTTTCTTCATCGACATTCAACCGCATCAAGTGGCGAAATTTGATGAAACGTTGACGTCCATTGCAGGTACGCATGACCTTAACCGTATGCCTTCGCTGCGCGGACGTATCGTGAAAATCAACGGGGTATCCGTCGACAAAGCCGAAATCAAGCCCGGTGTGCGTTGGGCTGTTAACGGAGATCGGGCGCTGACGTATGCGGCCAAGCCTTCGAAAGGCACCGAATTTACAGATGGCGCATGGTGGCCCCAAGACTATTCAGGTCCGCCTCTTATTTCTTTTGATGCGCGCGTCGCCGATGGCTTTGGCGTCGGTGTCGGCGATACCTTGACGCTTAATGTTTTGGGTCGTGACATTCAAGCGACCATCGCCTCGTTGCGAAAAATCGACTGGCGTACCTTGCGATTTGATTTTGCCATTATCTTTGCGCCGGGCACATTGGAAGGTGCCCCGCACACTCATATCGCCGCCATTAAAGCAAATGTTGCAGCAGAGCCGGAGGTTGAACGCACCATCGCCAGCTTGTTTGCCAATATTTCAGCCATACGGGTTCGTGATGCCCTACAAGCCGCCAGTCGCATCATCGCCGGCGTCGGAGCCGCCGTCACGGGAACCGCCAGCGTCACCGTTTTGGCGGGTATTATTGTCTTGGCGGGAACCATCGCCGCCGCCCGGGCACAACGGGTTTATGACAGTGTCGTGTTTAAGGTTTTGGGGGCCACACGTCGCCAAGTGATGGGCGCCTTTTTGTTGGAATTTGGTCTTTTGGGCTTGGTTACGGGTCTTGTCGGTGCCTTGGTCGGCACTCTGATTTCATGGGCCGTCATTAAACATATCATGGCCATGTCGTGGACATTTTTACCCCTAGAAGCTTTTGTGACGGTCGCGGGAGCCATACTTTTCACCACATGTGCAGGCTTTTTCGGCACCTGGCGTGCACTGGGCGAAAAGGCCGGACGGCATCTGCGCAATGAATAGAAAGTCGTTTCTTTACACTCCGCCCTTGATTCGCCCTATTTTCCTGACATATTAAGCTTAGACCCTTAATTTAACACGACCTATGGAGAGAGAGCCTCATGGCCTTCGACACCGAAAACCAAACCACGCTTCGCACCCATGCTCAAGCCCACGCCGGACCCATCGATCAGGGCCTGCGCTCTTATATGCTCAAAGTGTATAACTATATGGCTTCTGCGCTTGTTTTGACGGGCATCGTTGCGATGCTCGCATCGTCTTCACCATCTTTAATGCAAGCTGTGCATGGTACGGGGCTGCGTTGGCTCGTAATGTTGGCACCCTTCGGCTTTATCCTGGCGCTTTCTTTCGGCTTGCAAAAAATGAAGACCTCGACGGTTCAAGCTTTGTTTTGGGCCTTTGCGGGCGTTATGGGCCTGTCGCTGTCTTATATCTTCCTGGCTTATACCGGGGCGTCCATCACGCGGGTGTTCTTTATCACGGCGGGCACCTTCGGGGGCATGAGCTTGTATGGGTACACCACCAAGCGTGACCTCACGGGCTTTGGTTCGTTTCTGATCATGGGCCTGATCGGGCTGATTATTGCCATGGTCGTGAACATCTTTTTGCAATCCACCATGCTGCACTTCATCATTTCCGCAGCGGGTGTGTTGATTTTTGTCGGCCTCACCGCTTACGACACGCAAAAAATCAAACTGATTTATTCAGAAGCTGACGCCCAAGACACCATGACCAAGAAGGCCATTATGGGGGCGACGACCCTGTATCTGGATTTCATCAACCTGTTTATCATGTTGCTGCGTTTGTTTGGCGAACGTCGCTAAGATCCACATACACTTTAATTAAAGCCGCTTAGGGTTAACCTGGGCGGCTTTTTTTATGTGGTTGCCCGTAAAAGCTCCATCGCCGCGTTGAGTTGGCTCATGCGTTCGTGACAGCCGTTTTTGCCATCTGGATGATATACGGTTGCGAGGCGGCGAAACCGTTGACGAAGATCCCGATCATCGGGGACATCACCCGGAGCAAAGCCCATCACGTACAGGGCCTGTTCTTCGGTATGTATCCCCTCAAGGACAGGTTCGAAATACAGGCTTTTGATAATGTTTTGCAAGCGTTCCTGTTCGTCATGGGCTTTGTGCAAGGACGCATCGACTTCGCGGAGCAAGTCCACTTGTTCATGCTGTTTTGCATCGTCGGCTTTTTTATCTTGTTCAGATTGAATGCCCACAGACATTTGCCCATCTTCGATGGCTTGGGCCAACGCCAAGGCCTTGCGAATGGTTTCGACAGCAAAACCGCTGGCCATGCGCACTTGCAGGCGGGGCTTACGGCGCCAAGGCTTTCCTTCGGCTTTTCCCGACTTTAAAACGACTGTTTCGCGATCGTCACGGGCCGGGCCTTCGGGATCTGGGAAGGACTCGATGACTTTTGTCGGTACAACCAAAACAACCGAACGAGCAAGGTCTGCGACATTGCATTTCTTACGCTGAGCCAGCGCTGAAATCGCATCCCGAAAGGCGCTTGAGCAAGGTACGGTATAGGAATGTTTTTTGGGGGACTTTGTTTGCATCTCAGTCACAGGGCGAAACCTTCTCCTTTAAAGCCGAACTCACAGGGGTATCACAAGAAACCCTTGGCGAAATCCCTGCCAAAACCACCGATGACCCCCAAAAGCCACTCTCATGACATAAGTTTAGACGGCACAAGCCCCGCGTCAACTACATTTGTTGTTTTTTTGAGCCTTTGAGCGCCAAACCTATATAATTCCTTAAAATGAAACCGCGTTAATTAATGTTATACTTTAGGAAAAAATTATAAGACCTTCAAATTAAACAAAACAACTATGATTAAAAAATCATTAGCATGTAAACAATCTGGGCCACTTTTTAACCCTTATCGGCCCACTTTGATGTCGGGACGGCCCCATTTACGACAGATTATCAAGGCTTTATCCATCTTCGAAACATCTTTTATGATTTTAACTACATATGCAATTTTTTCTTTTGGCGCTTTGGGTCCTTGATTATCTGAACGCCGCGACGGCCCGCAACAAGGGTGGTTCTTTCTTCAAAACAGGCCTTCATCCTGCAAAATGTCCTTAAGCTCTTGCCCAAAAATAGAGCCCCAAGCGCCCTTTTTGCGCCGCAGCCTTCCCCGTCATCCACACTCTTTTTTAAGACCTTATTAACTATGGCGTGCAAGATCAGCCCATTTCAAGATTGCTGTTTTTTATTTTGAGGGATCGGGCTTAGAGCTTCTCCTCGGGCGCAGTTCTCAAAGGCGATCTCTCTTTAAGTCATAAAAATAAACAGGGGCAGCGGGCCTTTTATTTATAACCGCTTGCAAAACGATTCCCACAAAGTCCCTTTGGCTCTGCCGTGCAGGCTTATCTCATGCCTCCACATCATGCGCACGCAGATAAATAAGCTGATGTCATAGGCCGCGTTTTCAAAAATTCCTGACCACCCCTCGACCCGTTCAAATGCAACAGCACGCCAATAGTTGCGTGAAACAAACATTTTCTGCTTTGCCTTCTTTTTAACAGGGCATTAACCATAGGGAATCAAGGCCAAAAGATGATTTATACCCCCTGTTTCAAGGCCCTCCCCCTGATATCGTTTCGTTTTCGCGATTTCTGATTGACTGGTGAATACGGACCACTTCGCAAGCGGTATGGTTCTCAAACTTTAAATTGAGAAGCGTTGATCGAAAGAAAATATCCTGCTCTGTGCTGTCAATTTCATCACCCGCTTAAAAGGTATCTCAGGGAAAATCTCATAGGAGTCCTTTTCAAAAGAAGCCCAATTGAGATATACTCTCAAGATGTTCCGCCAACCCTTGACCGAGGCCTTATGAAAACCGTGCGCCAAATGATCACGCCAATCCTTCCCTTTTGCCATTGTGAAAAGGGCGCGACCGCCATCGAATATGCGTTGATCGCGGGCTTTGTCTCTATTGCTATATTGGGCGGCATCACAAGTCTTGGGGATGGGATCTCCAGCATGTTTAATGCCATTAATTCTGCGATGAACTAACGTTTAGGCGACCTTCGACCTTTTATCAATTTCCAGAGGATGAATGCTGGCCATGAAGAGTCTCTCAAGCCTGCCAAATCGATGTGTGCGTTTTCTTTTCTGTGAGAACGGCTCTACGGCAACCGAATATGCCCTTATTGCGGCCGTGGTTTCTATTGTCATCGTAGCCGCCGTGATCGGCTTGGGCGAGTCCGTTGGCAGCCTATTCAACACCACCGCAAATTCTATGGAGTAGAACTTTGTCATAAAAAAAGCCCTGATACGTTACCGTACCAAGGCTTTTTTAAATTTCGAAAGTGTTGAATTAACCCACCAAATCCTTACAGGCTTTGATGCAGTCTAAGCAAGAATCAGCACAAGCCTTGCATTCGGCATGTGTTTTTTCGTGTTTGCGACATTCTTTTTCGCAATCTGTGCAAACTTCGATGCAAAGCTTTGCCAACTGGACCAAGTATTTTGAATCGGCCATGGCAAGTTTCGCCAAGGCGTCACACATCGGCAACATTTGATTCACCTGATTTGCACAATCGGCAACGGTGGTGTCTTTGGCCTTAAACAGCAACAAGCAGTGGTCCATACACTTGTTACCTTTTTGAAGGCAATCAAACGCCGCATCGATAACGGCTTGGTTTTTGTGCATCGCACCCGCCATATGATGAGCATGGCCGTCTTGAGCCAGTGCTGAGCCAGATGCCGCAACAGCAGCTACGGCTAAGGCTCCACCAGCGGTTAAAACTTCGCGGCGATTCAAGTTTTGAGTTTTCATATGTATATCCCTTTATGACGACGAGCCTAAACCAGCCCTAAAAGAGCCACTATATTACGCAACTACAATAAAGGGAACGCTAATATAGGAGTAGGTGATCTAAAGCGACTTCAGTTCACTGCGGGTCGTGCGGGGACCAATATTTGGCAGAAGATCACCAAAGACAGCGCCATCCATGCCGCGGCCTTCATAGCGTTGGGTCAGCCCAATCGCGTCTTCGTCACTGATATTTTGCACAAACATACCCAGTCTGCGCGGAGCGGCAATCGACCAAAACTTTGCCAGATCCATTCCAGAACCTTCGCCCGGTTCCATATCCAAGACAACGCCTTGGGCATTGCACGCGGTGATATCGGTATAATCTGTAAGCGATGCTGGCGGTTCAATCACAAACTTATCAATGGTGATCAAAAGCGGAATCACCACATCATCAAGTGTGCTCAGCGTTACCCGATCCGGCAGATCAAACAAATGGGAAATTGCGGCTTTTGCACAAACGGCTGGTAACTCTTTGAGAGCTTGAACCATATAGGTTGCTGATTCTTTGGTTTCCATGGCCTTGCCGCTGACGGGCAACATCAAAAAGACGCCATTTCCAGCCGCATGGGCTTGTTCCAACGCAAACGCGGCTTGCTTGAGCACGGCAATGTTGCGAATGGCCGTATCCATGGCATCGCCATTGTGAGCGAGGACCTTTTTAGCCCCCGTGATCACACCGTCTTGATTGGTTAAAACCGGAACAGCCCGATAAATCAGAACCTGCTCGTTCAGCGGATTCACGATTGGGCGAAAAAATATTTCAAGTTTTGAATCAGAAAGAGCCATTAACCAATATTCCTCAAATGACCCATCCTTAAGGTCTAATGTGCTTTTTTTGTCGAAATCCTACTTTAAGTCAATTTAATTCCTTCAAATTCATAAGACAAATTCATTATTTATGATCTGACCTTAGATATTGAAATACAAAACCTTCCTATTGGAACGGTTGCCGATTAAGGACAAACTTCGTTCACGACGTCTTGGAGGCGCATTTTCAAACCTTCTGGATCCATATCTTTGCGCAGCCATCCCTTGGCACCCGCATGACAACAATGTTCCGCAATCGTCGTATCATCCACAGATGTTAACATGAAGATGGGACTGTCCTCTTGGTCATGATGTATTTTCTTTAAAGTTTCCAAACCATTCATAACCGGCATTTTAATATCAAGAAGGGTAAGGTCTGGTTGTTGGGCCTTAAACACATCATACCCAGCTTGACCATCACAAGCGGTGCCGACGACATCACAGCCCATAGACTGTAAGAATATTGTCACCATATCCAAAATATCATGATCGTCATCAATAACGATAACGCGTATTTTTGAAGTGTTTTTCATAATGATTCTCCGTTAAATTAACCCCCTAGTTTTTTGATGATGCGACCCGAACCAAGTGTTGAAATAATTTAGAAAGCTCTGCACGCTCGACCTCTGTCGGCACGATTTCATCCTTTAAACAAGAAAGACAGAGCCGTTCAATCGCCCCTGATGTTTCGCTGACCTTTGGTAAATCGTAAAGGGCGCTGGACCCCTTAAGCTTATGGGCCTGTTTCATCAGCATTTCACAGGCCGCGATGATATCGTCTTGCGTTTTCGCCGTTAACACGCCTTGCAAGGCCGTTTCGATTTTCTCTACACGCGCGGGAAGCTTTTGGGCGTAAGCCGCTTTCAAGGCCGCCAATTGTTCGTCAAAACTGGGGGGTGTTTCCGTCATCTCATCCATCTTAATCGTCTGATAAAATTTCTATATTTTACGTATGCACGACTTTAAGCTTTTTCAATCAGATGTTTTGGCCAAATATACCGTCTGGGTGAACTCATTATTTTGCAGGGGGTTATGAAAGGTCACCCGTTCGGCCCGCGCCTCAGAAAATACGCTGGCCAGTCGAGCCGTAAAATGATCATCGGGGCGCTCATTGGACCACAATCCAAAAACGCCGCCCGGTTTTAAATGACTGGAAAATTTAGCTAGGCCCTCAGGCTGATAAAAGGGGGCATTTTCCCCATCCAACAAGAAATCTGGTGAATGATCGATATCGACGAGAATGGCATCGAATTGTCTTTTGGGGTGATCGGGGTCTAGACCATCATCCGATGTGGCAAGGCCAAAAAAATCGCCATGAACAAAACGACAGCGCGGATCATTTGAAAGCTTTGGTCCCAACGGCAACACGCCCGTTTCATGCCAATCGATAACGGCTTCTAGGGCATCAACAACGATCAGGGATTTCACGCTGTCATGATTTAAGACG
>Ga0316189_10005643_pt1 | contig 12003 bp, 6 predicted proteins | sample LowCovwburrow_MG_FD_204930 | JGI IMG/M metagenome (GOLD analysis project Ga0316189, IMG submission 204930) | Coastal sediment microbial communities from Maine, United States - Lowes Cove worm burrow | ecosystem: Environmental > Aquatic > Marine > Coastal > Sediment | place: USA: Maine... | reverse complement strand
TCTGGAGGCGCGGGGGCAGCGGGTCGACCTCGCGGCGCTCGACGTTCCCGGTCCTCGTCCAGACGGCGGCGAGGACGTCTCGTGGACGGGGGCGGGGACGCTCGTCGGCTATCTGAAGGTGGTCAACCGGGCCCTTGAGGCGACGATGGACCGTGACATCGACCGAATCGCGGAGCTCCCGGAGGAGGCGCGGTGGGCCGCGGCGACCCGGCTCGTCACCGACGCTGGCCTTCTGCCGAAGGCCGGAGGCGAGGCGATCCTTCGGCGGATGGTCGCGGTCAACCGTCGCTTCGTGTCGATGGTCGCGAGGTACGCTCCGGCGGCACCACTGCGCGCGCGCGTGCTGGTGGTGTTTGCCGCGAGGAGCCTCGTCGGCGGTCGGGAGGTGACGACAGAGGGCTGGGAGGCGAGCACCCGGGGTGAGGTCCTGACGGCCTCGGTGTCAGGGGGTCACATGACCATGCTCCGGTCGCCCCACGTCGAGGCCCTCGCAGAGCACCTCCGCAGCTTCGTCGTCGGCCTCGCGCTCGAGGCTGGGCCTGTCGGCGGCTTCCCGATAGGCTGGGCTGACGAGAGGGACGCGAGGGCGACCTGGGTCTTCGATGAGGTCCACAACCGGGAGCCGATGACCCCGCTCGACTTCGACGTGCTCCTGAGCTCCCGGGTCCACGGTCAGAACTACGCGAACCGGCACTACGGCCTCTCGATAGGCAGCGTCCCCGCGCTCTTCAACGCCTACGTCTACCTCAACGTGATCTTCGACGTCTCTTCGCCGGCGGAGATCGAGTCAAGCTTGGCGACGGCGGAGGTGCGCGTGCGGGAGACGGCGTCACAGCTCGACCACCTGTGGAGCTCGTCGTGGCTCCCTGAGGTGAAGGAGCATCTTGCGGTCCTCCGCGGCGTCGACCTCGGCGCCCTCGACCTCGAAGGAACCCTCGCTCACCTCGAAGAGGTTCGTCGGCGTATCGATCGCCTGTGGGAGATCCACTTTGTCCTCTTGCTGCCGATGACGGTCGCGCTCAGCGACTACGAGGACGCCTTTTGCGACCTCTTCCCAGAGGCGACGCCGCTCAGCGCATACGAGCTCTTGGCGGGGTTCCCCAACAAGACGATGGAGGGGAACCTCGGCCTGTGGAGGCTCGGCAAGCGCGCTGCGGCGGAGCCGACACTCCGGGCGCTGATCGAGGAGACGACCCCGGGGCAGCTCCGAGAGGCCCTCACGAAGGCTCCGCAGGGGCGCTCGCTGTGGGGGGAGCTCGTCGAGTATCTCCGGGAATTTGGCGAGCGAAACGCGAACCTCTACCTCGACGCCCCGACCTGGATCGAGGACCCAACCCCGGCTCTTCAGGCGCTCCGCGACGGAGTGCTCAGCCCCGAGCGCGACCTCGTCGAGGAGTTCGCCGCCCTCTCGGTCCAACGCGAGGCCCGCCTCGTCGAGGTTCGAGCGACGCTCGCGGGCTTCCCGAGCGCCGTGGTCGCGGAGTTTGAGGCGCTTCTCCGGGCTGCGCAGGTCGCCACGGTATTGCGCGAGGACCACAACTTCTGGCTCGACAACAAGATCGCGACGCTCACGCGCGAGGCCTGTCTGGCCCTCGGAGAACGGCTTTTGGAGGAGGGAATTGTCGAGGTCGCGAGCGACGTGCTCTTCCTCTACCGCGACGAGCTTGCGGACGCAGCGACGATCCTCGCCTCGGCCGCCGAGCTGCGGGCTCGCATCGCGGCTCGAAAGACTGCGCACGAGCAGAATCAGGCCCTGACTCCGCCGCCCTTCCTCGGCGATCCGATCGCCCTGCCGCCGAGCGATAACGCGATTCTTCGGGCGAACGAGCGGCTCTCGGGAGCATTTCATGCGCCGTCGACCGCTCCGGATGAGCTCCTCGGCCTCCCGGGCTCAGGCGGTGTTGCGCGCGGGCGGGTTCGTGTCATCGAGACGCTGGCGGAGGCCGAAGCGCTAGAGCCAGGCGATGTCCTGGTCGCACCGACGACCCTGCCGACGTGGACCGCCTATTTCGGTCGGGTCGCCGCGGTTGTCACCAATGTAGGCGGCGTCCTCAGCCACGCTGCCGTCGTCGCGCGAGAGTACGGGATCCCGGCTGTGGTGGGCGCCCGAGGGGCCACGGCGGCGTTGGCCGACGGTACGCTCGTCGAGGTCGATGGCTATGCGGGCACGGTTCGGATAGTCTCAGAGGGCGCGTAGGTCCAATGCTCCTGCACAAGCTCATTTGGATGGGAGCGGCCTACCTGGCCAGCCGCGAGGTGGTCAACTTCCTCCGGCAGGAGCTCTCGCCAGCGCAGCTTCCGTCTGGAGGTCCCGCCGAGGAGCTGGATGAGGAGGAGGCCGAGCCCGAGCAGGCGCCGATCGACAAGGATGAGCCGGTTCTCCTCTCGAACTCGAAGGAGATCCGGGAGGAAGAGGACGAGGAGGAAGAGCTCCGAGTTTCGAATCACACTCTCGCCTTCACGACGGCGGGGCTCATCACGGCGACCCTCGGCTGGCTCATTCACCCACGCTTGCCCGTTCTCAGCATTCCGTTGTTGATCATCGGGATCGTACCGCCGGCGAAGCGGGCCTATCGACAGTCACGGGAGGCTGGCCGCCTGACCTACTCTGGCCTCGAGATCCTTCAGGCGACCGCCGAGCTCGCGGTCGGTCAGGTGCTCCTCACGGCCGGCGGCTGGTTGCTCTACAGCGGCGGGAAGCGGGTGCTCTACGCCACCCGTGGGCGGGCGCGGGCCGAGCTCGTCGCCTCCGTCACCAAGGGGGAGTCCGGCGCTTGGGTCCTCTGCGATGGCGTTGAGGTGCTCCGTGAGCTCGAGGCTATCGAGGTCGGCGACTCGGTGGTGATCCGCAGCGGGGATGTCGTACCGGTCGACGGCAGGATCGTCGAGGGGGTCGTCGGCGTTGACCAGCGCGCGCTGACGGGTGAGGCCGCGCTCAGCGAGCTCGCGGAGGGAGATTCCGTGCATGCTGGGACATCGGTGCTCAGCGGCGAGGCGCTCGTCGTCGCGGAGAGAACCGGGCGGGAGACGGTCATCGCCCGGGTTGAGGCGCTCCTCGAGAGCGCGAGCTCGTACGAGCAACAGTTGACGGAGCGGGTCACCTCGGTGACCGAGCGCTCGGTTCGTCCGACCCTGGCCCTCGCCGGCTTTGGCTTGGTCACCCGCGGCCCTGTCGGCGTTGTCGCCGGACTATGGACCAACAGCCTCGACATGGTGTGGATGAGCGCGCCCCAGTCGATGTTCAACACGATCCGTGCGGCTGCTCGCTCCGGGATCCTCGTCAAGGACGGTCGTTCGCTCGAGATTCTACCGCGGGTCGACACGGTGGTCTTCGACAAGACCGGCACGCTCACCTATGACGAGCTTGAGGTCGCCTCCGTGTGGGTCGGCGATGGCCACGACGAGGTCACCATTCTCCGCCTGGCCGCGGCGATCGAGCAGTTCCAGACCCACCCGATCGCCCGGGCGATCGTCGTCGCCGCGGCCCGAGATCCTCGCCCCTTGCCGAACACTGAGGGGCGACGGACGGTGATCGGCTATGGAGTGCTCGGTCGCGCAGGCGGCCACGATCTCGCGATCGGAAGTGTGCGCCTCTTCGAGGCCGAGGGGATAGCCCTGCCGACGGATCTCGACGTCGTGATCGACGATGCCCTGCAGGTGGGCAACACGACGGTTCATGTCGCGATCGACGGGGCGTTCGCGGGCTCTGTGGTGCTCGCGTCAAAGCTGCGGCCCGACGCGAAGGGCCTCGTCGACTCTCTCCGTGCGCGGGGGCTCAGTGTCATGATCCTCAGCGGCGACGACGAGGCGCCGACGCGCGCGCTCGCGGAGAGCCTGGGGATCGATGAGTACATCGCTCGGGCGCTCCCGGAGAGCAAGGATCAGGTGATAGCTGAGCTCCAGGAGCAGGGGAAGGTCGTCTGCTTTGTGGGGGACGGGATCAACGATGCGCTCGCGATGCACCGGGCGAACGTCTCCGTATCGCTCGCGGGTTCGTCGACGATGGCCCTCGAGAGCGCCCAGATTATCCTCAGCGGCGGGGAGCTCGGCCAGCTTGTCTCGCTGCTCCAGCTGGGCGACGATTTTCGCTCGGATCAAAACGTGCTGATGGGCTCAGCACTCTCGGTCAATGCGATCAACGCTTTCGGCTTCATCTTCGCCGGGTACAGCATTGCCACCCTCGTAGGCTTCTACAGCGTTGGAATTGGCGTTAGTTTCGTGACCTCAGTGTTGCCGCACTTCCGTCGCTATGGCGCTCTGCAGGCCGATGAAGAGGCGCAGCCCGCGAGCTACTCGCTCGAGGCCGCGTCGGCTTGAGTCGGCACCTCACGCCCTTGAAGCTCGTCGAGCTCGCCCCAGAGCCCTCGCGCGGCGAGGCTTGCCTGCCCTCTCCATGGTCTCGGATCGTGCATTCGGTAGTGCGGGCCGGCCTGCGACAGGATCGACTGGAGCCTCTCTGGAGGTGAGGCTGCGAGCTCGGCGAAGGTGTGGATCCCTGCGTCCGCGAGGAGGACGGCGATCTTCGGCCCGATCCCCTCAACCTTCGTCAGGTCGTCGGCGCTCTGTGCCGCAGTCGAGGCGCCCTGTGGCGCTGCCGTGGTGCTCCTCGCGACGGTCGTGTCGCCCGGTGGGGTCGTGTTGCTCACGCTCCGCAGGCTGCGTAGATCGAAGTCTTCAAGGGTACCGCCGGTCTCAAGGTGGTGGGCTACGAGGAGGCCGACGATACGGGTGGCGGCCGCGAGGGAGGCTGGCATCGACAGCGCTCCGAGGAGTGAGCCGAGGCCTGGCACGTGGCGGAAGACCGAGCGGGAGAACGTCGTGCCGAGCGATACTGGCACCAGGGCGCCGACGATCGCTGTCCTGAGTGGGCCTCCATCTCCGCCCTTCGGATCGACGCCAAAGCATGTGGCGAGCTGACGGATCATCCGCAGCTGGATCGTCGCCACCGCGGCCATATCGATCGCCGGGACCGGGAGTAGGCCGCAGGCGAACGCGAGTCGCTCTGACTGGCGAATGATCACGCTGGCCCGACCTACACGTTCGACGATGCTCTCGTCACTCATAGCGTAGAGATTATAGTCTGGTTGGCGAGCCGTTGTGTTCTCGATTCCTTGACACTTCGTGCGGGCGGTCGCTAGCTTGTGGCAAGCGCTCGTGGAGTCGCCGGGGGGGCGAATCCGCCATCTCAGCACGGTTCGGACGGGCCCTGAGCGATGTTCATCCAACTCTGTCTTCTCGCTGCTGGCCTCCACTACGGACGGCGCTACGCCAACTCCGGGGCGGAGCCTGATCGTGAGGGGGAGCGGCGGCAGAGGGGGGCGGCGGAGCGCGGCGATGCCGAGCCTACGAAGGAGCCCGGCCCTGCGGCTCGACGCGCTGAGGAGCGGGCAGAGATCGAGGAGGGCTACATCAATTCTCTGGCATGCATGGGCGTTGCGACGGCGACGCGCTTGTTCGCGCCGCGACTTCAGGTGCTCGGAGGTGTGCTTGTCCTCTACTCCTCGATTCCGGCCTTTCGACGGGCGAAGGAGCTGATCTTTGACGAGGGCCGGGTCGGCGCGGAGGTGCTCGACACGGTCAGCGTCGCCGCGACCGTCGCCTCGGGCCACTTCGTCTCGGCCTCCTTCATCTCTTTTGTGTATTCGAGCAGTCGGGTGCTACAGAGCCGCAGCGAGCGTGTGATCGAGGGCCAGCTCGCCGACGCGTTTGTCCGCCACGCGGATCACGTTTGGGTCGTCCGCGGCGACGTCGAGGTCAACGTCTCGTTGGCATCTCTGGAGGTCGGTGACATCGTCGTCATCGAGGCGGGCTCGTCGGTCCCGGCCGATGGCGTCGTCGTCGACGGTAGCTGCCTCGTCGACCAGCACGTCCTTACTGGAGAGTCGGAGCCCATCCGGCGAGATGTCGGCGAGCGTGTCTACGCCGCGACGATGGTCTCGTTTGGGCGCGTGCGCGTGCGCGTCGAGACCACCGGGGAGGAGACGGTCGCCGCCGAGATCGAAGGGGCGCTCGCGCGGACAGCCGAGTTCACGAGCACCCTCGAGGCCGAGGGGCAGAAGATCGCCGATGGGCTCGCCTTCCCGACCCTCGCGCTCAGCGCCCTCGCTCAACCAGTGGTGGGGACGCCTGGGAGCATCGCTCTCTTTAGCTCGAGCTTTCTCGACAACATGCGCCTCTTCATCCCCTTCTCGATGCTGAGCTTCCTCGGCGAAGCGCTCGAGGGGGGGATCTTGATCAAGGACGGGCGCTCGCTCGAGGTGCTGCCGAAGGTCGACACCTTTGTCTTCGACAAGACCGGCACCCTCACCTCCACTCAGCTGGAGGTGATCGCGGTCCGATCGGTCGAAGGGGTCGGCGGGGATGAGATTCTCCAGCTCGCCGCAGCGACCGAGATGCGCCAGGTCCATCCGCTCGCCCAGGCGATCGTAGAGGAGGCGGCCCGCCGTGGCTTGGAGGTCCCGAGGGTGGACGAGGTCGAGGTGAAGCTCGGACTCGGCGTGTCCGCGACCTGCAACGGTGCTCGAGTCCGTGTCGGCAGCCTGCGCTTCCTCAGCTCGCAAGGCGTGGCGATCGACGACGCGATCGAGGAGGTGGTGCATGGGCTGGCGACCTCCGTCTACGTCGCTCGGGACGCGGAGCTCCTCGGGGTCATCGACATCGAGCCGCTCCTCCACCCCAAGGCCTACGAGGTCATCGCGGCGCTGCGCGCCCGTGGAATCTCTATCTACGCGATCTCAGGTGATCGCGAAGGGCCGACGCGGGCGATCGCTGAAGCGCTCGGCTTCGACGGCTACCGGGCAGGGGTGCTCCCCGACGCGAAGGCTGCGTTTGTCGACGAACTCCAGGCGGCGGGCAAGACCGTGTGCTTCGTCGGTGATGGGATCAACGACTGTCTCGCGCTCTCGCGAGCTGCGGTGTCTGTGACAATGTCACGGGCGTCGCCTCAGGCAGTGCATCACGCGCAGATCGTTCTCGAGGAGCTGAACTCGTTGCCCGCGACCCTCGACATGGCTGATGCCTATCGTCGCAACATCGGCCATATCAAGCTCACCCTCGGCGTCCCCTCGGCGTACGGGATTTATGCCGTTCTCGCGGCGGGCGCGGGCATCCCCGCCATGACGACGCTTTATGGGATGAGCATGTTCGCAGCTCTCGGCGTCGCGACCTGGCCGCACAGGCAGGGAGGGTGGTCGAGGATCCGGGAGAGCCTCTCGCGCTCGAGCGACGCGCCTAAGCCCGGCGGAGCTGGGCGGGAGTCCCCTGACAAGGGTGTAGGCGCGGGCGAGGGCGCGTGAGCGTGAGCGTGAGCGGAGAGCTTGACAGAGGTGTTTGAGGCCGCTCCGCGGGCGCGGCGAGACGACTTGGGCGGTGAGATGTCATCGCGCCACAGGGCGGCCTCCTAGGCGGCCCATCCACCAGAAGAGCGCAGAGCCGGCGCCGAGGGTCAGGAGGCTCGTGAAGATCAGCCCAGGGGTTAGGGGGATCACGAGGAGGGCGAAGACGAACTGGACGAGGATCGACGCGTAGAGGAAGTTCGCGATGTAGAGCCGAGGCATGTTGCGAATAAAGCGTGCGCCCAGAGGGGCGCCGACGACGACGACCGGGATACATACGTACCAATAGCGGATGGCCTCTGGCTCCATCCCGCCGAGCACTCCGCACTTCCAAGAGGTGCCGACGACGGCGTTTGCGGCCATGAGGATGACGGAGGTCGGAGTCCCGATCGATTCAGAGATCCTCAGCCCTAGGACGAGAAAGGAGAATGTGAGGATATCGAGCCCGCTCCCCGTGATCGACCCTACGATCCCCCCGAGGACGCCGATCGAGGTGAGCAGGGCGGCGTGAGCGGGTCGGAACTCGTGGATCGCGTCGAGCACCTCGCGTGCGCGGTTTCTGTTGACCAGGTAGAGCGCGAGCGCGAAGGATAGCCAGAGGCTGGTGAAGAATATCTTGGCGTGTGCAGGCGGCACTTCGGGGGCGATCGCTGTGAGGCCGAGGGCCATGCCTATGGTCCCGCCTACACTCCCGAAGATGACCGCGCGCCATTCGACCTTGATCCCCTGGGCCACGATCAGGATCGTGGCCGCTGTCATCCCCACAGCCTGGATCATCAGCGCAAAGTCGCGGGCGACCGCGGGTCGAATGTCGAAGAGGAGGGTCATCGCGGGGAACGCAACGGCGCCGCCGCCCTCGCTGGTCGCTCCGGCGATGAACGAGCCGAAGATCATCGTCACGGACATCCCCCAGCCGGACTCGAAGAGGGACCACAGATCCGCGTGGTGCATGTACACCGCCCACACGGCCCAGACTAGGAGCGCGATGACGACGGGGAGATGGGCTTGTCGGGACACAACGCGCCGATGGGCCCGCAGGGTCTGTGTGCCCTTGCGCGCTTGGGGATCATGACGCTGAAGCTCTGTGTCCAAGGCGGCTATAGTACTCGAAGCGGCCGCACGAAGAGGTCGTTGCCGTTGTCATTCTGGATCGAGGGTCGCCCGTCGATGCTCGCTTCCGACCCAAGACGGGGGGGCGTGCTCTTGCCAGTGGATGGCGGCTTCGAGCTCCTCGTTGGCGCGGTCATTGAGCCTCGAAGTCGTACTTGTCGAGCGCTCAGAGAGCGCCGATGGAAGAACCCTGTCGCCGTGTCGTTGCCTTCGGGCGTGAGACAGAGCGCTTGGCCGATATTCGCGCCTCTGCGTTCATCGACTCGGCGACACTGAGCGCCGCGATCAAATTCGCCACGTGAACCGACTAGCCGCCCCGGATGGCGCCGACCTGGCGGCCTTGGATGGCCTTCATCATCGCTTGGTTGAAGCTGGAGATCTGGGCGCCGACCTGATGATGGAGAGGGGTAAACCGGAGGCGGTAGTCGGTGTGAAACTCCTGCGGCAGCCTCTTGAAGAGTTCGGAGCTGCGGAAGTCGAAGTTGTCGGTGTCGATGAACTCGCTCTTCAGCGCGAGGAAGACTTCAGCGCCCTCTCGAGCGACCCCATCGGCGAGGACGTCACAGATATAGAACCGGCTGTCCTTCTGTTTGAACCGGGCTGCGTTGACCTGGCGCTCCAAGATCCCGAGGTTCTTCTTGATCTCCTCGAGACGAGCGGCGAGGTCAGGGCCAAAGTAGCGGTGGGTCGCCGCGAGGGCGACGAGGCGGTGCTTCTTCCACTCGACGAGGATGTTGCGGTACGCGTTCCAGGTCCGCTCATCCTCTTCGACATAGCGGGGGATGAGCTCCTCGTGGATCATCCCGGCGACGGCCATCTGGCGACGATCATAGATCGAAGCGAACATCACCTCGATCAGGTAGAAGTGGAGCTCGCCGAGGAGCGTGCTCTGACGGGTACAGATCTCCTGCGCCATCTCGAGTTCGCTCGAGCGCAGGCTTGAGAGCTCCTTGCGATTTGCGGAGGAGCGCTGAAGGTACTCCGCGATGATAGGAACGGCTGCGGTGATCAGCAGGGATACTTGTCCCGACATGGCTAGAAAGGCTAACAGGACCGGATACACTCCTCAAGCCGGCGACCTCGGGAGGAGGAGGTAGGCTTCGCCGGGAGCGCGTGGGAGCGGCAACGAGCCGGCGATGCGCTCCGCGGTGTGCTCCGCTGTCGTACTCGCGCGACCTCTGCGAGGACGAACTCTTGGGTCGCGTGCTCGCGGAGCGCCGACGCTGGTCGTGGGGTCAGACGACCGTGGCGGAGGTGACTGGTGGTGGCGCGACCGGGTGGGCCGAGACCTCGATCACCTCGAGTGATGAGTCGTCCTCATGATCTTCGGAGCGGCTGCGGGCGGCCTCGGCGAGGCTCGCGTTCTGGGCGGCGAGCGCCTTGCGGTGCTTGTACATCGGGTACATCGCCGAGGCGATGCCAACGCTGAAGCCAGACATCGACACGAGCATCGCCGTGGGGATGCCCCAGCCGAATAGGAAGACCCCGCCGATGACGATCGCTCCAGGGATCATCGTCGCAGCGTAGCCGATCCGCGAGACTCTCTCCATGTCGTCGCCGAGGGTGAACAGGTAGGGGAGCTTTTCGAGGCTCTCCTGCATCAGGACGATCTGGGCGGCATCGGTGGCCACGGTCGTCGCGCCTCGGAGCGAGACCGAGATGTTCGAGCGTTTGAGGGCGATGGAGTCGTTGATCCCGTCGCCGACAAAGCAGACGGCGTGGCCCTCTTCCTGGAGGCCCTCGATGAGCCCCGCCTTGCCCTCAGGGAGGACGTTGGCGAAGTAGCGATCCATCCCCAGAGCCTCGGCGAGGCGACGTGTAGGCTCCTCTTGATCGCCGGAGATGATGACCAACTTGAGACCCCGCGCTCGCAGCTTGCTGATGACCTCGGGGGCCTCGGCCCGCAGCGTCGGCTGGAGCTCGATAGCGCCGGCGAGGCGACCGTCGATCGCAACCATGACCAAAGAGTGTCCACATTCGTGACTGAGCTCTTGCTGGGCGGCGATCTCCGGCGGGATCGGGATCCCCTCGAGGGTCATGAATCGGGGGCTTCCGACCCTGACGTGCTTCTCTCCGAGCTTGACCCGAATCCCGTAGCCGACCTGGTAGCTGGCGTGATCGATCGCTGGGAGATCGAGGTCACGCGCCTCGGCCTCGGCGATGATAGCGAGGGCGATCGGGTGGCTCTGCTGATGCTCGGCTGCGGCTGCGATCGCGAGGAGGGTGTTCTCGTCGATCCCGTTGACGCAGTGGAGGTCCGCGACGTTCGGCTGGGCTAGCGTCAGGGTTCCGGTCTTGTCAAAGACGACCGTGTCGATCTCCGAGAGCATCTCGAGCGAGCGGCCATCCTTGAGCAATATCGCGTGGTGCGAGGCGATGTTGAGCAGGTTGAGCATGAGCACCGGTCCGCTCATCCGCATCCCCGCGCCGAACCCGGAGTTGAGGGTCGCAAGGGCGCCCTCGACCCCGACACTACCGAGAGCCAGGCCGCTGGTGAGGAGTGTCGGCAGGGCGTAGTCGTGGGCGAGCTTGCTTCCCCTCGACTGGAGCGCGAGCTGGTAGCTCGCGGTCTGGTTGAGGACATCGCCGATCTTCGCGGCGACGGTCTCCGAGCCGGCCTTGTCGATGCGGATGTAGAGCTTGCCCGAGAGGACGATGGTCGACGCGTAGACCTGGTCGCCCGCGGACTTCTCCGCCGGTTGGGCCTCGCCGGTGAGCATGTGTTGGTCTACCGTGGCGAGGCCATCGCAGACGGTGCCATCGACGGGCATGTAGCCGCCCGCAAAGACGACGACAGTGTCGCCGATTCGGAGGTCTTCGAGCGGCTGCAGAGTCTCGACGCCGTCGACGAGCGCAGTCACGGTGCGCGGCTGCTCGGCGAAGATCGCGATTAGCCCCTTGTGCGAGCGGTCCTCCGTGACCATGAGCAGCTTCTCGCCGGTGTACACGATCATCATCGCGAGGAGCGCTGGTACGTACAAACCGCGGAGCCAAATGCCGGTGACGTTGATCGCGCTGATGACGTGATACGTGACTCGCCGTTGCTTCTTGACGGACTGGACGGCCATGCCGAAGACCGGCACAACGATCAAGAATGACGCCGGGACGGTGATGAACAGGGTCGCGGGGAGGAAGGCGCGGCCGATGGCGAGGACCGCGAGAGCAGCGCCCGATATCGCGATCTGCCGGTTGAGCATGCGCTCACGCGGGCTGACGTCGAGGCTCCCGATCTCTTGCAGGTGTTGGGTGCGGGCCTGGCCGAAGAGCGGATCGACGCGCGTGACCATGAACTCTTGGTAGCGTTCGTCAAGCCGTCCGGCCGCGCGATGGACACGCTTGGAGAGGCTGTCTGAAGTTGGCGCGAGAGCGGTCTCGATCCCGCTGTCGAGGCGCTTTGCCGCGCCTGCGACGGCCGGAGCGACGCGAGTCTCGAGCGCCTCTGCAGCGCGTTCGGCGATCACATCGAGGTCGGCGATGAGCCCACGACCGAAGTTTTGCAGGTTGCCAAGCCAGCTCATCGCCCTGACCTCCAACCCTGCTTGTACGGCGAGGTCTGCAT
>Ga0316189_10005642_pt1 | contig 12004 bp, 6 predicted proteins | sample LowCovwburrow_MG_FD_204930 | JGI IMG/M metagenome (GOLD analysis project Ga0316189, IMG submission 204930) | Coastal sediment microbial communities from Maine, United States - Lowes Cove worm burrow | ecosystem: Environmental > Aquatic > Marine > Coastal > Sediment | place: USA: Maine... | reverse complement strand
CGCCGCGCGAGGCACACATCAGCTGGTCGCGAACGTCTGCGTTGGCCGCCGGGTTGGACCCCGCTCCCAAGACAGCAATCTTGTAGCCGTCTTGAACGGTCTGCGCGGTCGCGGCGGTCGCCAGTAGAGTCAGGATCATGGGAGCCCCTGGTGGGTGATCAGTTGCAGTCGCGTCGTCGTCTGGTCGCGAGGGCGACCATCAATATCACAGTGAGCAGCCCGCGTGGAGGCGGCGTCGTGCCACAACCCTTAGAAACCTGCCCGCCCCCGCGCAGGACGTAGTCATCACAGGCATCGCCAATGCGATCGCCGTCCTTGTCGGACTGGTCGGGGTTGGGCAGGTCCGGGCAGTTATCGCACGCATCGCCGATCAGATCGCCGTCGGTGTCGTCGTTGTCTGTGGAGGGCACGAGCACGCAGCGGTCGCAGCTGTCGGTGATGCCGTCCCCGTCCACATCGGTGAACGTGGCATCGGCAGTATCGGGGCAGCTGTCGCAGACGTCGCCGCGACCGTCTCCGTCGCTGTCTTCCTGGTCGGGGTCCGGGTGGGCTGGGCAGCCGTCGCAGACATCGCCCACGCCATCGCCGTCCTGGTCGGACTGGTTGCTGTTGAACAGCAGCTCGCAGTTGTCACACACATCCCCGGTGCCGTCCTTGTCGATGTCTTGCTGCTCGGGGTTGGGGGTTGTCAGGCAGTTGTCGCACAGGTTCCCGGCGCCGTCGCCGTCGAGGTCCTCGAGCGGTGAGTCGGAGGGGACCTCCGGGCAAAGGTCGCAGGCGTCGCCGACGCCGTCCCCGTCTGAGTCCGCCTGGTCGGGGTTGTACACGAACGGACAGTTGTCGCACAGGCTGCCGACGAGGTCGTCATCGTCGTCTTCCTGGAACGGATTCTGGACCCCGGGGCAGTTGTCGCAGTCGTCTCCCCAGAAGTCTCCCAGTCCGGTGGCGGGGTCGATGTCGCTGTCGAGCTGGTCGGGATTGAACGTGGACAAGCAGTTGTCGCAGGCGTCGCCGACCCCGTCGATGTCGCCATCCAGCTGGTCGGGGTTGTCGACGACCTGGCAGTTGTCGCATCCATCGGCGAAGCAGTCGGTGTCGGTGTTGACGCCGTCGTCAGCGACGTACAGGCAGTTGTCGCAGAGATCGCCGATGCCGTCGCAGTCGAGGTCGGTCTGCGCCGGGTTGTAGTCATCGAAGCAGTTGTCGCAGCCCAGCGTGTAGGTCGCGATCACGACTCCTGCTGCGTTGCGGACCTCCAGCGGCATGCCGGGCGGTGTTGCACCGAGCAGGTCGCCGTCACCGTCGTAGACCAGGGTGTCGAAGGTGCAGCCATACGAGCCGTAGTCGATCCAGTAGTCGTCGCGGTTGTAGGGCAGGTTCGTCACCGGGTCGACCAGCGCAGCGCACGCGGGGTCGCCCAGATCGATGAGCGGTTCGTCATCGATGTCGACCGCGTCGCAGTCCAGGTCCTGGCTGACCCAGAGGTTCTCGCATGCCGACTGCGGCCGCACATATCGAAGAGACCAGAGCAGCGCGTTGGCCATCAGTCGGGCACCGTCGGTGTCGGCGTCCCAGGACAGCGGGTCGAGCGCGTCGGAAGGCGGCCAGATGTTGACCACCGCGACGCGGCCCTCGGCGATGTCTGGCGGCTCGCGCAGGACCACGCCGGGGACCGCGTTGGACCACTGCGCGGGCACCTCGGTGCCCGGCGCCGCGGCCGTCTGGACCTGGAAGCTCCCTACGCCGCCATCGAACTGGTTGAGCCCGTTGGTGGTGAAGTGGCCGTCGCGGCCCGGGAGCCACTGAAAGCCGGAGCGCGGGGCGAGCGCAAGGTTGCCGCCGGCAGCGACAACGGGACCCGACACCATCGGGAAGAAGCCCTCGGCCTCGAACCGACCGGTGATGCCGATGCCGTCCGAGAACGATCCCGCCGCGAGCACCACGCCCCCGCCCAACAGTGAGAACTCAGCGAGCGCGTCGCCCAGCAGCGACGGGCTCTGAGGCGCGCGGTCGGCAAAGAGCAGGACCGCGTGGGACTGCTGGAGATCTTGCAGTGTGGGCGTGGCGTTGTTGAGGTCCCACAGCCGGACGCGCTCGAACTCACCGGTGCACAGCAGCTGCTCTCGAACCTCATTGTTGGCGCCCAGGATGTCGGTGGCGCCCATCACGGTCACCACCTGTGCAAGCGCCCCCTGAGGAGCGCCCAACAGAAAGGCGATCCCGGGCAACGCCGCTATGCTCACACCTGGGACCGACGCCGAACCAGCAGGGGCACGAGTCCCAGCAGCAGCCAGCCCGTGCCGCTGGCTGGCGACGTGCTGCATCCCTGGCTGGGGTCGCCGCCGCCGCGAATCGCGAACACGTCGCACTCGTCGCCAAAGGCGTCGTTGTCCTCGTTGCGCTGATCCGGGTTTGCGACGTCTGGACAGTTGTCGCAGGCATCTCCAACGCCGTCGCCGTCGCGGTCCTCGTTGGTCTCCGAGGCGGTGAACAGGCAGCGGTCACACACGTCGGTGATGCCGTCGCCGTCGCTGTCGGCCTGGCCGAGGTCGGACACATCGGGGCAGCCGTCGCAGGCGTCACCGATGAAGTCCCCGTCGCGGTCTTCCTGCAGCGGGTTGGCGTGGTCAGGGCAGTTGTCGCAGGCGTCACCGAAGCCGTCATCGTCCGCGTCGGCCTGGGTGCCATTGAAGAAGGTGGGGCAGTTGTCGCACATGTCGCCCCAGCCGTCGACGTCCAGGTCTTCCTGCGCCGGGTTGGGCAGATCGCCGCAGACGTCGCAGTCGTCGCCAATGCCGTCGCCGTCTCTGTCGTCGGCGTTCTCGTTGACCTCCGCGTCCAGGGCGCACGGGTCGCAGGCGTCGCCGAGGCCGTCCCCATCAGTGTCGAGCTGAACGCCGGCGGCGTTGCGCGGGTTGGCGACCTGCGGGCAGTTGTCGCACTCGTCACCGACCCCGTCGAGGTCCGCATCCGTCTGGGAGGGGTTGCAGTCGCCCGGGCAGTTGTCGCAGGCGTCGCCGAACGCGTCCGATCCGCCGAGCTGCGGGCAGAAGTCCCCGTCCATCTGATCGGGGTTGAACGTCAGCACGCAGTTGTCGCAGGCATCGCCGACATTGTCGAAGTCCAGGTCGGACTGGTCGGGGTTGTACGTGCAGAAGCAGTTGTCGCAGGCATCGCCGATGTTGTCGCCGGGCTGCAAGCACGCTGGCTCGGACTCGACTTGATCGGTGTTGTTCACCCGGGGGCAGTTGTCGCACAGGTCGCCGACTTCGTCACAGTCGATGTCGTACTGATCCGGGTTGAAGTGCACCGGGCAGTTGTCGCAGTCGAGCGTGATGGTGGACGCAGCGGCGCCACTCGGGCTCGGGACGACGATCTGGCCGGCTTCGCGGACCGCCAAGGTGACCGGATCCTCAATGAACGCCATCGGCACGTAGGCGACAAGGCCGTCCCCATCGAGGTCGTCGTTGCCGAGCCAGTACGTGCAACCGTGCGACTCGAAGTCGAAGTACCAGTCGTCAGAAGGGTACTGGGCGCCCGTTTCCGGGTTGACGCGATCCTCACAGACGCAGGACGCTCCATCGCAGTCGACCGGCACCCGCGCGTCGGGGATGTCGTCGCCGGTCGTGTCGGCCCAATCCCCGAGGATCACGCCGTCGGGATCGACCAAGAACTCCTCGTTGACGTCGAAGGTGTCACAGTCGAGGTCCTGCTCGATATCGAGGTTTGAGCACGCTCCGGCCGGCTTCACGTACTCCATGGTCCACAACAACGACTGAACGACCGCGCGGAACCCATCGCCCTGGAAACCCAAGGTCGGGAAATCCAGGATGCCGTCACCGTCGGTGTCCAAGTACTGCTGCATGAAGAACCAGTTCAGCGCCGCGGTGCGGCCATGGGTGGGATCGGCCGGCGTGCGGGTGATGATCGCCGGCGTTCCGTCGGCCCAGCTGGCGGTGACGACCGAACCGGGCCGAACGGTGGTGCCCGTCACGCGCCAGCTGTTCGTGGCCCCGTCGAATACGTTGAAGCCGTAGACCGTGTCGTGCCCCGAGATGAACGGGCGTCCCGCCAGCCACTGGTGGCCTGGGTCTGCGGACGCGGTGAGGCCCGAAAGCCCCACGGAGACGGTGCCAGTGGTCACGGGCATGTGGCCCGAGACGTCGAAGTCTCCCTCGACCTCGCTGCCATTGGCAAAAGCCCCCCCCAGCACAACCACACCGCGCCCGCTCTCGACGTAGTCAGCCAGGACGTCGCCCAGCCCGTCCGGGTTGGCGAACATCTCTCCGGGCTCCGAGTAGACGAGTGCCGCATGGAAGTTGTCGAGGTAGTCAGCCGTCGGTGTGGCGATCGTCGCATCGAAGTTGTCGATGCGGACAAACTCCTGCATCGGCGCAATGAAGTCGATCATCAGCTGCCGATCAACCGGGTTGACCGCGCCGATGAACACCACGTCCTGGGCGGACGCAGGCGTCGCCAAGGCGAGGCCGAGCAATGCGGCGGTGGCACGGGTCAGGATCACATTCGGGCGGGCCATGCGGGCTCCAAGCAATGCGGGGGGAAGCGTCTACTCTTCTACAGGTGCGTCTTCGGTCGGTGTGGCGTCTTCGGCCGGTGTGACGTCTTCGGCGTCATCGTCATCGAGCTCGATCTCGAACTCGTCGTCTTCGTCCTGGTCGATCGTCATGCCGAACTCATCCAGCTCGGGGCCCGTGTCTTCGGGCTCGGGCTCCGGCAGGGCGGGGATCACGACCGAGACGATCTCGCCGTTCCACGGGAGGGGCTGCGACGAGGGGTAGCAGTTGGCGACGTCGGGCAGGTCGACGCACGAAGGCGGGACCTCCTCGAAGCCGTCGTACTGGCGGATCACGTGGAACTCCACGCGCCGGTTCGCGGCCAGCTCGTCGTCGGTCAGGTTGCTGCCGCTGGCGTCGTCGCCGACGTTCAGCGGGGCGACCTCGCCCTTACCGCGGTAGCTGATGCGTCGCGCGGCGACGCCCTCGGCCAGGAGCAGCTCCCAGATGCGGCGGGCGCGGCTCTCAGCCAGCGTGTAGTTGTACGCGTAGTCGCCTTCCTGCGAGGCGTGGCCCTCGATGACGAGGTGCGCAACCAGGGGCGCGTCCTCGTTGAGGAACGCCGCGATCGCTCGGAGCGTGGGTACCGACTCATCCTTGAGGGTGTTGGTGTCCACGTGGAACTTCAACTTGTCGCGGATGTAGATCCGGTCGGCGACCTGGTCGACCACCGTATCCTCGTCAAAATTGGGCTCGACCGGCTCGTCCACAAGGATTTCAATCGGCGGCGGAGGCGGAGGCGGAGGCGGCACGTCGACGACGGACACGGGCTCCGGCGGCACGGGGGGCGGGATAGCGACCATCAGGCTCCCCATGAGGCGGAAGTCCGTGGTGCCGTAGCCCTGCGTGAGACCGCGACCGGCACCGATGCCGAGCGTGGCGGGAGCGCGGCCGCTCTTGTCGGACTTGGACCGCGAGTGTTCGCCCAGGTAGAACTCGAGGCCACCGAGCATCTCGACCGCGTTCTCGGCACCGCCCTTGAGGAAGTCGCGCAGGCCGGACCGCGCCAGGACCTGGCCGGTGATCGCGGTGCGCGTCGCGTCCGGGAGCCGCACGCGGACCGCGTTGGCCCAGCTGAACTCGCCGCGGGCATCGAAGTCTTCCGAGGTCTCGACCGCGCTGCGGGTGAGCAGGCCGGCGTCGGTAGCGAGCGTGACAGGGCCGAGCTCAGCGGCGGCCAGCAACCCGAGGTTGAACCGCACACCCTCCTCCCCAATGTAGGAGTCCGGCTTGCCCGTAGGCAGTGTGATCCCGGCGCGGGCGCCTGCGTTGAACAGGTTGTCGTCCGTCTCGAGGAAGACGACACGACCCGTGAGGCCGATGTCTCCGACGCCGAAGCCGTCCGCTCCGAAGCGCTGCTGATCGGTGCCCCAGTTCAGGGCGGTGGGGATGAGCACGCCGACCGTCAGGCGGGAGACGTCGAGGGAGGCGCCGACCATGGCGCTGAAGCGGTTGGCGACGACCGCCCCAAGCTCCTCGTTCGTGACCGCTTGGTACAGCGTGAGCGGCGCCTGCTGGTACTGCAGCAGCGTGCCGGCTCGGACGGTGAGATCCTTGTACCCCTGGGGCACATCGACGCCGTAGAAGGCGTTGTGCCCAAAGGTGGGTCGCAGGAACTCGATATCGATCGAGTAGCCGTTGGCAACAGTGGCAGCGTCCTGCGCGAACGCAGGGGCGCTCGTCATCAGTGCGATGGCCACCGCTACATGGGGTCCAACAATTCGGTGCTGCACTTCCACTCCTCGGGGATCAGGCGGCGCCGATTGTACGTGCCGCGTCCCGCGGATGCACGGGGCGGCACGTATAACGTTCCGATGAAAGGCTGGCCTGGTCTGTTGCACGCGACATGATGCCCTGCGCCGGCAGCAACCTTCACCCGGTCGGTGCGGGTTGCTGTCGGCTGAATTCCCGCGGTGCCGGCCCTAGATCTCCAACAGGATCCGCTCGGGGTTTTCGACCGACTCCTTGATGCGCACCAAGAACGACACCGCCTCGCGCCCGTCGATGATTCGGTGGTCGTAGGAGAGCGCCAGGTACATCATGGGGCGCAACTCGATCCTTCCGTCGATCCCGACGGGCCGATTCTGGATGGTGTGCATGCCCAGGATCCCAGACTGCGGTGGGTTGAGGATCGGCGTGGACATCAGCGACCCGAACACCCCCCCGTTGGAGATGGTGAACGTCCCCCCCTTGAAGTCCTCGATCCGAAGCGAGCCATCGCGCGCGCGCCCCGCGAGCGCACCGATCCCGGACTCGACCTCGGCGAACGAGAGTCGATCGGCGTCGCGGAGCACAGGCACCACCAGGCCGCGAGGCGAAGAGACCGCGACGCCGATGTTGTAGTAGTTCTTGTAGATGATCTCGTCGCCGTCGATCTCTGCGTTCACAGCAGGAAACGCCTTGAGGCCCTCGATCACGGACTTCACGAAGAAGCTCATGAAGCCGAGCTTGAAGCCATGCTTGGCGACGAAGCGCTCCTGGTAGGCCTTCCGCAGCTCCTTGATCCGCGTCATGTCCACCTCGTTGAAGGTGGTGAGCATGGCGGCGTTGTGCTGGGCCTCGACGAGCCGGCGGGCGATCGTCCGGCGCAGCGGACTCATGCGCTTGCGCTCTTCGCGCACGCCGGTGTCGACCGGCGAAGCCGCGGGGGCCGTGGGAGCAGGCGCGCCGGCGCGCCGCACGTCTCCCGCGGTCACCCGACCCCGAGGGCCGGTGCCGTCGATGGCGCCGAGGTCCACCCCGGCCTTCTGCGCCTCGTGGCGCGCTGCGGGACCGGCGCGGACTCCTTCGGGTGTCGCCGTTGCCTCGGCAGCCGGAGCGGCGGCTGGCGCGGTCGCCGTCTCGTCGATCCGAGCGACGACGGCGCCGATCTCGATCTCGTCTCCCTCGGCGGCGAGCGCCTCGGTCAGCACTCCCGAGATGGGAGAGGGAACCTCCATGGAGGCCTTGTCCGAGTCCAGCTCCAGGATCGGATCACCCGCAGCGACCGCGTCCCCCGGGTTCTTGATCCATCGGGCGATGAACACGGTGTTGATGGACTCGCCGATCTTGGGGATGGTCAGGTCGACCATGGGGGGTCACTCCGGGAACGTGAGGGAGGACTCGATGAGCGTTCGTTGCTCGTCGAGGTGTCGTTGATGCGAGCCAGTTGCAGGGCTCGCTGCCGCAGACCGGCCGACGTACCGGACCGACAGCTCGCCGAGCGCGTCGAGCCATAGGTGCAGCAGTGTGGCCCAGGCCCCCATGTTTCGCGGCTCTTCCTGGGTCCAGACGACCTCGGCATCGGGGTACGGGGCCAGTGCCTCGCGGATCGCGTCGGCGGGGAACGGGTACAGCAGCTCCAGTCTGAGCAGCGCGACGGGCGCTTCGAGCGCGTCGCGGCGGGTCTGCAGCTCGAAGAACACCTTGCCCGTACACAGCACCACGCGCCGCACGGTGGCGGGCGGGCTCGGATCAGCCAGCACAGGCTGAAACGCGCCGTCGGCGAGCTCGTCCAGTGTGCTGGTGGCGCCAGGGTGGCGCAGCAGACTCTTGGGCGACATCACGATCAGCGGCGCCCGAACCCGGCGCAGCACCTGCTGGCGGAGGAGGTGGAAGAAGTTGGCCGGGGTCGTGATGTTCGCGACCCGCATGTTGTCCTCGGCGCACATCAGCAGGAAGCGCTCGAGGCGAGCGGAGCTGTGTTCGGGGCCCTGGCCTTCGTACCCGTGGGGGAGGAGCAGCACCAAGCCGCAGTACCGGTTCCACTTCTGCGCCGAGGACGCCAGGTACTGGTCGATCACGATCTGGGCGCCGTTGGCGAAGTCACCGAACTGGGCCTCCCACAAGATCAGCCCGTCGGGTGTGTCGAAGGCGTAGCCGACCTCGAAGCCCAGCACCGCGAGCTCGGAGAGGCTGGAGTCGATCGCCTCGAACCGGCCGGGCACGTCGAGGAGCCGCAGGGGGTAGATCTCCTGGGCGTTGCGCACGTCGGCGAACACAGCGTGCCGGTGGCTGAACGTGCCGCGCCCGGAGTCCTGGCCGCTAAGGCGGACGGTGTAGCCCTCGTCGATCAGGGTGGCGTAGGCAGCCTGCTCCCCCACGGCCCAGTCCAGGCCGCGCTCGCCGTCGAGCATCGCGACACGCTGCTTGAGCAGACGCTTGATCTTGGCGTGGGGGTGGAAGTCGTCGGGGACCCGGTTTGTTGCCCGCAGGAGCTCCTCGAGGCGGGCCCGGTCGAATGTGGTGTCGACCGGGTCGTGAATCGTCCCGCTGGACCAGTGCTTCCACCGCCCTGCCAGGCTGGAGAGCGCGGCGTCGTTGGGCACGCTGCCCGCGGCCCGCGGCGCAGGGGGCTCGGGCGCATCCGCCTCGGATACGATCGCGCGGTACGACTCGGCGTGGATCTCGTCGCGTTCGGGGGCGGTCAGCGTGCCGATCGACATGAGGTGCGCGGCGTAGACGCTGCTCGGCGTGGGCCGATCGCGGATGGCCTCGTACATCTTGGGCTGGGTGAAGCTGGGCTCGTCACCTTCATTGTGGCCGTGCTTGCGGTAGCAGTACATGTCGATGACGACGTCGCGCTGGAAGCGCTGTCGGAAGGCCACGGCCATCTCGACGACCGCCGAGACGTCGCGCGGGACCTCGCCGTTGACGTGGAAGATGGGCACGGCCAACATCCGCGCGATGTCGGTTGCATAAGGAGTGGAGCGACCCTCGGCCGGCGGGGTGGTGAAGCCGATCTGGTTGTTCACGATCACGTGGATAGTGCCCCCCGTGCGGTAGCCGGAGAGCTCGGAGAGGTTGAGCACCTCCATGACCGAGCCCTGGCCACTGAACGCCGCATCGCCGTGCAGCAGCAGCGCCATGGCGCGCCGATGCTCTGTGTCGCCGACCCGATCCTGCTTGGCACGCACCCGGCCCTCCACGATGCCGTTGACGACCTCGAGGTGCGACGGGTTGGGGGTGAGCGTGACGTGGACCGGCGTGCCGTCGAGCGCAGCCAGGTCGGCGGAGTAGCCCAGGTGGTACTTGACGTCGCCCGAACCCTGCGTGGCGCCGCCCGGGTCCTGGAACTCGCGGACCACCTGGCTGACCGGCTTGTCGAGGATGTTCACCAGCGTGTTGAGGCGACCGCGGTGCGCCATCCCCATCACAATCTCGACCACGCCGGCGCGCGCGGCGTGGTCGATGAGGCGATCGAGCAGCGGGATCAGCGTCTCGCCACCCTCGAGCGAGAAGCGCTTCGTCCCGGGAAAGCGGGTGTGGATCAGCCGCTCGAAGTTCTCCGCATCGCACAGCTTGCGGAACACGCGGCGCTCTTCCTCGGGTGAGAGCACGCCGCGGTTGGGCAGCGTCTCGAGCTGTTCCTGCACCCACATCTTCTGGGTGTTGTCCATGATGTTCATGAACTCCGCCCCGATGGGACCGCAGTACGCCTTCTCGAGCTGGTCGATCAGGCGGCGCAGCGGGACCCGGGCCGGCAGGCCGAAGGCGGGGTGGGTGTCGACCTCGGCGTCGAGGTCGGCATCGGACAGACCGTAGTAGGCGAGCGTCAACTCGGGGTGGGTCCGGCGTTCCCTCCGCTCCAGCGGGTCGATCTGGGCGTCCAGGTGGCCGCGCACCCGAAAGGCGTTGATGAGCTGGACCACCTTGGCCTGGCGCCGGCCGACCGCCGGGTCGACCGCGCCGCTGGCCACCGTGCCCCCGAAGATGGAGCGCGGTCGAAACCCGGGGCCTTCGGCAACAACAGGCTCGGCTGGCAGGTCGTCGAACAGGGCCCGCCACTCAGCGCTGACCGCGGTTGGATCCTCCCGATAGCGCGCGAGCTGATCGTCGAGAAATGCGGCGTTGTCGCCGGACAGCATGCTGTCAGGGATCACGTGTACGTGTCCTCCTTGCCACAGACGGTATCATCGGCGACCCAGGAAGGGAGAGCTCGGATGCAGGGTGCGCTCGACGGGGTCCACGTCCTCGACCTCACGTGGAACCTCCCCGGGCCATACGCAACGTCTCTCCTCGCCTCCATGGGTGCGAGAGTCACAAAAGTGGAGCCACCCGGTGGAGACCCGGCGCGCGCCCAGCCCGGCCTGTTCGAGCGGCTGCATCGGGGCAAGGAGAGTGTGGTTCTCGACCTGAAGATCGGCTCCGATCGCGCGCGCCTGCACGCGCTCATCGAGGAGGCGGACGTTCTCGTGGAGGGGTTTCGACCCGGGAAAGCGGCCGCACTCGGGTGCGACAGCGCCTCGGCGCGTGCGCGCAATCCGCGACTAGTCTACTGCAGCATCAGCGCGTGGGGGCAGGAGGGGCCTCGGAGGGACCTGCCCGCCCACGACCTGAACATCCAGGCCACGACGGGGCTGTGTCACCTGGGTCGCGATGCCGCAGGGCGGCCCCAGGGGCTGCCCGTACCGGTGGCTGATCTGTCCGCGGCCAGCAACGCGGCGAGCAGCATCTGTGCCGCGCTGTACGCGCGGGAGCGGACCGGCGAGGGAGTCACGCTGGACATCGCCCTCGCGGACGGGGCGCTCTCGTGGGCGACGCTGTGGCACGCGGGCATCGATCTGGCTGCCACCATCGACCTCCCTGCGGCGGTGCAGCCCCTGGCCGAGCGCGTGCTGTTGCGGCGGCTCGACCGCGAGCGCCTGCACGCGCTGCCGCACTACGGGTTGTTTCGGTGCGCCGACGGTGCCTGGCTCGCGATCGGCATCGTCAACGAGCGGCACTTCTGGCGCGCCCTGTGCGAGGAGCTGGCGATGCCACGCATGGCCGCGCTGTCGCTTGCGGCACGCACCATCCTGGGTCCCTGGCTCCGGCAGCGGATCGCGCGGCGGCTGAAGCGGCGGACTCGGGTGCACTGGTTGGCGCAGCTGAAGACTGCGGGGATCCCCGTCAGCGCCGTGCTCAGCCCACAAGAGGCGCGGCGCGATCCGCATCTGCGGGCGCGATTCTGGCCACGACAAGGTTCGACGGACCGTGATCCGGTGGGTTAACGTTCTGTGCGGATCTGGAGGAGACCCTTCGGGGCTGGGTCCGCGTACAGAGCTTTGACCGTGCCGGCGGCGCAGCAGCGCTGCACGGAACCAACCAGAGGAGAGCATTTTATGACTAGCCGCATCGCCCTGATGGGCCTGATCGCATTCGCCATGGGCTGTGACGATGGCGAGATTGACAAGGAAACGACCGGCGACACCGGTGCGACCATTACAGACGATACCGGTCCCGACACCGGCCCCTACGACGGTCCCGTCCTCGTGGAGCTCGCCGAGGTCACCTGCACCGACACCCGTTCGGCGTACTTCTACGCCGAGACCGCCGGATGGACGTCCAGCGGACTGTGGTTCAGCCAGGAGACCGCCAACAACGAGCCGCAGTGGGCCGACGAGCACGACCTCGAGTCGTTCGAGTACGACAAGAACGGTGCATGGGACCATCTCGAGCAGACCGTCAGC
>Ga0316189_10005641_pt1 | contig 12006 bp, 7 predicted proteins | sample LowCovwburrow_MG_FD_204930 | JGI IMG/M metagenome (GOLD analysis project Ga0316189, IMG submission 204930) | Coastal sediment microbial communities from Maine, United States - Lowes Cove worm burrow | ecosystem: Environmental > Aquatic > Marine > Coastal > Sediment | place: USA: Maine... | reverse complement strand
GACCCTGAACTGGGACTTGCATGCTTTGAGAGCCATCGTTCCTCACTACCGCCGGGAACACAGTATGAAGGCATCGAGAAACTTGATGACAATCGGCTCACGATAAAAATCATGAACGGCGTGGAGGTTGTGACGATGGATTGCACACTGAACCCGGATGGAAAGCTGAAATGAAACGCTGATATGCCTTATCGATGTACTGTACGTATCACCGTCCGATCGACCGCATGACCAGAGAGATACCTTGCAATTGAGAAAGATATCACGCCGGCGCAGTGAATCGTGTCACCGCAATCAGTAAATTTATGCCATACGATGCAAGTCCAGGTAGCCCGTTTGATGGCTGGTCAAGTGCGGGCAAAGGTATGAGGCAGGTTTAATGAATGCAGAAACAGATAACATAATCAAAGTTATCAACGAGGCGATACGAAAGGTGCCGCTAAGCGCTCCCGGCGCTGAACAGCTGTTACTTGCAATGCTACGCAGTGGCGCCCGGCAGGCCGAAGTCGAGCGTATGGCAAGGCAGCACGGCATTGAGAGCACTGATCTTCAGTGCAGCCTTCTGAATGCCGGCATATTGATAACTCAGCATGTATTACATCTTGCCGTCGAAAAAGGCGTCCCGCCTGTAACTGCGCTGGCTAGGTTGCAGAGTAATTCAGCGGTATACGAAAGCCTCATACTAAAGCGGGATGACTCGGCATTGTTCGCGTTGTTCGAACAGAGTGCGGATATTGCTGCATGAGGTTGTCTGCGCCGTTAATACGCCCTTTTCTGCTTTTCTGAAGCAAATAGGCAAATCAGGTCTGACCCCCTTTTATTATCTGGCATAGCACCTAATAAACCTTCACGACTGAATCAAGAAACCCGTTTTCGATAGTATTAACATACACGGGACGCGTCGCCCTGCCTTTTTTGTCTATACTGATTTTTGCCATGATCCCTTCGAAATTCTCCGTCGAGCGTATGGCCGTCTTAATGCACTGCTTATCCACCGCAGGCAGACACTGGTTCATGGCGTGCACCACGATGGCATACCCTTCCGCACCCAGGCTGGTGAAGGTGTTCTCCTTACCGCCAAACAGGTCGTCGAAGGACGCTTCAGCTGCCCGACCCAGGCGCTTGTGTCTTACGAAATCACCCCTGTCACTGAACAGGTCAGTTGCATAGATTCCATCAATATCGCCGGCCTGTTCAGGGAACTTGCCGAGAACGCTGGCCAGCAGACCATCACCGGCCATGATCTCCGGCGACCAGCCCATTTCATCCAGGATGGACTGAACTTGCAATACGGATTGCGCCGAGACTGGTAAATACAGGAGTTCGGTTTTCTGTTCCTGCAGGTGGCGCAGCAACAGCTCGCCCATCTCTGTCACGCTATGCGATCCGGTCAGTACGCCACCGGTATCGGTAAATTTCTTCTCGAATGCCGCTTGCAGGTATTTTGAATGGCGGTCAACGGGATGGCCAATCACCGCCGCACGCTTGATCAACAACTCGTCGCGCACAAAGAGCGCAGCAACGGCACCCTGAGTGTCATCATCGAAACATAGCTGATTAATGAAAGCAGACCCCGAAACGATACCGGGATGGGTAGCAATTAGTGCAATCGCCGGGGTCTGCAATGACTCCACGAATTGCGCTATCTGCAAGAGGCTTTCGCTGTCGATTCCCAGCAGCAGCACCGACACGCCGTCTTCCTGCACGAGCTTCTGCATGGCCCGTCGTGTTACATCCGGATCATTGCCGCTGTCCTCGGCGATAACTTCAATCCTGTCGCCGTTATTCAGCAGTGGCAGCACAACCTGTGCTGCCAGCACACCTTCCAGCGTGTCCTGACCCTGGGTCAAGTCAGGGCCTTGTTGTGGCCCGAGAAAGCCGATTTTCACCACCTCGCCACTGGGCACGACCGGAGACGAGCGATCGCATGCTGATGCCAGGAAACATAGCAATAGCATTATGGCGGGCAGGAAATGTTTCATACAGATCTCAGAGGATATAGATGATATTGGCGCGAATAACCAGCTTCCTGGAAAAATTGGTCTGAACCTTTTGTTTGAAAGCATCCAGGTCATCACGGCTCAGCCGCTCGCGGGCCATGATGTCCATCAGGACAATATCCCGGTCGCGCCGGTGCAGGATCTCGGCATTCCTGACAATAATGTATTTACCATTGACCAGAAAGCGCTCTTTCTGCCAGCTCTGTTCCCACCGGATCTTTTCAACAAAGTCATCATAGGTTAAGTACAGTGGAATCGTAATCAATGCCAGTGCGAGTACCACGTATCCCATGCTGCGCTTGCCCTTGATCGCAGCGGAATAACCCAGCACTCTGAACGTCAGTGCGGCAAAAACAATAATGCCGACCAGGTTGGTCGAAAACAGCAGAAAGGCCTGGCCGAAAAAGTATGGGTCACCACGGCCGAGACCGATACCGGCAACCGCCAGCGGTGGCACCAGTGCAACCGCTATGGCAACGCCGGCAAGGCTTTGCAGGATCTCCTTGTACGACTTGGTATAGGCGCCGGCGATCCCCGCAAATATGGCCACGCCCAGATCCAGAAGGCTGGGGCTGAGCCTGCCGAGCATTTCATTTGTCACCGGCTTGTGCGGAAACAGCAAGGTTATCAATGCGGCAGAACATAGCGCCAGCGCAATGCCAATCACGATCTTGAATGCCGAGTGCCTGTAAAGATCATGGTCCAGCCGCAACATGCCCATGGCGAACGAAATAATCGGTGCCATCAGCGGCGCGAGCAGCATCGCACCGATCACCACGGCCGTGCTGTTCTGGTAGAGACCAATGGTTGCCAGCAGCGTACTCAGCAACATGAGCATCACGTAGGCGGTACTCATGCGCGCATCATCACGCAACGCTACGAACAGGTCCTTGAATCGCTCCTCGGAGGCATAAGGAAAGAACGGGATGGCCTTTTTCTTTGCCTTGGCCAGTTCATTACCAATCGGGAGATGCTTGATATCAATGCGTTCATTCGAATCATCCCGCCTGCCCGGCGCACTATCTGTTACCGGGCCGGTATTGACACTGAGCGCATCGGGCCAAACCTCGCACTCCAGCGGTGTCTGGGTGGTCGCTTCACCGTCGATATCGACGCCCAGCGGCACCTCGGACTCGATCTTCAGACGGGAAGATTTGATATAGCCGATAGTTCTAGGCATATTGCCCGGCGCAAGATCACGCTTCAGCACCTGGTAAAGAAACAGGAAATAGTCGAGCACAGATAGCGGTGCGGCAATGACCAGGGAGATCATGCCGTCGCGGGAACTGCCATCATTGGCGATCAGCCTTGAGGCCAGACTACCCGCATGATGCTGGACGATCATGCAACCGGCAGCCGCCGTTTCGATTTTCTTGCCACCCGCTGTGACGAAAGTAAAACCAAGCAACCTGATGCCACGGAACCTGGCCAGCACATTTCGCAACGTATTCCAGCGTGACAGGCTGTCGGGCACATCGATGACGGGAAGACGACCGATAGCGGCCTTGAACAGCACCAGCTCGCCATTACACATGATCAGGTCCCTTGCCTGGCCATTTTCCTGCAGCGCAAGCTCGATCTGGTCAGAGAGGTCGTCGGGCAGCCGGAAATACCTGGCGAGGGTCTTCTGCGACTTGAGTGGCAGTATCCCGATGCTCAGCTTATGGTCAACGGCAATCCTGATGACTGATTTGAGTTCTGCCATCGGTGCAGACACAACGATATGATCTACACCGCGGGTTATTGTCTCCGGACGCTGCAGAAAATCATCAAGGGAATACGCCTGGATAACCATATCCGCAGAGTACTTCGACACCGACTCCTGAAGATCCGCACTGTCTTCAGAGTAGATGAAAACGATGTTCCTTCCCTGTTCTCGCATTTATTCTTGACCAGGAATTATCAATTGCGTGGGGAACCCGGATGTACTGTTATTCATTCTAGCCAACAATAGTTGCTTAATCTATGGGATTCGATACTTCCACAACTGCCGAACACGATTATCTCCCATACGCGTAAAGGGGACGGAGGGATTTAATACCCCACGCTTGACATCCAAACCCTTGCCACCTAGCCTCAAGATTGCCCTGCGGTGGCGCACGCCAGGCGGCTGACGCTAATTATCCTGAGATAAATAGACAACTGAAGAATGGGTTGAGTATGTTTAAGCTGTCTTTGAATCAGGATGGGGGCGTGTTTGAGTATGCGCTTAGCGCCAGTGAGTTACTTATTGGCCGACAGGAAGACTGTGACATTTATCTGGAATCCTCACGGGTATCACGACGTCATGCTCGACTAATCATGGTAGATGAGGCTTATTGGATTGAAGATCTCAAGAGCTCCAATGGGACTTTGATAAACGATGCATTGATTCGGTCTGCAGTGCAGTTGCAGGATGGCGATCAGGTCAGTGTCGGTGGAGTGAAGCTCCACTTTCATCAGATCGGTAATCTGGGAGATACCGATACAGCTGAGGATAAAACCGTCATGTCGTCGCGGATTGTCACGATTGCCTCTCAGGATTATCAAGGCGCGATAGAACACAAGCCTGAAGAGAAGTTGCGCGCGGTTTTGAGTATTAGCCGAAGATTAGCTGAATGCAGTAACCTGGATAGCCATCTTCCGATTATTATTGATAGTCTGTTCGAGATATTTCCGAAGGCAGACCGTGGATCTGTCTTGCTGCGGGATCCTGAGTCGGGACGGGTCAAGCTCCACATTTCAAGAGATCGCCGCAGCGGCGAGGCTTCTGAACCACATGTTAGTGCCACCGTACTTGATCGGGTATTCTCCGAGAAGCTGGGCATCCTCTCGGCCGACGCCAGTTCAGATTCACGCTTTGACATGAGCAAGTCGATTATTAATTTCAATATCAGGTCTGTTATGTGCGCGCCTTTGCTGGACCTGAATGGTCAGGCTATCGGTGCGATAACGCTTGACGCCAAAGAAGCCAGTGCGCGTTTCTCTACTGAAGACCTGGAGGTGCTTACAACCGTCGCAGGTCAGGCCGCGCTTTCCTATGAAAATGCGCGGCTGATAGTCAGGCAAATGGAACAGGAGAGGCAGCAGTTCGACCTGGAACTGGCCAGGCGTGTTCAGCTTGCTATATTGCCGCCCCGAATGCCGCAGCTGGCCGAGCATGTCGTTTTCGCAGGCTACGAAGCAGCGGCTGCCGTTGGAGGAGATTACTATGACTGTTTCCCGACCAGTGACGGAAAGCTATGCATTGCGCTTGGGGACGTGGCTGGAAAAGGTGTTTCTGCGTCATTACTGATGTCCCGTCTGTCAAGCGTGATGCATAGTTCAATGCGGTTCGTTGAACACCCGGTAGAAGCATTCAGCTACATTAACCGGCATATGTGCAGGGGCAGTGTTGAGGGCCGCTTTGTAACTCTTGTCGTTGCCATTGTAGACCTTAAGTCGCATGAAGTCGTGATACTGAATGGAGGTCATATGGTGCCGATAGTGCGGTCGGCGAGCGGCGTCATTACAGAGTCAGACGGGAAGCGTGCTGGAATCCCTTTGGGAATCCTGGATGACTATACGTATGAGATGCAGCCGTTACTGTTGAACCCAGGTGATTCAATAGTCCTCTATTCGGATGGTATAAGTGAAGCGCGCAATGCGCAGGGCGAGTTGTATGGTATTGACCGGCTGCGGTCCGTTGTGTCGGGTGAACATGTTGATGCTCAACGTTTAGGTGAGGCCATTCTGCTTGATGTGCATCGGCATGTAGGGCAGGAGCCGCAGAGTGACGACATTTCGCTTCTGTGTTTTGGTCGAAAGCCTGCTAAATAAATGAGGCAGAGTAAAAACGTCTATTCTTTTTTTTCTCTGCCCGTCTTCTCTTCTGAATGGCAATGACTCAAAAGGAAGTACCAGGATTCCGGTTGCCTTGATGTCCGGGGTAGCTGCGCAAGTGTGAGCGGCGAAAGTGAATGGTTGAACAGTGAATGCGGACCAGGATCAGAATTCGGCATGTACGGACAAGTCGTTGGCGCGTCCAGTCAAGAATCGCCGAATGACTTCTCGTAGCCTAGGCATAATGAAAACTGCAATACGGGGCTCCGTACTCTTGGCAAACCTATCCTTTACGCCGAACTACATACTCTGGATGCTGGTTATCGGCCTGGCTCTCGCGTTTCAAGTGAAAGCCGACGACGTGGCGCTGATTAGCAAACTGGCGCCGAATATCCGCCCCGGTGTTATTGAAGAGGCAGTGGGCGCAATGAAATGTGCGCAAAGTCGAGGCGTAGGCGTCGATGCACGTCGCCTGGCCATCATCGACTACACCATTCCCTCGCGTAAGCAACGCCTATGGGTGGTGGATCTCGACGCGCAGAAACTGCTGTTCGAAGAGCATGTTGCTCACGGCCAAAAGTCGGGGCACGACATTCCAACTGATTTTTCCGACCGCAATGGCAGTCATCAGACAAGCCTGGGGCTGTTTTATACGGACGCCACCTATGTAGGCGGCAACGGTTACTCACTGAAGTTGCACGGCCTCAGCAACGGATTCAATGAGTCAGCCATGCGCCGCCTGATCGTCATGCACGGCGCAGCTTACGTCGACCCCCACGCCGCCATGCGCATGGGCCGCCTCGGACGCTCCTGGGGCTGTCCGGCGGTACGTCTCGAAATCGCCAAACCGATGATCGATGCCTTGAAAGGCGGCAATTTCATCTATTCTTCCGGGCCTGGCACAGCAGCCCTGTCCCGGTGCGGGGACGAGACTCTGACACTGGCCTCTCTGGCTGACTAGAAAATTGGGGACAGACCACGTTTATTGATAGAAGCATTGCGAAAAACGTGGTCTGTCCCTTATTATTTCTTTTATTCAAATTTGTGACGGAGTCGACATTCTCGTTGCCACAATCACCTTCCGACTAAAGAGTTGCCGTTTCGCCACCGACAAACCGGGTGATTTCTCTTTCCAAAATAGCACCCCACGGCAGACACGTGGCCAGGGACAAACCGCGATATGACACGAAGTCAGACTGCATTAATGATCGGCTGGTTAGCCTTCGCACCTGGCGCATTGCTGCTTTCCAGCAATGCAGGCGCCATAGCGGGCGCGCCCGGTCAGTTGATTGTCAACCCCGAACCCGCAGAGGATTTCCAGCCGCCTGGCGAGCAAGCAACAAGCGATGCGCCGACTGCGGTTCAGTTGATCGACGGCGAACCCGCGGCGACACACGCACTCCCTGACCTGCTGAGCCTGCCCAAGGATACCATCGACCGGCAACAAGCCTTTTCGATTCAATTTGGTCGCCGCCTGGCGGTCGATAGTGGCATTCTCGGCAAAACTGACGGCATACGGGTAGATTACCGTTTGAACAGCGGCCTGACGCTGCGGGGCGTCGCCGGCTATCCCGTGATTTCGTCGAAGGATGATTTCAACACCGCCCGCCAGGTGTTCGGATTCAGTGCCGATACCGGCACGTTTGCCCGGGCCTGGAACCTGAACGCCTATCTTGTCGATGAACAGGATAACGCGCAGCTTGATAACAGGGTGATCGGTGGAACCCTGCGCTACCAGCGAGCGAAACGGTCGTTACTGGTCTTCCTGGACTATGACGCAAATCAGGATACTTTAAATGCAATCACTGCGTCGGGGGCCTGGAAACTTCCCGGTAGAATGACATTTAGTGCAACCTTCGATATGCATAACAACGCGATGCACAGGTGGCAGAAGAAACATCTTCAGCATAGCATGGCCGCCATTGACGGATGGAACTGGGTCATCCCTGACGACCGTATCAAGCACTACGCGAGTCAGCGGACCCGGAAAGTCACCACCCACGGCCTCAGCCTGTCACACGCATTCTCGCAACGCTTTAAACTGAGTGGCGACATCGCCATGCTGGATATTTCCAACAACAGCCTATCGGGGAACGCAACACCACCAGAGGCGCTACCGAACGAATATTTCTACCGCCTGAAACTCACCGGCAAGGATCTGTTAATCTCCGGTAACAGCAACAAGCTGGACATTCGCCACCGCGTAACCGGTTCCTCCCGCATTTCCACAGCTTCCATCGACACCCGCTACGTCGTCAACCGACTCTGGAACATCAGACCGCGCTTACGCACCGAACTCCGCGACAATATCACCGATAAGTCGGCTGAATGGGTAGCATCACCCACCGTGAAAATGGAATATCAATGGAAAAAAGCTTACGGCTTCCAAATCGAGGCTGGCGGCAAGTGGTCGAACCAGGCCATTTCCGCTAAGGACACCAGCCGTTCCACCTATTTACTGAGCCTGGGATACCGGGCGAATTTCTAGCCCGCCAGGCACCGCCAGCAGACCGCTTCTGCGCAGCGCTTGGTCTTGCTCTCCCGCTCCAAGTATACTGCCAGTCGCCATGCATCGGTCAGGCTTACAATTCCAGGTTTATGCAAAAATCCACTTTCATTATTGCAATCGCAATAACCGCGTTCACGATCATGGCGTGGGCTCTCTACAACCTTCCGGAGAGCGAACCGGCGTGGCCGGAGCGTATCCAGGGATTCGCCTTTTCGCCCTTCCAGAACAAGCAAAATCCGAACTGGAACAAATTCCCTGACGTCAATGATATCGAGGGTGACCTGGCCCTGCTGGCGGGGAAAACCCACGCCATTCGCACCTACTCTGTGGACAAGGCCCTCGGCGAGATACCGCGTCTGGCAGAAAAGCACGGCATCAATGTCGCGCTGGGCGCCTGGGTAGATGCCGATAGCGAGCGGAGTCGCAAGGAAATCATGCAGGCACTCGACATCGCCGTCCGCGCACGCAATGTGGTACGTATTTTTGTCGGTAACGAAGTCCTGTTGCGGGGTGATATCCCGATCTCGCAACTGATTGAACATCTGGACATGGCGCGCGCGCAGACCGACATTCCGATCAGTACCGCGGAACCGCCTTTCATCTGGAAAGCATACCCGGAGCTGGTTGATCACGTCGATTACATCGCCGTCCACCTGCTACCCTACTGGGAGGGCATCGCGGTCGAGAACGCTGTAGATTTCGTGGTCGGCAACATCAACGAACTCAAGCAATTTTATCCCGGCAAACCTATTGTGATCGGTGAAGTCGGCTGGCCGAGCAATGGCCGCACCCTCAAGGATGCGGTAGCCTCTAATGCCAATGAGGCAACCTTCCTGCGGCGTTTCCTGGCACGCGCGGCCGAAGAGAATTACACCTATTACCTGATGGAAGCCTTCGACCAGCCGTGGAAACGCGACATCGAGGGCGAAGTCGGTGCCTACTGGGGCGTCTACGATGTAACTCGCCAACCCAAGTTCCAGTTCCAGAAACCGATTGTAAAAATACCGGACTGGCCGATCCTGGCCGGCATCTCTGTGGTGATCGCGCTCATCACCTTTGCAGTAATGCTGATTGACAGCCGTCACCTGGGTGCCCGCGGCCGCGGATTTCTGGCACTGATGACCTATGGGGCCACCACCGCCGCGGTAGTGATCATCTACAACTATACGCACCAGTATCTCACCCTGACCCATATCGTCGTGGGCATATTACTGATACTCGGAATGATCGGCGTCATCGTAGTGTTGCTAGCCGAGGCGCACGAATGGGCCGAGGCATTGTGGATCACTGATCACCGACGCCTGTTCCGACCGGTTAAGGTGGACGATGCAAAACGACCGCTGGTGTCGGTGCATGTGCCTGCCTATAACGAACCACCCGACATGATGATTCACACCCTGAACGCGCTGGCCCGACTCGACTACCCGCGCTTTGAAGTCATTGTCATCGACAACAACACCAGCGATCCGGCTATCTGGGAACCGGTACGCGATCACTGCGACAAGCTCGGCGCCCACTTCCGTTTTTTCCACCAGGATCCGCTGGCGGGCTTCAAGGCCGGCGCGCTCAACTTTGCTTTGCAGCACACTGATCCGGAAGCGGAAGTCGTTGCGGTGATCGACAGCGATTACCTGGTACATCCACACTGGCTACGTGACCTGGTGCCGCAGTTCACCAATGAAAATATTGCTATCGTGCAAGCCCCGCAGGACTATCGAGACGTGTGCGAAAACGCCTTCAAGGCCATGTGCTACGCGGAATATCGAGGCTTCTTTTATCTCGGCATGATTACGCGCAACGAGCGCAATGCGATCATTCAGCATGGCACCATGACCATGGTGCGCAAGTCCGCCTTGCAGGATGTGAACGGCTGGGCGGACTGGTGTATCACCGAGGATGCCGAACTCGGCCTGCGCATTTTCGAGCAGGGCCTGGAGGCAACCTATATTCCGAAAAGCTATGGTCGTGGTTTGATGCCCGATACCTTTATCGATTTCAAGAAGCAGCGCTTCCGCTGGGCGTTCGGTTCGGTGCAGATCCTGCGGCACCATGCCGGCGCACTGTTTTCACGTAAAAAAAGCACACTGACCGCGGGACAGCGCTACCATTTCCTCGCCGGCTGGCTACCGTGGATCGCCGACGGCATCAATCTGCTGTTCAATCTCGCCGCCCTGTGCTGGTCGCTGGCGATGCTTGCGTTACCACAACAGGTGAGTCCGCCACTGTTGATGTTTTCGGTACTGCCACTGGCGATGTTCATCTTCAAGGTCGGCAAGCTGATTTACCTGTACCACACGCGAGTCGGTGCCAACACCATCCAGACCATCGCTGCGGCACTGGCCGGCCTGTCGCTCACCCACACCATCGGGCGAGCCATGCTCACCGGTTTTCTGGTGCGCAGCAGACCGTTCTTCCGGACACCGAAACGGGCTGATCAACATGCATTGCTCAAGGCTCTCGGCGCGGCGCGCGAGGAAACCCTGCTGCTGACCGCGCTATGCCTGGCAGCGTTTTCTATCATACTGACATTCGGCATCGAGACACTGGATTTGCTGGTGTGGGCTATCATGTTACTGATTCAGGCTATACCCTACGCCGCGACACTGGTCATCGCGATCATCAGTGCCCTGCCTGATTTGCCGGCGAGCTGGATCGGCGAAACCGGCAGCATGCAGCAGGTTGCACACAACGTGCTGGAACCACCAGCGGATAACGAGCCTTAAAAGGACCCTGTCTGTTCCATGTTCACAGATGCCCGCAATTTGCCCGATCACACCACACTGGAAGCGGACCTGGCTATTATCGGCGGCGGCGTCGCCGGAATCACACTGGCCCGCGCACTGGCCGGCAACAAGACCCGCGTCTGCGTTATCGAATCCGGCGGACTGGAATTCGACCCGCAGGTCCAGTCGCTCTACGAAGGCGAGAACACCGGCATCGACTACTCGACCACACTGACACGCATGCGTTTTTTCGGCGGCAGCTCCAATCACTGGGGCGGTTATTGCCGCCCGCTGGACCCGATCGATTTCGAAACGCGTGACTGGGTACCGTTCAGCGGCTGGCCGTTCGCGTTCGACGAGCTGGTACCCTGGTATCAACCGGCAGCTGAAATCGTCCAGATTGCTCCGGGCCACTTTGATGACAGTCGCTACTGGCAACAGCAAACCGGTGAACCAATACCTGAACCGGCGACCGGCCGTCTGCGCCTGCAGTTCGTACACTTTAGTCCACCGACCCACTTCGGCAGCCGCTACCGGGACGAATTGAAAGCGGCGGCGAATATTCAGGTCCTGCTCAACGCCAATGTCACGAATATTACCGCTGCGGAAAATGGAGGTTCGGTTAAACAGCTGGCGATCCGCACCCTGAACGGTCTCAATCAGAGCGTCAAAGCCCGATATTATGTGCTGGCGACCGGTGGACTGGAAAATGCCCGCGTACTGCTGCTATCGAACGACGTGGTCAAAGCCGGTCTCGGCAATCACAACGACCAGGTCGGACGTTATTTTATGGAACACCCGCACCTGTCCGGCTTTGCCGATATCGTTGCCGGCGACCTGGTACGTCTGCCAAAAATCTTTCGTGAACGAGTGACGGTGGAGGGACGCCCCGCCCAGGTCGCCTTCAACCCCGCGCAGGCCTTCTTGCGCGAACAACAGTTGCTCAACGCCACCTTCATGGTGGGCGTGGCGG
>Ga0316189_10005639_pt1 | contig 12008 bp, 10 predicted proteins | sample LowCovwburrow_MG_FD_204930 | JGI IMG/M metagenome (GOLD analysis project Ga0316189, IMG submission 204930) | Coastal sediment microbial communities from Maine, United States - Lowes Cove worm burrow | ecosystem: Environmental > Aquatic > Marine > Coastal > Sediment | place: USA: Maine... | reverse complement strand
CAGCGAAAACATCGACCGCGTTATCTTCAAACTCACCGATGACAGCGAGCGATGGTTGTAATTTAACCATTGCATAGCCAGCGGCGATAATCACAACCAGGCCAAGGATGGCGAGAAGATTACGTAAAAAATAGAACATGGATACTGTCTCTCTTGTTAACTAGTCGATGTGTTGATTAATTGATGCAACTCTTCAGCCTTGGTCCTGTCCAGCCGTTCCAGCATCGGCAACAAGCTGCTGGCACGGCCAGGCTGTCCCAGTTTGACCAGAATAGAGGCTGCTTCGAAATAAGCACTGGCAGCCTCCCTGTATTTGCCCCTGCTCAGATAAACATTGCCCAGTTCGCCATAAGCATCATAGTTATCATTGGAATTAGCAATCACCTGCTGGTAATTACTGATGGAACCCTCAATATTGCCGCGATGGTATTCCTCGCGTGCACTGATCCACAGCTCGCGCGTGCTCGAAGCCGGTTGGGCTGCGACTGTGGCTTCAGATGGGCCAGCCGGCATCGGCATTGGCTCGCGCCCTGGCGGCATTGGCTGCGGCCTTGCAGGCGGTTCCTGCATCATTGCCTGGGGCGGAGCCTGAGGTCTGGAGGTCTGCTGGCTTGCGGGTGGCTGCTGCATCATTGCCGTGGGTGGAACCTGGGTTATGGCGGGCTGCTGGCTCGCCGGTGGCTGTTGTGCCATCGCCCGGGGCGGCACCGGCTGTTGCTGCGCCGGTGGGCGCACCTGGGGCCTGGGTGGCGGCATCATCTGGGGAACAGATGCGGTTTCTGCTGCTTCAGCAACGGGTTCCGGCTCGGCAACACCAACCACCTGATCATCGCTAAAATCATATGAGTCCAGAAACTCGCGCACTTCATCGTACTCAACCGATAAATAGGCGATCGCCTTGCCTGCCGGAGTATCTTCACCCGTAAGGTTGTCCCAGTACACGTAGGCATAGGTTAACGCCAACACAAACGCTATGAGTATAATGTTGCTGAATAACCACCTGATTAGCTTCATAATCATCTCCAGAATCAGTATTTCATTTAGCAGGCAAGCCTGATCATTTCAGAATAGCCTGTTATTTATATAGTAGTTTAGCCAGTTTCTTCATTTCACGAGCTGCCTTGCCCATTGGATCCTGCTCAAAAACCGCCAGCCCCTCACTAAAGGAACGGCGAAAAGCCGTGCGTGTATACAACCTTGTATCCAATGCTTCAATATTTGGCAGCATCTGCAGCGCTTCTTCTGCCTCCCCGGTTTCTCGAATACCAGGATGCGTGTCTGCACGATTGATGAAACCGAGTATCTCAGGCTTGTTCTTTTTATCCATGCATGACAGTACAATTTTCAGAAAGCGCTGCGTCGACCAGATATCAGCCTGGCTCGGCTGTACGGGTATCAAAATCCGCTTTGCCAGCGATATCGCCTTTTCCAGGTGCGGCATATTCGTCGCACTGACATCCGCAACGAGCTGTGTTGTTTTCTTGTTTCCCTTGCTGTTGACCAGCATTTCGAGTTCATCGATGTCATTCGAAACCTCGATTACAGGCTCATAGCCATCCTCTTCCCTTATTTCTGCCGTGTCCATCAGCGTCTCCTGGGGGTCGAGATCAAACAAACGTACACCCTTCTTATCATGCGCCAGCCACACGGCCAGATTGAATGCCACCGTACTCTTGCCTGTTCCACCTTTCAGATTACCTATGACGGTCAACATTTTTTTAACAACCTCTTACTTATTAGTTGTACCGAATGTAATGCTTGTTTCAGTGTTCACATCTGTCAGCTGAGAATCGACAGTCCTGTAACCTTCTGGTATTGCAAACATCTCTGCTTTGATTGTTTCAACCTTGATGTTGCTCAATTCATCAATAGCGCCATCGTCTGCCTGTTGACGTACTACGATATCGAGTACGGGGTCATACCACTGAGTGGCACGAACGCTGTTGCCATCAGAGTCTACTGCGTTCATGTCGACTCTGCGTACCTGTTTGCCATTAATTTCCTGATCATCGAGGATTTTCACATCGAGAACAGAACCGTCCGGATTTTCCTGGCGAACCAGTATCTGGTGTTTCTTGTCTATCCACTGGAAGACGTGCTGGTCTCTGCCATCTACCTTTAAAGTGATCAGCCACTTGTCCGTCTGGCGATCATTTAATTCTGCTGACTTAAGGCGCGTACACTCAGCGTCCGGGAAGTCATCGCAAGGATTGTATTTTTTTTCTGTGCCGGCCGTAACAGGCACAGCCTGCTGATCTGTCAGTTCACGCTCTATATAGACTTTCTTCGCGGAGTCCAGCCAGATCACTTTACTGTTCTTGTTATCGAAAATCTGTACCATGGGAATGCCCTGGTCCATGTATTCAAATCGAACGCTGCCATCATTCCAGAACATTCTCGCATGACTGACTTCAGTCCCACGGTGTTGCACGGCATCAGCCGTGAATGAAACCGCATGTGCATTGAATGACATCAATACAAATAGCGTTACCAGGATCGATTTGATTTTGTAATTCATCCCTCTTAATCCAGAGACTGACAGCCCGTAACTTCAGCAGGCCGCCAGTCAAAGGGAACCTGCTTGTTACCTGGCAGGTGCGGCCGGAGCTGCAGGCGCAGCTGGTGCACCATATGGAGCACCATAAGGTGCGCCGTAGCCTCTGTAGCCGTATGGACCACCGCCATAATAGCCACGACCATCGCGATAGTCGCCAGAGTAATCACCGTAATAATCACCACGGTAATCGCCACGACCACGGTAACGGTTTTCACCACGGCCACGACCACGGCCTGAACCACGACCACTACCACTCATGCCGAATGAGAAATCGCCGTCGAAATCACCATCAGCATCGCCATAGCCATCGCCATAACCATCGCCATAGCCATAACCGTCGCCATAACCACGACCAGAGCCACGACTATCACCACGACTATAACCATCATCACCCCACCAGGCATTTGCTGATGAAGATGCTGCGAGGACTGCCGCAGCAGCCATCATTATCAATGTTTTTTTCATTGAATCACCTATTGTGACCCTCTTAAGAGTTGTACGGGCATTGAATTGAGGGGTTGATCCAATACCAACATATACCGTCAAATACTCTTCGATTTCGTCAGGTATTTAACAGATTCTATTTACCATGCTCGAAATTAATCACCCGAGGATGGCTGTGTTTTCTGATATGGCACAACATTGCCATAAATATTTCCATACGGAGTGATCAGGGGATTGCCGCCAAATCCGGGACCACCCATGTAAGGCGTACCCATACCCGGCATCATGCCAGCACCCGGATATACCGGGTATCCAGGTTGATAATATGGTGTATAGATTTGAGGCACTGCCGGCAAACCTCGTGGCGCCCCGTATCCGGGCTGAACCTGTTGTTGCGGTTGCGCTGGGATGCCGCTGTTGCTGCGTTGCTTGTTTGCATCATTCAATTTTGTTTCCACGTCTTCTTTGGTCGCATATTTCGGATTCGTGATATATGAAGGCAGTCCGCTTGCACCTTGCTGTTGTTGAGGACGCGCCCATGGGTTGTCTCCCGACTCAGCTAACAACATCTGGCTAGCGCCCTGATACTGCGCCGGATCTTCACCACGTGAATAACCACCTGATATTGCATTACCCAGGAATACAACCAGTACAAATGCAATACAGACACTAACCATGTTCATTTCAATCACTTAATAATGTTTGTTTACCCTCAGCTTAATGTTAGTTTAATTTTTAACAATTACCGTTGTTATCAGTAGTAGCCGTAATAACGCGGTCTTAACGGCGGTGCCGGCATATACCCCGGACGCGGCATGTATCTTTGCAATTCCTGCTGCTGGCCCGGTGCTGGAGATTCCAGCTGGCGTACAACTTCTTCCGGCACAAAGCGGTATTCACCACTTTCGGGTATCCAGGGTTCAGGACGCGCATAATCGGGTGTTTTCGGCCAGGGCATATCCGCTTCTAAAAAAGGTGATGGCATCCGCTGTTCTTTGAATTCATTGCGCAAACCACCGGTATTGGCGGGAAAAGCATCGATGTCAGACAATGCTGATGACATGTAGGGGCCAGCTGGCGGTGGTGGTATTAACTCTCTTCGTGCGGGCCGCTCTGGCCACTCAGGATAGGCCGGTGGCAGTTCACTGCCCATCGGCGGCCTTGCGAGTCCTCCCGATCCGGGGAAAGTATCGGGTAGTGTGCTGAATTCCGGCGCCGCTGATACATTTCCCGACTGAATCAATAACGACACCATAATGATAGAAAAAGCATGATTCAGCATACGCATAATATATATACCCCCCTAGTCAGTATCAACTTTCAATCGAATACCGCGCCTGCCGCTTGGTGAGGTTTTCTTGGAAGGCGCCTTTTTGGTCGCCACGGTCTTCTTTGCCGGCTCAGCATCTGCTGCTGGTACAGCATTATCATCCGACTCCGCTTTTTTCGCTGAAGATGCTGCTTTTGCTGATTCCGTCTTTTTCTTGCCTGTCTTTTTCTTGTCTGCCTTTTTCTCAGGTGCTCTTTTCACCGAACTGGCCGCTTTTTTGTTAACAGCGGGCTTGTCTTTTGTGGCTTCCTTTTCTTGTTCCGCCGCTGTATTCGCTTCGGCTTCAGCCTCGGCTGCAGGTGCAGCTTGCGCCGATGATGACTGTTCCGCTGCGGCGGAATCACCCCCGCCTGGCGAAGGCGGGCTTGAAGACGGTGGTGGACTCGACGGCGGTGATGCAGCCGGCGGTGGTGGTGGAGGTTCATCAGAACCGCCAAATTTCCCGCGCACGGCGCCAACCGCCATCTTCAATAAGATGAAAACCGAGTTCAGGATAAGGAAAATCCAGCCGAACAGGCCGATGATACCGCTGTAGAGTCGCATCCACAGCGGTGTCCTGTATTCCTGCACGACATCTTCAGCAGCAGCCGCCACCTCAGCTTCTTCGCCTTCGATCTCTGCATATTTAGGGCTCAGCACCATCTCGGCAGAATCAGTTGCCGTCTCCATGTAGAAGCGCTTGCGCAAACTGATACAGCCAAGAGGAATAATCAGTACCGCCATCAGGGTGGCGACACCGGCGCCAAACAACAGGCTCACGGCCATGCCCTGGAAAATCGGGTCGAAGATGATGGCCCATGCACCGGCCATCAATGTCAGCGAGGTAATCATGATCGGACGCATACGAATTTCGGCGCCCGCGACTGCAGCTTCCCTGACCGGACGACCTTTAGCGACCTCGATCTTGACGAATTCCACAATCAGGATGGATTGCCGCACGATAATCCCGCCCAGTGCGATCATGCCGATCATCGAAGTCGCAGTGAACTCGGCGCCCATGATCCAGTGCCCCGGAACAATACCGATCATGGTGACAGGAATCGGTGACATAATCAGCCCTGCGATCGCGAAATCACGGAACTCGTATACGATCAGACCATAGATCAACACCAGTGCGGCCATGAAAGCGATGCCCATGTCGCGGAAGGTTTCGAAGGTAACGGTCCATTCACCGGTCCATTCGAAGCCGGACTCATCGTCAGAACCTGGAGGCCCGATCAGATTCATCGGCATGCCCTGCATGATCACACCATCCGGCGTGGTGTACTCATCGGTGAAAGCCTCAACATTGAACATGCCGTATATCGGTGCGCCCAGGCGACCTTCCATTTCGCCGACGACGTACTCAATGGCACGCAAATCCTTGTGATAAATGACGGGTTCTTCCTGTTGCAGCACGAAATCACCCAGTTCGCCCAAGGGTACTGCGGTGCCGGAGGTACTCACCACCGGCAGGTTGCTCAACTGGCTGACCTGTGAACGGGTCGCCAGCGGGACCTGGATCACGATAAAGGTGGGCTCTATCACAGAAGCGAGCTTGACATCACCGAGGCGATAGCCACCCATGGCCATTGCCAGCGTACCGTTGATGCTTTCAACCGATATGCCTCGACGCGCCGCCTTGTCGACATTGATTTCGAAACGCCAGTAATTGGATGGCTCGGCCATGTAATTATCGACGTCGACAACGCCTTCAGACTGTTCAAAGAACTCGGTCATCTTGCGTGCAACTTCACGCCGCGTCTCTTCGTCAGGCCCGTGTATCTCAGTAACTACAGTCTGCAACACGGGCGGACCCGGTGGCATTTCAACAACCGCGATTTTTGCGCCCAACCGGTCTGCAATGGGTTTCAGAATCGCACGCGCTTCTACCGCAATTGCATGGCTGCCCCGCTCGCGCTCTTTCTTGTCTTTCAACAGCACCAGCAGGTCACCTTCCCAGGGCCTGCTGCGCAGGTAGTAATGGCGCACCATGCCATTGAAATTGAAAGGCTGCGCGGTGCCGGCATAGGATTGCACCGCCGTCACTTCAGGAATGGTTTTTACTGCTGTCGCGAGTTCGTGCGCCACATTGGCAGTGACCGGCATCGCGGTACCTTCCGGCATGTTGATAATGACACTGAACTCAGGCTTGTTGTCGAATGGCAGCATCTTCACCGGCACCCACTGCGTTGGATAGAACAGCAGACAGGTAGCCGCGGTTACACCAATAATGCCAACCAGGAAGAGGATGCCGAGCTTACGGCTCTCGACCAGCGGCATGATAAGCGGACGGTAAAATTTGCCGATGATTTTATGGGTGCGTTGCTCGCGCTTTTCGGCTGCTTCCAGCGCCGCCAGCTTGGGCCGCACCTTCATTGCAAACCAGGGCGTGAATATAAAGGCAGCAATCAGCGAGAAGAACATCGCCGATGCGCCCAGCACCGGGATCGGGCGCATGTAGGGGCCCATCAGACCACTGACCCAGCCCATCGGCAGCAGTGCGGCGATAATGGTAAAGGTCGCCAGTATGGTCGGGTTGCCGACCTCGCGCACGGCATCGACCGCGTCGTGTATGGTGGTTCGGCCCTTGACCAGCCAGTGCCGGAAGATGTTCTCCACCACCACGGTGGCATCATCGACCAGGATACCGATGGAGAAAATCAGGGCGAACAGGCTGACGCGGTCAATGGTGTAATCCACCATCATCGCCCACCAGATGGTGAGCAGAATCACCACCGGAATTACCGTGATAACAACAAAGGCTGCACGGGCGCCCAGGCCAACCAGGCACAGAACAGACACGATCAGGGCCGCCTCGAACATGGCCATCAACAGCTCATTGACCTTGTCGTTGGCCGTCTTGCCGTAATCGCGTGTAACTTCTAAATGGACATTGTCCGGAATGAGCCGGCCCTTGAGCGCATCCAGTTTTTTCAGAACTGCTTTTGATACCGTTACACCGTTGGTGTCTTCTTTTTTGGCAATGGCAATAGTTACAGCGGCATCTCCGTTGGCCCTGTGCTCACCTTCGAATGCCGGTCCGGCATAGTAATAGGAAACCTGCTTGGCGTCCTCAGGTCCGTGAAACACATTGGCCACATCACGCATGTAGATGGGTGCGCCATTAAATGTACCTACCACCAGGCGCTTGATGGAATCCGCAGTCCTGAGGAATGTGCCTGAATAAACCGAAAACGAAGTACTGCCGGCTTCTACTGCACCGACATTGGATTCGGCATTGGCTGCTTTGACGGTATTGGCAACCTGCTGCAAACTGAGGTTGTAGCCAGCCAGACGCTCGGGCATGACCTCCACGCGTATCTGGTCAGCACGCCCGCCGACGACAAAGCCCTTACCGGTGTTTTTGACCTGACCCAGTTCCTGCAGCACGTCATTGGCGAGGATACGCAGCGTGCTGTCGTCAACCTCCTTGGACCAGAGCGTTACGCTAACGGTTGGAACATCATCGATAGCCACCGGTTTGACCAGTGGCATCGACACATCCGGTGGAATCTTGTCCATGTTGGACCGAATCTTGTCATGCACCTTGACGATGGATTCGCCGAGATCTTCACCGACGAAGAAACGAACTGTGACAACTGCTCGGCCACGTTCAGTAGCAGAATAGGTATGACGCACACCCGGTATTTCATCCATCAGGCGTTCCAGCGGGTCCGTCACCAGCGATTCCACCTGGTATACAGAAGCACCGGGATAGGATACATACAGGTCGATCATCGGTACCGAGATCTTCGGGTCTTCCTGCCTCGGCGTGAAGATCAGACCCATGACACCAACCAGTAATGCAGCAATCAACAGCATCGGCGTTACCGGCGTGTTGATGAACTTGTTCGCTAAATTTCCCGCTATGCCAAGATTATAATGCTCCTGGCCATCGCTTTCAGGCACCTGGGGTGCTTCGCTGGAAGTATCAGCATTATCGGATGAGGCCTGTGCCTTGCCTGTGTCTTTGTCTTTATCCTGTTCGTCTGCCATTGCTTCATTTAGCTCATTCTGGTTTTAATATCCGCCGGCTACACGGCGAACCATCCATGCTGCATATTCGGCGTACCATTTTAAGATACTGTTAACCTGCAGCAACGGAAGTAATATTTACGGCTGATCCCATTTAGCCGGTGACTCTTCCTCGGATGTCAGTATGCGCTCACCCGGTTTCAAACCGGAAAGCACGATAACGTGGTTTGCATCCAGCTCGATACCTGTGCGTATCAAGCGCATTTTGGGTTTGCCCTCATCATCAAGCACCCTTACTGACGGCAAACTTCCCCGCTTGATGATTGCCGATTTGGGTATCACCGGCAGCGCCCTGGTGGGTGAATTAATGTCCGGAATCATGACTTCTGCATACATTCCGGGCCCACCTGGCACACCCTCGGGAAGGTCAAATTTGACAGTGATGGTGTGCTGCTGCCGGTCTGCTTCTGGCGCAATCAGCGCTACGCGGGCATTGACCTTGGTGTTATTAACATCAAGCCTGGCCGGCACCACCATGTCCTTGTGCAATCCCGGCACCAGTCGGGCCGGAACTTCAGCTCTAATGCGTAGAAACTTGTTATAGGAAAATTTCATCAGCGGCTGACCGGGTTGTACGGTATCGCCCACTTCAACCAGCTTGTCGGTAATGACACCATCAAACGGCGCAGTTGATTTGGCATCACGAATCTTGGCTTCGATTTCGCGCAGACCCGATTCCGCCTGTTGAATTCTTGATTGTGCAGTCTGTACCTGCGAACCCTGGGTCACCAGGTCCGCATGGCGCTCAATGCCCTTGTCACTGCCGCTGCCCATCGGACTTCCTCGACCGCCGTCAAAGAAAGAATCAAACATGGTCGGCATTGCCATACCACCCATCGGACGCGGATTGTAAATGCTCGGGTTCCACAATTCCCGGGTGTATTGAACCTGCGCATTCTGCATGCCTGTGTAGGCTGCGCTCAGCTGTGCTTCAGCAGAACGTTTCTTTGCCTGCAGCTCGTCATCATTAATGGTTACCAGTTCCGCACCTGCAGTGAAGCTGTCGCCCTCTTCACCTGCAAGCGTTTGAACGATGCCCGGAATCTGTGCAGACAGTGTTACTTCCTTGAGCGGTATCACGGTACCCCCAAGAATGACATAACCACCATGGGGCGCCACACCGACTGTAACGATGTTATCTGCCTGTGCAGTGCTGGCTAAAAAACCGATTAGAAAGAAAATAATTCTAGGAAATTTACTCATTTTCGACATGCCTGAAGTTAACCTTCACGTTCATTTACGTATGAATTTGTATGCTAGAGGCAAAGCGTAGAGGAATATATCGCCTCATTGCGATACGTGTCCTCTTCAGAATGCCTGTTTTTAATAACGATTTCAAGTGTATTCGTCAGTCGGAAAACCTTACACTTTAGCCACAATAGATCATTTAATTTACAGATCAAATATAGCTTGCCTGCTTGAGAAGTGATTAAATTCGTGAAAAAGGGAAGGCAAGAATCTGTTCGAGTTTGTCTACACCGGTGAGTAACATCAGCAATCTGTCCAGCCCCAACGCGACTCCGCTAGTTGCCGGCAAGCCATGTTCAAGGGCTTTCAACAATCTCTCATCAATGATCGATGGCTGCAGTCCGGCTTCAACACGTTGTATGTTCTCGTGCTCGAATCGTTGACGCTGTTCGTCTGCATCGAGCAATTCATTATAACCATTAGCCAGTTCTGTTTCGCCATAAAACAATTCAAAACGTGCTGCAACATTAAAGCCGTGCTGATTTTTATACAACTTCGCCAACGCAGCCTGTGACTCTGGATAGTCATATATGAAGGTGAAGCCATCAGCCTGAAATGCCGGCATGACCAACTGCGTCAACAGCCAGTCCAGCCACTCATCGATATCATCTTCGAGGCCTACCGGTTGCTCGATGCCGTGTTTCATAGCGCAGCTGCGGCATTCATCAGCCGAGGTCGCATGCGGGTTGATGCCGGCAGCCTGCCGATAGGCTTCGGCATAACTGATTTTTTGCACGCTGTCGCTGTTGAGTGCGTAATTGCCAGCCAACATCTGCACCAGGTCTCCAAGCTCATCCATCAGCTCAAACATGTCAAACCCTGGTCGATACCATTCCAGCATGGTGAATTCGGGATTGTGACTCGGCCCCAGTTCGTCATCACGAAACGACTTGCAGACCTGGTAGATCGCATCACCGTGGGCAGCCAGCAAGCGCTTCATGCAGTATTCAGGGGATGTATTCAAATAAAGGCCCTGATGTTGATAGCGAGTAGAGAAACTGTTGATATTGGGATCTGTTGTAGACGATGAAGACAACAAGGGCGTTTCTATTTCAAGCACGCCGCGCCGATCAAAAAAGGCCCGTATGTCTCTCAACATACGGGCCCTTAACTGCATTACTTCTCTGGATGCTGCTGGCCGCCAGCTCTCACTCATCGCCGGCATCAGGCCCTGGAAACATATTCACCGGTTCTGGTGTCAATTTTCAGCACATCACCTTCATCAATGAATAGCGGCACCTTGACCTCCGTACCCGTCTCCAGTGTTGCCGGCTTGGAGCCACCCTGTGCAGTGTCGCCCTTGAGACCCGGGTCTGTCTGTGTCACGCCGAGCTCTACAAAATTAGGCGGAGTTATCGACAGTGGCGCGCCGTTCCACAATGTCATCACGCAGCTTTCCTGGCCCTTGATCCATTTGGACGCATCGCCAACTGCAACACTGTCCGCAGCATGCTGTTCATAAGTTTCCGGTTCCATGAAATGCCAGTATTCGCCGTCTGTATATAAAAATTCCACACCGATGTCTTCAACATCAGCAGCTTCAACCGATTCGGTGGCTTTGAATGTACGCTCAAGGGTACGACCGGTCTTCAGGTTCTTCATCTTAACTCGATTGAATGCCTGGCCTTTCCCGGGTTTGACAAGAATATTTTCTGTAATAGAACACGGATCGCCATCCAGCATGATTTTCAATCCATTTTTAAATTCGTTTGTGTTGTATGATGCCATGCTTTTAACCTGTTTAATTCAGGGCGTAATCTTACCCGAATACCGTTTAGAGCACACGCCGAATCAGGACATATGCGCAATATCAAGTTGCTAAAAGCCGGCGAGTCCGCTGACTGGCAGTTCGAGCTGGCCAACGCTATTACCTCTGTCGATGAATTATTGTACGAGCTTGGACTCGAGCACATAGAAAACAAACTCATTCGAAATTCCGATTTCAGCCTGCGGGTGCCGAGGGCGTTTGTTAAAAAAATGCAAAAGGGCGATGCTGATGATCCGCTGCTTATGCAGGTACTGCCGGTTGCATCAGAAAACACACTCTCCGGACTCACGGATCCCGTTGGAGATCTCAATGCAATGGCAACACCTGGACTGCTGCATAAGTACAAAGGGCGTGTTTTACTGGTAACAACCGGCGCCTGCGCAATACACTGCCGATACTGCTTCAGGCGCCATTTCCCCTACTCCAGTTCCAATCCACGCAAAAATGAGTGGCAGCAGGCGATCGAATATCTGCGTACGCACGATGATGTCCATGAAGTTATCCTGAGCGGAGGCGACCCGCTGGTACTGGATAGCGAAAAGCTGGAGCGCCTGTGCACTGCACTCGAACAAATTCCACATATAAAATGGCTGCGCATTCATACGCGGCTCCCTGTTGTGTTGCCCTCACGCATTGATAATGGG
>Ga0316189_10005637_pt1 | contig 12012 bp, 12 predicted proteins | sample LowCovwburrow_MG_FD_204930 | JGI IMG/M metagenome (GOLD analysis project Ga0316189, IMG submission 204930) | Coastal sediment microbial communities from Maine, United States - Lowes Cove worm burrow | ecosystem: Environmental > Aquatic > Marine > Coastal > Sediment | place: USA: Maine... | reverse complement strand
TTCCTCGGTGGTTTCCTCCAGCGTGGCAATGCTGCGCCGTGCAGCACTGAGTTGCAGCTGCTTCTGATCGAGATCCTTCATGGCAGCATCGATCTGCGCCTGGCGCTTGCTGACATCGGCCTCAAGGCGTTCGCGCAACAGGGCCAGTTGGGCCGCCTGCTGGGCGAGATCATTGCGCTCGTTGCTGAGCCCGGAGATGGCGCGCAGCTGCTCAGCGATCAGCGCCTCGCTGCGCAGTCCTTTCTCTTGCAGGCGCATGATCTCCAGCTGCATCCGCTGAGTGCGCTCCTCGGCGCGGTGCAGTGCGCTGGACAGGGTATCTTTTTCCTCGCCGGTAGCGCGTGCGAGCTCGGCCGCGATACGCTCGGCTTCCATGGTGGCTCGCAGCTGATTGACCAGTTCCATGTTGCGCACCAGGAGCACGACCATGGAGATCAGGAAGATCATCACCACCACGGTCATGATATCGGTGAATGAGGGCCAGAATCCCTCCTGGGCCTCGTCGCTGCCCCCGCCGTTCAGGCGCAGATCGGTGAAGCCGCCCTGGTTCATTCGTCGTCCCGCAGGCGGAAGCCGATGCGCAGAAGGTGGATCACGTCGTCGAGGCGCTCATCCAGGCTATCCACCTTACCGCGGTACATATCGAGCGTATCAGCCAGCTGATCCTGCGTTGCCTCGAAGCCCAGCTGTGACTTCTGCATCTGGTCGACCAGGCCCTGCAGCGATCGGATCAGACCGGTGAATTCATACAGTACGTTGTCCGTCTGTACCTGGAATTTGGGCATCAGGTAGGTGGTGGTGACCTGCTCGACGCCACTGATCAGGTTGGTCTGCGCGTCGGTCAGGCGTTGGAAGAAGTAACCGAAGAACACGTAACAGATGATGGCGGTGATGGTCGTGGACAAGGCCGTGGACATGCCATGGATAACCATGCCCATGCCGGTTGCACTGATAGCGTTCTCAAGCACATCGGAGGCGCCGATCAGGGCCATGGACAGTGACACGATGGTGCCGAACACGCCGGACAGGATCAGGATATTGTTGATAAAGCGTGGCAGGCCGTTGCGTGTGCTCTCGCTGGCCACCAGGGTCGCCGCGAGCGCGTTCTGATTGATCGGCGTGCGCGCCTCGTGCAGGCGTCGCAGGGTGGCATAACGGCGGGCTATTATGCTGCTGGTGTTGACACCCTTGATGGGGTCACTGTCCTGGCGTTTCTCCAGGTTGCGCACAAAACGCGTGAGCGCGGCCTCTTCGCGCATGTAGCTGACAAGAATGCCGACGGTTCGGAGCAGGCCGAGGAGGAACAGCACCAGGATGCTGCCGTTGATGATCAGTCCTGTTGGGGTAAGCTGGTCCTTGAAGTAGACCGCATTGATCAGGTCGTATTTCCAGAAGCCGATGGCGGCTGCGAGCGCGGCGAGCACGATCATTCGGAACAGGGTGTTACGGCTGTAGTGCCGCCTTAGGTTGATGCTTTCCAACTCAGTAACCTCTAAGGGCTCGACTGTTGCAGCCGGGCGCAAGTTCGAATGAAACTGCTTAAAATCCTATGAATTCTAACATAAGTGGCTGCTTATGATGCAGCGGAGGCCGGATGACATTAAACAAGGTGGATCGGTACCGGCAGGCCCTGCTCAGCGCTTACGCCGCTGCGGTGCGTGCAGTGGAGGGTGAGCGGGTTACCGAAAACTGGCTGCAACAGCACCCTGGTGAGGGGGCGGTCGCAATGATCGCCCTGGGCAAGGCCGCCGGCGCCATGGCCCTCGGGGCGCAGAAGGCGCTTGGCGACCGTCTGTTGCGGGGGCTGGTGATCAGCAAGCCGGGACATGCCGACGGCGAGGCGCTGGACCCGGAGCGGATTCTCATTTGTGAGGGGGCTCATCCATTGCCCGACGGGACCAGCCTCGCGGCCGGTCAGGCCCTGATCGAGTTCATCGAGGGTTTGCCGTCCGGTCAGCCGGTGCTGGTGTTGATCTCCGGCGGCGCGTCTGCACTGGTCGAGGTGCTCCGGCCAGGAGTGACCCTGGAGGACCTGGCCCGCGCCAATGACTGGCTGCTGGCGAACGGGCTGCCGATCGCGGGGATCAATGCAGTGCGTCGTCGCTTGTCTCGGCTGAAGGGGGGAGGTCTGGCCTCAATGCTCGGTTCACGCGCGGTCACCGGGCTTTTGATCTCGGATGTGGAGGGCGATGACCCTGCTGTCATCGGCTCTGGTCCTCTGACTTTGCCCGCCAGTACAAAGTTGCCCGAGGGGTTGCCGGACTGGTTACAAGATATGCTTCCATCCGGGCAGGATGTGGCCGTGCCCACGGCATCGGAGGCACAGGTGGTCCTGGTGGCCACACTGGACGACGCCCTGGCTGCGGCTGAGGCCGAACTCGTATCGCAGGGCCTTCAGGTGCGTCGTCATACGCCGCACCTTGACGGTGATCTCCTCGAGGTGGTCGAACAGGTCAGTGAGGCGCTGAGGACAGATCGCGGTCCGGTGCATCTGTGGGGCGGAGAGGCTACGGTGATTCTGCCACCTGCCCCCGGTCGCGGTGGTCGCAATCAGCAACTGGCCCTTCAGCTGGCCGGAGTGATCAGCGGCGAGGCCGAGGCCGTGGCCCTTTGTGCGGGCACCGATGGCACCGACGGGCCGACGGCCGATGCAGGCGGTCTGGTGGACAACCGGACTACCGACCGCGGCCGGGCCGAGGGGATGGTGCTGGAGGATAACCTGCGCAGGGCCGATGCAGGCAGTTACCTGGAGCAGACCGGCGATCTCATCTCGACAGGGCCTACCGGGACGAACGTGACCGATCTGGTGATTGCCTGGCACGCCTGAATCCGGGCGTACCGCAGTGTTAGGATGTCAACGATGTCATCGAATCTGTATCTGGCCGCCGAGCGCTGTCTGCGTTGTAGCGAGGTGGAGCCCAAGCTGCAACTGGCCAAGCGGCTGCGGGAGGATCTGGAGAAAAACCGGCTCTCGCGGGATGGCGAAGCGGGGGAACCCGATCTGATCGAGGCGGGAAGGCCCTTGCGTCCTCATCTGGTGGCACCGGGTAAACTCGCGCACCGGCGAATCGGTACACCCGAGGGCCAGGCTGCCCTGATTCATGCAGTCGCGCACATCGAGTTCAATGCGATCAACCTGGCCTGCGATGCGGTCTACCGTTTCCGCGATCTGCCTGATGCCTACTATGCCGATTGGGCACAGGTGGCGGCCGAGGAGGCACAGCATTTTTCTCTGCTGCAGACGCGTCTTGGTCAGCTGGGTCATGCCTACGGGGATTTTCCGGCGCACAATGGGCTTTGGGAGCTGGCGGTCAAGACCGCGGGCGATCCACTGCTGCGCATGGCCCTGGTCCCGCGCGTGATGGAAGCGCGCGGCCTGGATGTGACGCCCGGCATGATGGAACGTTTTGCCTCCATCGGAGACAAACAGACGGTCGCTGTACTGGAAATCATCCTGCGTGACGAGGTGGGTCATGTCGAAGCCGGCAGTCGTTGGTTTCGTCATCTGTGTGCACAACGGGGGCTGGAATCGGAGGCGACTTATTTCGATCTGCTCGAGCAGCATTTTGCCGGCGGCATCCGCTGCCCGCTGCACAAGCCGGCACGCCGCGAGGCCGGCTTCACCGAGTCTGAACTGGGACGCCTGGAGGCGCTATGCAAAAAATCCTGACATTGATGGTCATGCTGACCCTGTCGGCAGGTGCGGTGGCCGGGCAGGCCGGCCTGCTGGTCTACCAGGTGTGGGAGGAGGGTATCGAGCCCTACATCAGCCGGGTACTGGTTACCGAGGATTACGTGCGACTCGATGAAGGCAGTGACAGCGGGGGGTATACCCTGTTCGACCGCCAGCAGGAGATCATCTACAACGTGCAGATGGAGGATCGCTCGATCCTGGTGTTGGATGCGCAGGAGCCGGTTACAGACGTTGGTGACACTCTGATCCTGAATGAAGAGGTCAAGCCGGACGACGCCGCGCCAAAGGTTGCCGGTGCGCAGCCGAAAGAGGTGCGGCTGTTCGCTAACGGCGAACTCTGCAGCGAGATGGTGGTGGTCGAGGGGGTCATGGAAGACGCGCTGGAAGGGCTGCGTGAGCTGAAGCTGAGCCTTGCACGTATCCAGGCTGCAACGCTGGAGTCGATGCCTTTGAGCATGCGCACCCCCTGTGATCTGGCGGCGAACCTGTATGCAGCGGACCGACCGCTGAACTTCGGGCTTCCGCTCCAGGAACGCAGCACCGGACGCAGTCAGTCGCTGGTGGATTTTGCGCCGAATCATCCGGCCGACGATGCGCTGTTCGAGCTTCCCGCTGATTTCAGCCGGCGTTCGATGTTTGCGCCGAACGCGATCTGATCACGCTGCATCGACGCTTACCTGCGCAAGGGTTTTTCCGTCGTCCATCCATGCAGTCGAGTGGTCTTCGTGCCACTCAGGAAGGACAAGCCGGGTGGCGACGGAGTCATCCGGCAATCGGTGTTCGTGCCTGGCAGGGCGATGGGTATGCCCGTGTATCAGTTGCTTGACCCGGTACTTGTCCAGGTAGCGGACAACGGTATCTGCATTCACATCCATGATGTCAGCCGGTTTGAGTGCCGTAACTTCGCGGCTGCGTCTGCGGTACCCCGCCACGATACGTCGCCGTTCCTGAAGTGATTTTCGCAACATGAACCACTGGAAGAAAGGGTTGCGAAAACGGCGCCGTGCTTTCTGGTAATCGACATCGTCGGTGCACAGCAGATCTCCGTGCATCAGCAGGGTCTGTTGTCCGGCAACCGTGGTAACGAAACAATCAGCCAGGAGCGTCGCCCCGCATTCGCGCATCAGGCGCCTACCCATCATCAGGTCACGGTTGCCGCGCTGGATGAACAGGGTGACACCCCGGTCTGATGCGGAACGCAGTGCGGTATGCACGCGTTTTGCCAGCTCGGCGTCGTCGTCGTCACCGATCCACACGTCGAACAGATCACCAAGGATGAACAGGCGATCACCCGGCTCTGGATAGGCGGCCAGAAAGTGTTCGAACAGGGTCAGGGTATGCGGGCGCTCAATCGCCAGGTGGAGATCGGAAATAAACCATTGCTTTACCATGGCGAGGGATTGTACCGATTCATGATCCCTGTGTTTTCAATTGTGAAGCCGTGTGCAGGCTTTTATCCTCCGGGCATCGTTTCGCATGGGATGGGCCATGTTTCAGGTATTCGAGATTGTATTTCCGATCTTCGCCATCGTGGGTCTGGGTTATTTCTACGCGCGGCGCTTCGGTCCCGATATGGCGTCCGCGAACCGTCTCAACCTGGAGATATTCACCCCGGCGCTGATCTTTTCGGTCCTTGCGGGAGAGGGTTTCGAGCTAGCCAGGTACGCTGAACTGGCATTTGCCGCGATGCTGGTGGTGCTGGGCTCGGGGCTGGTCGCCTGGCCTTTTGCGCGCCTTTTCGGCTATGGCAACAAAGTATTTCTGCCACCGATGATGTTCAACAATTCGGGCAACATGGGGCTGCCACTGGCCCTGTTCGCCTTTGGTGAGGCGGCTTTGCCAGCGGCGATGATTCTGTTTCTGGTCGAGAATACCCTGCATTTCACGGTCGGGAATGCGATGCTGACCGGTCACGTGAATCCGCTCAAACTGATTCGCATGCCGATGCTCGCAGCGACTTTGGCCGGACTGATTGTGGCGGTGTTCCAGGTCAAGGTGCCCGGGCCGCTGCATGAGGCGATCGACCTGTTGGGGCAGGTCGCCATTCCGCTGATGTTGTTTGCCCTGGGCGTGCGTATGACCGGTGTAGACCTGTCCGATTGGCGCATTGGCATGGCGGGTGCGCTGCTCTGTCCAATTAGCGGGCTGGTCATGGCCTGGCTGGCGGCGCTGGTCGTGCCCCTGCCGGAAATCCAGTTGGCACAATTGATCGTTTTCGCGGCCCTGCCGCCTGCTGTGCTCAATTTCATGCTGGCCGAGCGCTACAACATTGAGCCGCGCAAGGTGGCGGCCGTGGTATTGCTGGGTAACATGATGAGCCTGCTGGTGCTTCCGCTCGTGCTCTTCTTCGCGCTGTAACAGGCCGAGCAAGTTACCGGGAAGCGGCCTGCCACTTCGGCAGGCCGATATTGGCTGCGGCCTATTCCTGCTCCGAGATCTCGGCCTTTTCGATGACGATCGGCTCGACCGGCACGTCTGAATGACCGGCCTTGTTGGTGGTGTCCACGGCCTTCATTTTTTCCAGCACATCCAGGCCCTGGGTAACCTTGCCGAATACGCAGTATCCCCATCCATCCTGTCCCGGATGGTCGAGGAAGCTGTTGTCTTTCACGTTGATGAAGAACTGTGCCGTGGCCGAGTGCGGAGCCATGGTGCGCGCCATGGCAATGCTGCCGGTGACATTGCTCAGGCCGTTGGCAGCCTCGTTCTCGATCGGGTCACGTGTCGCTTTCTGCATCATGTCCGGCATGAATCCACCGCCCTGGATCATGAAGCTGTTGATTACACGGTGAAATATGGTGCCGTCATAGTGACCGTCACGGACATACTGTTCAAAGTTCTCGCAGCTCTTGGGGGCCTTTTCGTGATCGAGTTCGATCACGATATCGCCCATCGAGGTCGTGAGGGTAATCATCTGTTTGCTCCTGGTTCTGCAGTATTGGGATAGGCGGATGTCGCTCCTCAGGGGAGACGCGAAACCGATTCGATCGTTACGTTTTCGCGTGGGACATTTTGGTGCCCGGCGCGGTTTCCGGTATTTACGGCGGCGATCGCGTCCACGACCTCCATGCCGTCGGTCACCCTGGCAAACACCGCGTAACCCCAGCCATCGCGACCCGGGTAGTCGAGGAAATCGTTATCCTTGAGGTTGATGAAGAACTGCGCCGTCGCCGTATGCGGTTTATTGGTGCGTGCCATGGCGATGCTGCCACGAACATTCTTGAGGCCGTTCTTGGCCTCGTTCGTCACAGCCTCTTTGGTCGTCTTTTCCGCCATGTCCTGTTCGAATCCACCGCCCTGAATCATGAAGCCGGGGATCACGCGGTGAAAAATCGTGCCTTCGTAGAATCCCTCGTCAACGTAGGCGAGAAAGTTGGCGACCGTCTTCGGCGCCTTGTCGCTATCGAGTTCGATGGTGATCTCCCCCTTGCTGGTCTTCATCAGGACCTTTTGCGGTTCTGCGAGGGCAAGGTTGGAGGCGAAAAGGCAGATAATGCTGATCAGCAGCCGGTTTGGGAATTTCATCGACGGGCCTGGTGTTGTTAAAGGGGCCGCTAGTTTATCCGTGCAGGCAGCGCGGCAAAACCCCAAAGCAGGCCTGAGTTGCGGTCGTTCAGCCGGCGCTGCCTTTGTGCAGGACCAGTTCGATCTGCTGCGGGTGTATCTCGTAACAGTTTTTGCCGCGTTTTTTTGCCTGGTACATGGCACGGTCGGCCGCATTGAGTATCTGTGCGGCGGTGCGCCCGTTGGCCGGGGCGATGGCCACGCCAATGCTGACACCAATCTCTGCGTGCAACTGTGCGTGTACGAAAGGCAGTTCGAATGCCTCGATGATATGGCGCGCCACATGCTCGCATTCCCCGGTATTGCTTACGCCCTGCATCAGTGCAACAAACTCGTCACCACCGAGTCTTGCAACGATATCGATTCCTCGCAGACGTGCACGGATGCGGGCCGCGGCCATCATGAGAAAGTTGTCTCCGAGATCGTGCCCATGTTCGTCGTTGACCTGTTTGAAACCGTCCAGATCCATATACAGCAGTGCAAAAGTGTCGTTTTTTCTGAGCTGCTGTTCGATCATCTGGGTGATGGCGGTGCGATTGAGCAATCCGGTGAGGCTGTCGTGCAATGCCATGTGGCGCAGATTACCGACGTTGTCGCGCAGCTTGCTGGTGATTCTGCCGCTGGTGCGGTGCATCAGCAGACCGATGGTGATGCTGATGAGCAGGCTGATCAGAATGGCGATAATACTGTTGCGTAGGGTGGCCTGGTACTCGACATTGGCGGCCCCGATCGCGTCTTCTGCGGCCTGGGTCTGAAGATTGCGCAAGGTCTCGAACGTCGCATGACCGGTCTCATGCAAGCTTGCCACCCGGCCCATAAAGGTGGCGCGCGCCGCTTCGTGCCGCCCGCTGCGGGCCAGGTCGGCGATGGTTTCATGCAGCTCTACGGCTTCGGCGATGATCGCGTCCTGTTGTTCGAGTATGGCCCGTTCTCTTTCGTTGGAGAGAAGCGCCCGAATCCTGTTTCGGCCGTCGCCTACCTGAAAACCGGCCTTCAGGTAGTCCATGTAGATGTCGTCCTGCCTGAACGGGTCTGTCTCCAGTATCAGCAGCTGAACGGTATCTGCACGGCGGTAGGACGCTACCTGCGTATCCGTAATCAGGTGAACCTTGGCGTTGTGCAGCGCCATCACCTGCTCGAGGTGATGGTGGGCTGTCTGCACCTTCCAGATGCCGAAACCGGTGGTCAGAGCCAACAGTGAAAACGCTACCAGGTAGGCGATAGCCGTCGCCGCGCGCAGGCTGCGAATATGGCGTTCGGTATGCGATTGAAAGGCCGCTTGGTTGCTCACCGTGTGCTTGTCCCTTTGCGCCCAGGTGGGCATGGCTTTGACTTCTTGTCTAAACAGTCGCGAGGACCGACTGCTCTGCAACCTGGCTGGGCCGTATTTTTATCGCCCAGATTTCGCCGATGCACCGATAATCGCAACTATTCGGGTAGTATGCACCCCTTCGTCCCTGACTAACGTGATTTAGATTCCCGAAGTGCCATGCTGAGCGTTTACAACGACCTGAACCGAAAAAAAGAGATCTTCAGTCCACTAATACCCGGTCACGTCAACATGTACGTGTGTGGGATGACTGTCTACGACCTGTGTCATCTGGGTCATGCGCGTGTCCTGGTGGTGTTCGATGTGGTCGCGCGTTACCTGCGATCTCTGGGCTATAAGGTCACATATGTGCGCAATATCACCGATATTGACGATAAAATCATCAATCGTGCAAATGAGCGTGGCGAGCCTTTTCAGGCGCTCACGCAGCGATTCATCGATGCGATGCATGAGGATGCGGGGGCCCTGGGCGTTTTGCAGCCGGATCAGGAACCCAGGGCAACCGAGCATCTACCGGAGATCATCGACATGATCTCCCGGCTGATCGACCGGGGACATGCTTATGTGGCTGAAAATGGCGACGTATATTATGACGTCAGGAGTTTTCCCGGATATGGCAGGCTGTCGGGGAAATCGATAGAGGATCTGCAAGCCGGGGCGCGCGTCGAGCCGGGGGACGTAAAGCGCGATCCGCTGGACTTTGCCCTGTGGAAGTCAGCGAAACCCGACGAGCCGGCATGGGAGTCACCCTGGGGCGAGGGCCGGCCGGGCTGGCATATCGAGTGTTCGGCGATGTCGACCCGCGCACTGGGCGATACTTTCGATATCCACGGTGGAGGGGCCGACCTGACGTTTCCACACCACGAGAACGAGATTGCACAATCTGAGGGTGCGACCGGTCACCCTTTCGTCAAATACTGGATGCACAACGGTTTCGTTCGCATCAACGATGAAAAGATGTCCAAGTCCCTGGGCAACTTTTTCACCGTGCGTGAGATTCTGCAACGCTACCGTGCGGAAGAGGTGCGTTATTTCGTCCTGACCAGCCAGTATCGCAGTCCGTTGAATTACGACGATGAGCACCTGGACAACGCACGTGCTGCCCTGACGCGTTTCTATACCGCGTTGCGTGATCTGCCGGATGCCGAGCCGGCAGTCGGGGAGGAACTCGAGGCCAGGTTCCACGCCGCGATGGAAGACGATTTCAATACGCCGGAGGCACTGGCGGCCTTGTTTGATCTGGCGCGCGAGATCAACCGCTCGCGCACGGCCGACCCGGTTCGCGCCGCCGGGCTGGGCTCACTGTTGCGTCGTCTGGGTGATCTGCTGGGCATACTGCAGGATGACCCGGAGCGCTTTCTGCGGGGTGGCGAACAGGGGGGAGAGGGTTTGACCGACGCCGACATCGACGCCATGATCGAGCGTCGTGTCCAGGCGAAGAAGGACAAAAACTGGGCCGACGCGGATGCTATACGCGATCAGCTCAAGGAGGCGGGGATAGTGCTGGAGGACTCTGCCAGCGGTACAAGCTGGCGCCGCGCATGAGCGGTGCGCGTGCCTATAGCGTGCTGCAGGTTTTTTACCGCGACTACCTCAATGCGGTGAATATCTCCTCTGCCCAGCCCGAGGCCCTGCAGGCGGACCGGATCGTGCCGCTGGCTGATCGCTTGCTGGTTCCCGGCGACAACTTCCTCGGTGTGGTCGACCGCAACGATGTGATATTCCAGTGCTATGTTGCCGACGATCCCGACGAGGTTACGCTGGAGCTGGTGTATCCGGAGGCCAGTGGCTGTATGCGCCTGACGTTGCCAAGGGTTCAGGCCTTCGAACGTCTCGATGCGCTGCCGGATGTATTCGATGAGTCGCTCTTGCAAGGAGCACAGTACATTGACTGATCAATTGCCTGCGGAAGATTTTGTGGGGCTGGCACCGGAACGGATTTACGATGTGCGTCCCATCGTCCTGAGTGGCGAGATCGATGCAGGCATGGACCTGAGTGGCGTGGTGGTGGTCCAGGACTTCCTGGTGCTGGGTGCGGACGAGGGGCACCTGCTGCAGATATTCAGGCATGACCCGAAAAGCGGCACCTGGCGTCTGCATCAGCGTCTGGCGCTGGCCAAGCGCGATCAGGAAACAGATATCGAGGCGATCACCTACGGTGCGGGGTGTCTGTATATCGTGGGTTCGCATTCGTATCATCGACGACGGATGCGGCCGGAGTTTTCGTCGCGCAGGAATCGCCAGAGACTGCAGGAGATCGACCGGGATTCGTCGCGTAACCATCTGTACCGGGTGCCGTTCGACTCGAAGGGCGGAAAGCTCGGCAAGGTCAGTGATATAGACCTGTCAAAACGCCTGGGCAGGGACCCGCTGCTGAAGCGGTTCTTCGGATTACCCAGCAAAGAGAACGGAATCGACATCGAGGGGATGAGCTTCCGCAGGAAGAAACTTTATGTCGGTTTTCGCGGCCCTGTGCTGCGTGAAAACCACGTCCCGGTGATGGTGTTTGAATTTGATCGACTGAAGGAATATCAGCTGCGCTTCGTGCGGCTCGGCGGTCAGGGGATCCGTGACATGGCTGCCTTGAAGCAGGGTTTCCTGGTTCTCTCGGGGCCGGTGAACAATTCCCCGGGGCCATTCTGTCTATGGTGGTGGGACGGCTTTGACCAGGTTCCCGGCAAGGACCGTACCGTCCGGGACGCGGTGATGCTTGGTGCCGTCAGCACGCCGGGGGGCGCCAAGGCGGAGGGCCTGGCGCTGGTGGGTCAGTCGGAAGGCCAAGCGGAGGTCATCGTGGTCTACGAGACCAATACCGCGGCGCAGGCGATCAGCATGCGCGTCGAACTACCGGCCTGAAAGTTCTTGGTCGCCGGTGGCGACGGGTCTTGCAGCATCGCGAATCCACTCGCTCCAGGAGCCGGCATACAGTCGTCCACCGTGCAATCCCGCGATTTCCATCGCCAGCAGGTTGTGGCATGCGGTCACCCCCGAACCACACATCGCCACCATGCTGTCCGGCGGGCGCCCGGCGAACGCGTCGAGATACATGGTGCGCAAGGTCTGTGCAGGTTTGAATCTGCCCTCGCTGTCCAGGTTGTCCTGCAGGGGCAGATTGAATGCACCGGGGATATGGCCGGCGACCGGATCGATGGGCTCGGCTTCACCGCGGAAGCGTTCACGGGTCCGCGCATCCATCAGTTGCAGCTTGTCGCCGTCACCGCGCAACTGTTGCTCCAGTGCCTCGCTGCTCACTACCTGCACCCAGTCCGGCGAGCCTTCGAAGGGAACGGCCTCTACCGCCGGCGGTACCGTTTCCTGTAGCGGCCTGCCGGCCTGTGTCCATGCCTGCCAGCCGCCGTCCAGCAGGGCAACCCGGTTGTGGCCAAGCCAGCGCAGCAGCCACCAAAGGCGGACCGCCATGGTG
>Ga0316189_10005636_pt1 | contig 12012 bp, 7 predicted proteins | sample LowCovwburrow_MG_FD_204930 | JGI IMG/M metagenome (GOLD analysis project Ga0316189, IMG submission 204930) | Coastal sediment microbial communities from Maine, United States - Lowes Cove worm burrow | ecosystem: Environmental > Aquatic > Marine > Coastal > Sediment | place: USA: Maine... | reverse complement strand
GGTCGGGCCGTCAATCGCGCGGTTGAGTTGTTGTTATCCATCACGGGCGGCGACGCGGGCCCACTCGACGTGCAGTCGGCAGACGCGCATTTGCCGCAACGAGAATCAATAGCATTGCGCCGCACTCGCCTTGAAAAACTACTCGGCGTGAAGATCGACGACCAGGAGGTCAGCGACATACTGCGTCGACTGGAACTAACCGTCAGCGAAACCGATACGGGCTGGGAAGCCATCGCGCCGAGCCATCGCTTCGATATCAAGATTGAAGCTGACCTGATTGAAGAAGTCGCCAGAATTCACGGCTACGACTCGATACCAGAGACAACCGCAATTGCGCAAACGCCGCTTGCGAAGGTCACGGAGACGCTAATCGATTCTGAGAGCGCGGCTGCGACCATGGTCGCGCGCGACTACTTCGAGGCGATTACTTACGCATTCGTCGATGCAGAATCCAACCGCCTTTTGAGTGGTGTCGATTCTGAAATCGTCCTGGCCAATCCTATTTCATCCGAAATGTCGGTCATGCGTTCCTCCTTGTGGCCAGGGCTGGTTGCGGCGGCAGCTGCAAATACCGCCAGGCAACAAGATCGCGTGCGCTTGTTCGAGATCGGAAAGTCTTTTCACGGCACGTTGAGTGATCGACAGGAGGTTGTGAGGATTGCGGCGGTTGCTACCGGCAATGCGGCGCCCGAGCAGTGGTCGGGCAAAGCTCAGTCGGTTGATTTCTTTGACATAAAGGCAGATGTTGAAGCGCTGCTCGGCATGGCTGGTGAATCTGCAAAGATATCTTTTGAGGCAGCGTCGCATGTTGCACTGCAACCGGGCCAATGCGCCGATATCCTGCGTGATGGTAGCGTTATCGGTGTCATAGGAAAGTTGCACCCTCGCGTTGCCAAGGCATTCGACATCAAGAGGGCAGTCTACGTTTTCGAGCTGGATGCGTTAGCCGCACTCAGATCCAAGGCACCGGCTGCAAGGAACGTGTCCAAGTATCCGGCCATTCGACGTGACATTGCCGTCATCGTCGATGACAAGGTGACAGCCGAGCAACTGGTGCAAACTGTCGAACAGGCCGCTCCGGGCTTGATTCAAAGCGTCAGGATTTTTGACATTTATACAGGCACAGGAATAGAAGCTGGGCGAAAAAGCGTCGCTTTAGGCTTGATTTTACAGGAAACATCGCGCACCCTTACTGACGTTGATGCAGACGCCGCGATGGCCTCGGCATTCCGCAAATTGAAAGACGAATTCGGCGCCGAGCTGAGAGACTAAAACAAGTGGCACTGACAAAAGCAGACATGGCAGAGTCGTTGTTCGATGAACTCGGCCTAAATAAAAGAGAAGCTCGCGAACTCGTCGATATGTTTTATGAGGAGCTGCGTGCATCACTCGCAGTTGGGGAGCAAGTCAAACTTTCCGGTTTCGGAAATTTTGATCTTCGGGATAAAAAACAACGACCAGGTCGCAACCCTAAAACGGGTGAAGAGATACCGATCAGCGCACGCCGCGTTGTAACGTTCAGACCGGGACAAAAACTAAAGGCCCGAGTGGAAGCATATGCTGGAACCGGGGAATAACGCCGAGCTACCGCCAATACCAGGAAAGCGCTACTTCACGATTGGTGAAGTGAGCGATCTGTGTGCTGTGAAGCCACATGTCTTGAGGTATTGGGAGCAGGAATTTCCGCAGTTAAAGCCCGTCAAACGACGTGGCAATCGCCGCTATTACCAGCGGCAGGACGTACTCATCATTCGCCAGATTCGCAGCCTTCTGTACGACGAAGGGTTTACGATCGGTGGTGCGAGGCAGCGTCTGCAAGGTGATACGGCAAAGTCTGATGTGACGCAAAGTCAGCAGATTATCAAGCAGTTACGGCTGGAACTTGAACAGGTTCTGAAGATACTGCGGCGATAGAACACGGTCGGGGCGTAGCGCAGCCTGGTAGCGCACCACAATGGGGTTGTGGGGGTCGGAAGTTCGAATCTTCTCGCCCCGACCACTTATAAAATCGTAATGAACCCTTCGCTTGGCGCTACTATGCGATCTCGCCAACCGGTAGCTTGCGGTCTTCAATCCCCAACAGAATAGGCTCTGCCGCTTCACGGTAGATGTTCACTTTGGCGTTGTACGCAACTCGCGATAAACCGTGCTTGTCCTTGATATGCAGGCGGCGAATATTAAATTGATTGCCACCCATATTCTCACCGGTCAGGTAGCACTTGATTGCTGTAACCCGCTCGCCGGATAACACCAGGCCACTCAACAATTGCAGGTTGCCTTGAGCGCGCTGCAGGAACATGACTGCATCCAGATTCGCCTGCGTGGCTGCAGGGTCATCAATCTCATCGCTGAGCTCGGCGAGAAACTCGCCAACCAGAATCTGCCCGGGCAGGGCCGCGTCGATCATCCGAGCGAGTTCAATGGTGACATCGCCGACAATAAAGTCGTGCATTGTCGGGTTCAGCCCTTCGGCCTGGTGGAATTCATAGCAGCTGCCAACATGAAAGCATGCTCTCAACCGCGGCACAGCCTTGGACCGCGCCTTGCTTCTTGCGATCGCATTGTCCGCGAGCACGATATGCATGAAGTGATAAAGATTGACACTCGCTTCGAGGCCGTCGTCGCGATTCCAGATATAGAAGCCATCGCCACTCGAGGAGCGTGCGAAATTGATATCGACATTCTGCTCAAGCATCTTTGCATGAGCCGAGTTCAGTGAATAAGAGAGGCTGTTCAATTGCGTCATTTGCTCGAACGGTGTGAGCAGACCGAAACCGACGATGTCGAAAAGCGTCACTGCACGACTGGCGATGTAGTTGATGCCGTAGCGCCGAATCATCTTTTCGATGATCTGGGTCTCAACGTGATGACCAGTGAGTGGCTGCCTGAGCGGCAGGTACACCGGTTCAACCTTGAGTAGCGTTGCGACCTTTTGCATCTGCGTAAAATTCAGCTGGCGATCGCCTGATATCAGCTCGGTAATGAAGCGGGGCGAGACACGTGCCGACGACCCGTCTGAGCGTGGCGATGTGTATTCAGCAATCGCGTAGTGCGGCACCACAAGAATGAGGATGCCCTCGTCAAGCGCTGTCCAGCTCAGGATATTGTTTTGGCCAAGGCGCCAGTTATCGTGCAGGCAAGATTCGAGGTGCACCAGATTACTGCGTTGTCGCAGCGGCATCTCGTTCGCCAGTCCCGCCAGTTGATCCAGGTACGGCGAAAAGTCGGCAATTCGCCGGATTCCGGATTGCGATAAATCGTCAAGTTCCATGCAGATGCCCAATGCGACTTTAAAGCGACTGCATTCTCTGCCACAGTTCGCGAAGCCGACCTATCAAAGTAAAGAAGTCTGTAGTACAGCGCAAGTATGCCGTAGTTTACATAATCGTGAGCCAACAAGTGATTGAATCAGCGCCGAATATTGATGAGGTGCGCGAACTGCGCGCAGCCCTTGGGGAGCATGTTGTGCGTACGCCGTTTGTGCGTTGCGCCGGTCTTGAAGATGCCATCGGTGGCAATACGCAAGTGCACGGTAAGCTCGAATTTCTGCAGCGCACCGGCACCTTCAAAGCGCGCGGTGCGTTGTCTGTGGCGCGCACCTTGAGCAGTGAGCAGCTCGCCGCCGGGGTTACCGCCGTCAGCGCAGGCAATCATGCTATTGCGGTGGCATTTGCGGCGCGCGAGACAGGTACCAATGCCAAGGTTGTAATGACGCGCAGTGCGAACCCTGGCCGCGTAGCAGCCTGTAAGGCCTACGGCGCAGAGGTTGTGTTCGCCGACGACGTTCACGTTGCGTTCGACGTCGCCGCAAAGATCCGGCAAGAGGAGGGCCGTTATTTCATTCACCCCTTCGACGGCAAGGCGATTGCAACCGGTACCGGCACCGTTGGGCTTGAGATGTTTGAGCAATATCCGGATTTTGATGTTCTGCTGGTATCTGTAGGCGGCGGCGGCCTCATTGGCGGTATAGCGAATGCGGTCAAGCAGCTCAAACCAGAATGCGAGATCATCGGCGTTGAGCCTGAAGGCGCAGACAGCATGCAGCGGAGTATTGCTGCAGGCGAACCTTGCGGTGTCGAAGCTGTGCAGACCATAGCCGACAGCCTTGGTGCTCCGTATGCGATGCCATACTCGTTCGAGCTGTGTCGCAATAATGTCGACCGGTTCGTGAGCCTTCCCGATACGAGTTTCCGCCGCGCGATGGGCTTTCTCTACTCTCATATGCAGATTGCGGTTGAGCCGGCATGTGCGGCGACCACCGCGGCATTACTGGGGCCGTTGCGCGACGAGCTGCGAGGCAAGCGGGTTGCAAACGTGTTCTGTGGCAGCAATATCGACTGGGATACATTTGCATCACAGGTGTCATTCGATGAGTAGTGCTGTCTTCGAACAATTAAAAGCAATTGCGGGCCCGCAAGGCTGGACTACGGACCCGGATGTGCTCGAACCGCATTTGACCGAGTGGCGCAATGTCGTCCGAGGCCAGACGCCGGTCATGCTGTCACCGAACACAACGCAACAAGTGGCGGACATTGTCGAAGTCTGCGCTGCAAATGGCATTGCGCTTGTGCCGCAAGGTGGTAACACGGGCATGTGTGCGGCAGCGGTCCCGGATGAGAGTGGCACCCAGGTAATCCTGTCACTGTCGCGACTGAATTCTATCCGAGCGATTGATGCGAACGACTATTCAATGGTGGCGGAAGCCGGTTGCATCCTCGCCAATGTGCAGGATGCAGCTGCCAGCGTTAACCGGCTGTTCGCTCTAAGCCTGGGTGCGGAGGGCAGTTGCCAGATTGGCGGTAACCTGTCGACGAATGCCGGAGGCATCAACGTTATCCGCTACGGCACTGCGCGTGCGCAGGTGCTCGGTCTGGAGGTCGTGCTCCCTGATGGACGCATCTGGAACGGTTTGCGCAGCCTCAGGAAGAACACCGCCGGCTACGATCTGAAGCAACTGTTCATTGGAAGCGAAGGGACACTTGGAATAATTACGGCGGCGAGTCTGCGGTTGTTCCCGCTGCCCGGTGAGTCCACCGTGGCGTTGCTGGGTTTGCGCAGGGCAGAGGACGCCACGTCGCTGCTTGCTGTTCTTCGCGAGCAGATGGCTGATCGCATTCAGGCCTTCGAATTGATCGCCGATCGACCCATGAGATGGGTTGAAAAGCACATATCAGGTTGTCGCAAGCCATTTGATGACAGCTACCCCTGGTATGTACTCATCGAGACAACGATCGGCGGCCAAACTGACCTATTGCAGGATAGCCTTGAACAGGCCCTCGGCGCGGGCCTGATCGCCGATGCGGTCATTGCCAAGAGTGACAGTGAGGCGGAGTCCCTGTGGCGCCTGCGGCACTCGATATCAGAGGCCGAGAAGCACGAGGGCGCGTGCCTGAAACACGATATTGCCGTCCCTATCGGCAAAATCGCGGCATTCCTGCAACAGGGGGACGAATTGCTGGCAAAACTCTGTCCGGATGCCCGTCTCGTCGCATTTGGGCACGTGGGGGACGGCAATCTCCACTACAACGTGGCGCAGCCAGAAGGCGCGGACCCGAAGCTGTTCCTGGCACAGAGTGACGCGATCTCCGCAGCAATTTATGACCTGGCCATGGCGATGGGCGGCAGTATCAGCGCAGAACACGGTATTGGCGTCCTGAAACGACCGTGGTTTCACAAATATTGTGACCCAGTCGAGCTGGAATTGATGCAAACCCTGAAGAAAACGCTCGATCCCTGCAATATTCTCAATCCGGGAAAGGTAATTTGATGACTAGTTCCGCCTAAACCCTTGACCCGCAGGATAATATGTCAATATTCCGCAGGGTTTATATGAACGCAGAGTCTAAAAAATTACGCGATACGCTCGCAGACCAGCTGGCCAGCTTTGATGACCGGCTCGAGGCGCAGTCCGACGACGTCAAGATGCTTGCCGAGATCGAGGATGGCATTGCATCGTTGCTGAGCGATAGTGGCAGCAGCGAGGCGGACATTCGTCATGTATTGCATGAGCGCTATGAGGCCGGCGCTCTGCGTAAAGAGACTTTCCAGCTGGTGAAATCGATGCTGGATCGTTTCGTGACAGAGGACATTCCGACCAGCCCGTTACCCGGAAAAGACGATCGCAAACAGGAAGACGCTTCGAAGGATTTCGTTGATGATGTATTTGCGTCGACGATGGTGATTCCTGATGCTCCGCTGGAACCGAAAGCCGCAGAGCCGCAGGTGCAAGTTGGCTCGTTATTGAGAGACCGTTTCCTGCTGCAGGAAAAAGTAGCGGGCGGAAGCATGGGTGTCGTTTACAAGGCGCTGGATCGACGACTCGCGGAAGCTGGTACCGGCAATGCATGGGTTGCTATCAAGGTCTTGTCGCCGCAGCTGTCGAGGAACGCCACGGCCCTCAAGGCATTGCAGCAAGAAGCGGCGAAAGGCCGCTGCCTCGTGCATGAAAATATCGTTCGATTCATGGATCTCGATCGCGAGGACGAGCTTTATTTCATCGTCATGGAATGGCTGGATGGCAAAAACCTGGCCGAGATACTCGACGACGCCGCGACGCGAAAACTCGAACCACAACAGGCATTCAAAATTGTCCGGCAAATCGGCGCTGCGCTGACGTACGCGCACCGCTGCGGCATCGTGCATGCTGATGTCAAGCCCGGCAACATCATGATAATGCCGGACGGTGATGCCAAGCTGTTTGATTTCGGTGTCGCGCGGGTGCAGCAGTCGCAGCTGATTTCGAGCTCCGCATTTGATCCAAAGGAGCTCGGTGCGATCACGCCGGCTTACGCGAGCATGCAGGTGCTCACAGGCGAAGAGCCGGTACCGTCTGACGACGTCTTTTCGTTGGCTTGCCTGTTATACCGTTTGTTGGCCGGATACCGCGTGTTTGGCCCCCGTAACGCTGCAGAAGCAGCTGAGCAGGGAATGAAACCGCAGAAGCTCGATATGCTGAGTGACGGGCAATGGCGTGCAGTCAAAAAAGCACTTTCATATCCGCGCGTCACGCGATTCGACTCCATGCAGGAGTTTGTCGACGCACTGGAAGCAGGTATCAGCGACGAGACAATCAGTCTGGAAGTTGAGCGCGACTTTGAAGTTGAAGAGCCAGGCGGCTTTGGCAAATGGCTGCTGGCATTGGTGATGTTGGCGGGACTGGCTGGTGTTGCAGCAAATCAACTGGGTTACCTTGATGACCTGAAGGCACAAATACTCGGCGAACCCGTTGCATCAGCCGTTGTGCAACCGGCAGCCAGCGAACCTCGTCGCAGCCAGGATGTACAGGAAGCGGCTGAGGAGACTGCGGGAACCATTGAAGCGCCGGCTGAGAACGAACCTGATCCTGAAACCAATGTTGAACCTGAAGTAGTCGCCGAAGAGGTAGTCTTGCCGGAGGCTGCGCCAGCACAGCAGCAGGCACCCGTTGAGCCGCCAAACGCCGGACCCGCAGTATTCGATTTTACGACGTTGCCACCTGCGACGCTGCAGATCGCTGTTTCCGTTTCTGCACCGCAATCCGAAACTCACACACTGACGCTGGTTGAAGACTCCGACGCTGCCGTCGTTGAAATCGTCCGCGCAGATACGCGGCAAGCGCTTACGTTGCGGCTGGAGGAAGTCGGCTTCAGCGGCAATCGATCTCCGTGGGCGACCGGCCAATTTACTATTTCGGATGACAGCCTGGTTACGTTTCCTGTCGGGCAGTCTCATGGCCGGGTGCGCTTGAAGATGCAGCCCGATTCTATTAGAGAGGCTGACCAACTATCGACGATACGAATTCGCGATGTAGATCGTCCCAATTCAGAGCTTGCAAAGATTACTGTCTTCCTGCGCGATGACGATCAGGTCCTGTTTGACGAACAGTTGCCCCCAAACACCATCGCGTTCACGTCCCCGAGTGCGACCGTGAGCGAATCGGATCCGGCGGTGCAACTTGATGTTCAGCGTTTCAATCCTGACAATTCATCTGTACTGATCGGCTATCGCATATCCAGCGTTTCCGCGTTTGCTGATGAGGATTATTTCATTCCTGGTGTCCAGGAAATTACATTTGGTCCCGGACAGCGAACCGCAAGGCTGCTCATTCCCCTGGTCAGGGATGTACTGGTCGAGGGCGATGAGACATTCGAAGTTGAGCTGCTCCCCGACCAGCCTGTGGAATCGGCAGATGTATTCCAGCTGATTCGAATTACCATCCAGGATAATCAGTAGGCCCAATCCGTATTCGTTGCTAGACTCTCGCGCATGGACGAGAAAGAATTGCGGCGATATTCCCGCATCGTTGTTGACGGCAACGAACAGGCCCCCAGTCGTGCGATGCTGCGTGCAGTCGGCTTCAAAGAAGAAGACTTTGCAAAACCCCAGGTGGGCATTGCCTCGACGTGGAGCATGGTCACTCCCTGCAATATGCATATCGGCGACCTCGCTCAGGTGGCGGCCGAGGGGGCCGACGCGGCGGGCGCCAAGGGCGTCATATTCAATACGATCAGTGTTTCGGATGGCATTTCCATGGGAACCCCGGGGATGCGCTACTCGCTTGTGTCACGCGAGATTATCGCTGATTCGATAGAAGCAGTGACCGGTGCCGAGGGATTCGACGGCCTGGTTGCCATTGGCGGCTGTGACAAGAATATGCCGGCCTGTGTGATGGCGATGGCCCGACTTAATCGCCCGTCAGTGTTCGTCTATGGCGGCACAATCAAGCCTGGTGCCAAGCGCCGCGACATTGTCTCGGTCTTTGAGGCCGTCGGTGCAGCGTCTGGTGGCAAGATCACGCAGGACGAACTGCTCGAGGTCGAGAGAACAGCCATACCGGGCCCCGGAGCCTGTGGCGGCATGTACACAGCAAATACGATGGCATCAGCGATTGAGGCTCTGGGCATGAGTCTGGCCAACAGCTCCGCACAGGAGGCGGTATCTGAACAGAAGAAGGAAGACTGTCGCAGGGCCGCCGCAGCCGTCGTCAATCTTATTCGAGAGGATATTAAGCCGCTCGACATCATGACGAAAAAAGCATTCGAGAATGCAATCTCGGTAGTCATCGCCCTCGGCGGTTCCACCAACGCCGTGTTGCACCTGATCGCAATGGCCAAAGAGGCCGGTGTTGAACTGGGTCTCGACGATTTCACCCGCATCGGCGCCCGTGTGCCGGTGCTTGCAGACCTTAAGCCAAGCGGCAAGTACCTGATGTCGGAGATCATCGAGATTGGGGGCATTCAGCCGCTCATGAAGCGCATGCTGGATGCAGGCATGCTGCACGGCGATTGCCTGACAGTAACCGGCAGGACGCTGGCCGAGAACCTCGCGGATGTCGCGGACTACCCGGACGGACAGACGATTGTTCGCGACTTCGATAATCCGATTAAGCCGGACAGCCACCTATCTATCCTGTATGGCAACCTCGCGCCCGAGGGCTCCGTTGCCAAGATCACAGGCAAAGAGGGGCTTCGCTTTGAGGGCACAGCCAAGGTTTATCATTCCGAGGAATTAGCGCTGCAGGCGATCCTCGATGGCGAGGTTGTTGCCGGTGATGTGGTTGTTATTCGCTATGAAGGCCCGAAAGGCGCGCCCGGCATGCGAGAAATGTTGAGTCCGACCGGCGCGATCATGGGCAAGGGCCTGGGTGCGGATGTTGCGTTGATTACCGACGGCCGCTTCTCTGGCGGCAGCCATGGCTTCGTCGTGGGGCACGTTTCGCCCGAAGCCGCTGTTGGCGGCCCGATTGGCCTGGTGGAGGATGGCGATCGCATTATCATCGACGCCGAGAACAAAGAAATTAACGTCGAGGTCAGCGCGGCCGAGATGCAGGAGAGGCACAAAAAATGGCGGCGGCCCCGTTCGCCGGTACAAACTGGTGTGCTTGCAAAGTATCGTGCTGAGGTCTCCTCAGCGTCGGAGGGCGCAGTGACGATACCGGAACCCTGGGATGATTAGCGCTTGACCTTTTGCAGCAAGACAGCTTTACTCCGGACATGAGTTTTTACGACATCCACGTAGAGTGCCAGCACATCGATTCTATCGATGTGGAAAAACACTTAAAACGAATGGCGCGCCAGAGGTGCGTGGGTGCGAATGACAGTAGTACCAGCTAGCTAATAAAGCTCGGACATTGTCAACGAACCCGCAAGGAGCATCCTGGCGGGTTTTTTTTTGCGACAAAACAGGCAAGTACAATGACGGACACAGTGGCGGAAGCCGATTTCGAGGACAGCGCTGCTCTGGGAGCACCCCGGGAAATCGCGAATTCGCCGTTTGTCGTTATGAAATTTGGCGGAAGCAGCGTTTCCAGTGCTCGCAACTGGGCAACCATCGCAGGGCTCGTCCAGAACAGGCTGGCAGCAGGGCTTCGGCCGGTCGTTGTGCATTCAGCGCTGCACGGTGTCTCCGACGCACTGGCGGCTGTTCTCGAACAAGCGGTCAGCGCTAAGCCGGACAAGAGGCTGGCGGCCATCCGCGCCCAGCATGAGCAACTGGCAAGGGATCTTGGGCTGGATGCCGCTGAGCTGATTGGAGATACGCTGCACGAGCTCGAGCAGTTGGTCGCTGGTGTGCGCCTGGTACGCGAAGTCAGTGTGCGAGTTCGTGTACGCATCATGGCCCTGGGCGAACTCATGTCGACACGTTTAGGCGCTGCCTATCTCAAAACCGTTGGCTTGCCGGCTGAGTGGATGGACGCGCGGGAGGTGCTGATGAGTGAATCGCAGCCCGGTGTCCGTGACGAGCGAAGCTACTTATCGGCGACCTGCGGGGTCGATGCAGATCCGGCGCTGGCAGAGCAACTGCTTGCAGGCGATTCAGTGGTTCTGACACAAGGCTTTATTGCTCGCAATGACCGCGGAGAGACGGTCTTGCTTGGACGGGGCGGTTCCGACACTTCGGCCGCTTACTTCGCCGCACGGCTAAAGGCCCGCCGGCTCGAAGTCTGGACCGACGTTCCGGGCATCTTTTCGGCAGACCCGCGCGTAGCGCCGGCAGCACGACTTCTGATCGCACTGCATTACGATGAGGCCCAGGAATTGGCTTCGGCGGGCAGTACCGTTTTACACCCGCGCAGTCTGTCACCGCTACGCCACCACGACATACCCTTGTTTATACGCAGCACGCTGTCGCCCGATATAGCCGGCACGGTTATTTCGACAGTGACCGAAGAAGTTGAGCCGCAGGTAAAGGGCATTTGTTTGCGCGATGGCATCACCTTGATTTCGATGGACACGGTCGGCATGTGGCAGGAGGTCGGGTTTCTGGCGAATATCTTCCGCGTGTTTGCGGAACTGGGGGTCTCGATCGATCTCGTTTCAACGTCTGAAACCAACGTGACGGTGTCCATCGATACCGCCGACGGAATGCTCGACAAAGACACCCAGCAGGCGCTCGTCGAGCAGTTGGCACCACTATGTGGCGTCACGATGATCGAAGATTGCGCCGCAATCAGTTTGGTGGGCCGGAAGATACGAACATTCCTTCCGAAAATTGCACCGGCGTTGGGCGTGTTTGAGGAAGAGCGTATTCACCTGATGTCGCAGTCAGCTAACGATCTCAACCTGAGCTTCGTCGTCGACACGCAACAGGGCGAAAGGCTGGTCAATAAGCTGCACACGACAATGATTCGCAAGTCCGGGGGTAGCCCGGCGCTCGGGCCCAGCTGGGAACGCCTGTTCCAGGGTGAACAACCTGCATCCGGTTATGACGATGCCTGGTGGTCGGGGCGGCGAGAGCAGCTTTTGGAGCTATCAAAGTCGAAGCTGAACGCGTACGTCTACGACAGCGAAACGGTAAGACAGGCGGCCAGGTCTTTACGCGGCCTGAAGAGCATCGATCGCGTGCTGTACGCCGTGAAGGCGAACTTCAACAAAGAACTGCTGCGCGCGCTCGCGGCAGAGGGCATCGACTTCGAATGCGTATCGCCGGGAGAAGTTGAGTGGCTCGAAGAGGCCATCAGCGATTTCGACGCGAGTCGAATCCTGTTTACGCCAAATTTCGCGCCACGAGAAGAATACGAGTGGGGATTTGCAA
>Ga0316189_10005635_pt1 | contig 12013 bp, 11 predicted proteins | sample LowCovwburrow_MG_FD_204930 | JGI IMG/M metagenome (GOLD analysis project Ga0316189, IMG submission 204930) | Coastal sediment microbial communities from Maine, United States - Lowes Cove worm burrow | ecosystem: Environmental > Aquatic > Marine > Coastal > Sediment | place: USA: Maine... | reverse complement strand
TCCCGATTGCGGTAATCACCAACGGAACGCTGTTGTCACGCGACGAGGTGCGCTCACGCGTGAGTCGCGCCGATCTGGTGTCGGTCAAAGTCGACAGCGTGCATGAAGAGGCCTGGCGAAGGATCAACCTGCCCCACCATGATCTGTCTCTCGCCACCATCCTGCAAGGTACCCGGAAGTTCGCCGCAGGCTTCAGTGGCAGCCTGATCACTGACACCATGCTGATCGCGGGTATCAACGATGATGCCGCATCGCTGACCGACACCGCCGACTTCCTCGCTGAGTTCGCGCCACGCACCGCCTATCTCGCAGTACCGACGCGCCCGACCACGGTCAGGAAGGCACATGGCACAGATGAGCCCGGGCTGATTCGCGCACATGAAATCTTCGCTGCCAGATTGCCGTCAGTGGAATTGCTCACCGGACACGAGGTTGGCGAGTTCGCCTACACTGGTGATGCGCGAACGGACCTGCTCGCGATCACCGCCGTGCATCCGATGCGCGAACCAGACATAAGGCGCCTGCTGACCAGGGATCAGGCAGACTGGGGCTTGATCGAGGGCCTGCTCGCCGAGGGGGCGCTCAAATCAGCCGACCATGACGGTGAGCGCTTTTATCTGCGCCCCATGCGCTGTAGCAGAGATTAGCCCTCGCCTGGGTTGGTCGATGGCAGGCTGATCGCCGCATCGATATCGTCGGTCTCGATCACCTTCAGGTCGACGCCGGCATCGCGAAAGACATAGGCGGGGCCACGCCCGTGCAGGATCTCGCGCGACATCACCACATCGACCTTTTGGCTGACCAGCCACTCCGCAACCCGAATACCTTTGCCACGCTCAAGCGTGCGATACGGGTTCGTGATCACCCGCCGCTCCACGAGCGAGTGATCATCCCTGTGCAGGGCCAGAATGACGAAATACGGTGCCTCACCAAAGTGTTCGCTGAGCGGCCCGTCGACTCCCACAACCGGCAGCGCGAAGCGGATTTCCGTGGATGTCGCCGGCTCCAACTGGGCCACCAGACGTTCGATACGCGGGACCGTCTCACGCACCGCGCCTTCGATACGCTGCAGTGCGTTCTCGACCTTCTCGCGACTCGTGGCGCGCAGACACAGGCCCGTCTCGACGAAACGATAGCGTCCGGCATTACGGCCGGTAAGCCAATTCACCTGCGTGACCATGGGGTCGGCCTCGATAACCTCGCGGATCGCCGCCAGGGTATCCGCTTCGATCGAGGCATCGAGCAAGACGCGCATCGCATCGGCCAGCAGGTCCCAGGCGGTCTTGAGCACCGCCACGACGATCAACCCGGCGGCAATCCTGTCCAGCGGCATACCGAGCCATTGAGAGGCCAGACCGATAATAGCCAGGCCTGTGGTGAAGGCATGTACCCGGTACTCTCGCGCATCGGCGACCAGCGCCGGGGACTGTGCGGCCAGACCGGCACGCAGCTCGAAACGGCTGAAGACTAACGGCACGGCAGTGGTCAGGATCAGCAACACAAACATCCAAGGTTGCGCCTGCACATCACCAGGCGGGGCAAACAGGGCGTCGCGCGCAATCTCATAGGCGGTCAGCAGGACCAGCCCCGCCAGTCCGAGTGCGACCAGGCTCTCGATCTTGTACAGGCCATAGGGGAAGGCGCGTGATTTACGGGCGGCCAGGCGGATACCCACCAGCACGGCCACCGCACCCAGCAGGTCGATGAGGTTGTGCACCAGTTCTGCGAACACGGCAAGGCTGCCCGACATCCAGGCGATCAGGCCATGCAGGCAGGCCAGCAGAATGTTGACCAGTAACGAGTACCAGCCCCAACGCTCGAGCTTCATGCTGCGACGCCAGACAGACTATTGTCCTGAGCGTTTGTTTGCCCACAGCTGATAGTCGTCGGAGCCGACCCGCAGCATCTTGGCGCCACATTTGGGACAGCGTTCATCCTGGCAGGGCACACCACGCTGGTGCGCAACGCGTGTCTCGCACTTGGGGCAAATGCACTCACCCACCGGCCCCATCTTATGTTGGCGTTCTTTTTTCATCATCAGCACCTCAGCCTGCGAATCCTTCTTTTGATCAGATCATTAACCGTGCGTCGCCTTCAAAACCGCAATCGTGGCGATCCCCGCCAGCAACAGCGCCACCTGCCTGACCGAATCTGATAGTGCGACCTTCCGGTGCAGGTTCGGCACCAGGTCCGCGGTGGCGATATAGATGAAACTGGCTGCCGACAGCGCCAACACATAAGGCACCAGCGTGCGTGCCTCGGCCAGCCAGAAATAGGCCAGCACGGCGCCCGGCAGCGTCGTAATCGCGGAAAGGGTATTGAGCAGCAGCGCCCTGGACTTCGAGTAACCACTCTCCAGCAATATGGCAAAATCCCCGACCTCCTGTGGCACCTCGTGAGCTATCACAGCAATAGCAGTTGCCACACCCAGCGGCACCGAGGTGAGAAACGCGGCCGCGATCACCACCCCGTCGACAAAATTGTGGAAGGCATCGCCGATCAGGATCAGTGGGGCAGCCTGGCTATGGACCTCACAGTTACTGTCATGACAATGCCGCCACAGGACGAGCTTCTCGAGGACGAAGAACAGGACGATACCGGCGAGTACGGTAGCGAGAACCTCGCGTGCCGGGGCCTGCTGCAGCGCTGCAGGCATCATGCCCAGGAAAGCGGCGGCAAGCAGGGTGCCGGTTGCATAGCTGATCAGATAGGGAACCAGTTTGCCCCGCATCGCAGCCGGCAGGGCCAGCAACAAGGATGCGCCGGCGATCGCGCCGATACTGCCAAGGAGGCTAAAGCCGAGAATCCAGAATATGAGCATTCGCCCGTTCCAGGAAGTCGCAGGACACATTGGCAGTTTAACAGCCGAAAAACGCGCCATGCCTTGCGCATGGACAAGTCGGGCAGCTGTCACCCGTTGTATCCTTAAAGCAAAGGGAACGAGCCTAAGCGGGCACTGGTTGCGCCTTGCGCGCGGTGGGCGGGCAACCGTTGGAACCAAGCACGAATTCACCAAGGAGAGAGTGACATGCGCAGAATTTATTTTTTGGTGCCGGACCTCAAGATGGCCAGTACGGTAACCGATGAGCTACTGCTCGCACGGATTGAAGAGCGTCATATCCATGTCATCGCAAGCGAAGGCACAGAATTGGGCGGCTTGCCAAAGGCCTCGCTGCTGCAGACCAGTGATGTGATACCCGCCGTTGAGCGTGGACTCGCCGTCGGTGGCGTCACCGGCATCCTCGCCGGCGTCGCGGCGGTGTCTTTTCCTCCAGCGGGCGTGGTGTTGGGTGGTGGCGCCATCCTCGCGACGGCACTGGCCGGTTCGGGTATTGGTGCCTGGCTGGCGAGCATGATCGGGGTGGATGTGGCCAATACCCGGATCAAACAATTCGAAGAAAACCTGAAAAAGGGCGAGATCCTGTTTCTCGTGGATGTGCCCAAGGAACGGGTCGAGCAGATCGAGACAATGGTCAAAACGCATCATCCAGAGGCGGACATTGAAGGCACCGAACCTCATATTCCAGCGTTTCCGTAGCCGCCCTAGAGGGCCCGCAGAGACGCGGATGGGTCAGTGAAATAATAACCGATCCGATGCATATATTTGACTTCAAATATAGCGGTCTATCCACGCTTAGTGGATTCTTCGACCGTTGGTAATGGCGCAGCGTTGTCGACGATCGCGAGCCGTCGAAGATGTCATAACGGCAGGCGCTGTTAAAGCGCGCACGGCTCAACAGCCTGGCTCGGCGCGGTGGGTATTCATCGGATACGGAGTGAATAATCTATTTCAAGTTGAAACGATGACACGACGTGCTCGCACTATATGCACGGAACCACGCGACCTGTCGCCATGATGAGGCCGTCGTTTACTATTGTCGCGCACGCAACGAATTGAAAAAGCAGCCATTGAATAGGCACCAACTAGCGATATAGATATCTATACCGCTTACTTGATGCCAACCACTTCCAATGAATTGAAGGAGAAACCCGTATGTCAAAGATATCAAGCAATGAAGATTTCAGACAGGCACTGTCTTCGCTGTCACTCACGCAACAGAGGCAAGTAGGTGCAAGATTCGTTCGCGATGTGCTGGATTTGACGAACAATCCGCTGGTAAAAAATGGGCAGGAAATAGCCGGAAAACCGGGGGTTACGGCAGAAGAGTTGAACAATGCCTACCATGGAGTGCACGCTGCTTATGTTACAACGCACCCATGTTCAGACCTTTCAGCATTGGATTATGCCAAGCAGGCCGAGCACTTTGTTGCTGAAGCCTGTATGGCCTGCCTTTCCCCCACTTTCCATGAAACAAGCACGCATCATTTAGCCGCTAAAGTTGCCATGTATTGTCAGATGGCACGGACCTGTTCAGCCATTCAACACGAGGGAGAATACCCCGGATTTTCCGGTGTCGAGGAAACCGTGAGAAAGCTGGTGGATTCGCAGTACCAGGCACTGAATGAGTATTTGGAGAAAGGCTGAAATCCGGCAGGGATGACAATTTCAAATTATGTGACAAAGGTGATGGGGCTGGTTTGCCGCGGCCACCGGTGGCCAGATGCAAGCTGTTCAGAAAATCGAATGCACGCACGGTTGCGCTGGACCTCAACCGACTCACCGCCGCTGCCGCGCCAGTTACCGGTTAGATCGGGTTGATAGCTGTCGGAAGCCGGAGCCTGGGGGGCGCTCGACTGGAGTCCGGCAAATGGTTTCTGCCAAGCGCCGAACGATTGCTGCCGGTAATCGGCTGACGGATCGGACGACCGGGGGAATTGGCGACCCAAAGGGCCGCCTTAAGGATTGGGCGACATTGGAGATCTCAATCGGCTCACCGGGCTCACCGGCGAATCGAAGCCCGACTAAGGTGACAGGGGCGTCTGACTACCAAAGCTCGATCATGACGGCAGTCCACTCATGAAGTCCTGTGCATGCAGCGAAGTGCCGACAAAGCAAGACAAGAACAGCAGCAACACACCACCTGGCGCACAATGCCGATTTGATCTGAACCCGCTAAAATCGCTGCCGTTTCGCATACCTACTTTCCGTTGCAGCCAGATAAGCACCCAGTGGCTACGCGCACTCCAGACCTGGCGCCATAAAAATCCAGTGCTGCCTGAAAGCAGCGGGTGCTGGACAATCTGCACAAGCGAACACCCTGGTCTGCGAATCGAGATGCACCACCGTGCCTTCTGCGAGGCGCCCACCTTTCCACACCGATGTAAATTGCTACTCCGGCTTCCCAGATTTCGGGACCATGCCAAGCTCGTATTCCAGACTGTAGTGACCGAATACGAGATTCGCCTCGCGGCTGAGTTCTTCGAACAGCTCTTGGGGTTCCGCGCCCCCTGCGATCCGCTCGTTGACCAATGATTCCAGTGCGTCTCTAAAGTTGGTGCCCATGAGTATCTCCAGATTGACCTTCGGTGTTTCCATTGTACTACCTAACCTTTGGTATTGGATCGGTGTTCCCCAAGCGAGGGGGCAAAGGTACCTATGTCTCAGCCTCCGTGTACCTCTCTGCTTTCATCCGCCTGATTCCGTATCGATAAGACACGCTGTTCGATGTCGAAGAACAGATAAGAAGTCTGAATTCTCTAACCACGCCTGTTTCAATAGGCAAAATTAGGTCAAAATGATAGGCCCGGACTGAAGATCACTTTCATGGAATCGGAGGTCGAATGGTTCTCTTAAAACGCTTGGTGCTGGACATCCTCAAACCTCACCATCCAAGTGTGCTCGATTTCGGCCGGCTTCTCGCCGAGCAGGGTGAAAGCCAGGTCCGCCTGACGGTCCTGGAGATGGACGACAAGACTGAAACCCTACAGGTCATCGTCGAAGGCCCGGATATCGATTTCGACCTCCTGCAGGCTGCCATCACCGAGTTCGGTGCCTCTCTGCACAGCATCGACGAGGTCGAGGTGGTCAGCGAGCCCGAGCCCCGCGCCTGACCGGCCATCTCTGAACGCCAATGCGGCCACACGATCACCTGCAGCTTGGTCTCCACCTGTCGCAATCATGGGGCATCATGCGACGCTATTTCGTAGTGAACGGCTTCGATGGCGCTCTGACCATGCTTGGCCTGCTCACGGGCTTCCATCTGAGCGGCAACATTGCACTCGAGGTCGTCATCGGCGCCTGCCTCGGCGCCGCCGTTGCACTGGGCGTCAGCGGTTTGAGCAGCGCCTATCTGAGCGAATCCGCGGAGCGCCGGCGCGCACTCGCAGAGTTGGAGTCGGCGATGGTCGCGGATCTGTCGGACAGCGCACATGGTGTTGCGGCCCGTTTGTTGCCACTGCTGGTTGCCATTGTGAATGGCATGGCACCGCTGTTGATGTCCCTGATCATCATCACCCCGCTCTGGCTTGCCCGTAACGGGGTCATGCTGCCCCTGCCGCCGCTACCGAGTGCCATCGCAATCGCGTTCCTGTGCATCTTCGGCCTCGGCATCTTCCTCGGCCGGGTGGGCCGGACGTCCTGGCTATGGAGCGGCCTCAAGACCCTACTGGTCGCGCTTATCACCGTGCTAATCATCCTCGTGCTATGAATCAGGGCACCGCAAGAAGGCCGATCTGGCACCAACTTTCGTCCGACGAGGCGGTTACCCGTTTAAACAGCAACGCAGACGACGGGCTGTCGTCCGAACAGGCCAGGCTGCGTCTGGCCGAGGTGGGGCCGAATGCACTCGCCGAAGGCAAGCGGCGCTCGCCGCTGATGATGCTCGTGGGCCAGTTCGCCGACTTCATGATCCTGGTCCTGTTGGCCGCGGCCCTGATCTCGGGCTTCATCGGCGAACCTATGGATACAGTCGCGATCCTGGTGATCCTCATGCTGAATGCGATCATCGGTGCCGTGCAGGAATTCCGTGCCGAGCGGGCAGTCGCGGCACTGTGGCAGATGTCCGCGCCGCAAGCCGCGGTGCGGCGCGAAGGCAGGCAGCTGACACTCGATGCCGCCACCTTGGTGCCCGGCGACCTGGTGCTGCTGGAGAGCGGTAACCGGGTGCCGGCAGATCTGCGCCTACTCGAGGCAGTCGAACTGCAGACAGATGAATCGGCCCTGACCGGTGAATCGCAAACGGTGGAAAAATCCATTGACCCACTGGACGTGCCTGACGTGGCGCTGGGTGACCGCCGCAACCTGGCGTTCAAGGGAAGCTATGTCACTTGCGGCCGCGCGACCGGGCTGGTGGTCGCGACTGGGATGCAAACCGAACTCGGCAGGATCGCCGGCATGTTGACCGAACAGAAAGGGGTCAAGACCCCGCTGCAGGCCCGTCTGGCACGTTTCGGACGCTATTTGGCCCTGGCGGTGCTTGCGATCTGCGCGGTGGTGTTCGTCTCCGGCCTGCTGCAAGGTCAACCACTGATGCTGATGGCCCTCACCGCGGTCAGTCTGGCAGTGGCGGCGATACCCGAGGCCCTGCCGGCAGTGGTCACGGTATCGCTGGCACTGGGTGCGCGCAAGCTCAGCCGGCGTCAGAGCCTGGTGCGCAACCTGCCGGCGGTGGAGACGCTGGGCTCGGTAACCTTCATTTGCTCCGACAAGACCGGCACCCTGACCCAGAATCGCATGCACGTCGAGCTCGTGCTGGCCGACGGCGAACGGCACGCGGGACTGCATGAGGCCGCGGCCGGGGAACCCTGGCACAGCCTGGGTCGTGCCCTGGCCTTGTGCAACGATATCGAGCAGCGCGACGGCAGGGCCACGGGGGAGCCGACCGAACTGGCCCTGTACCTTGCCGCCGAGCAGGCCGGCTATCTGAAATCGGTACTCAGCGACAGTTCCCCGCGCGTCGCCGAGATTCCCTCCGACAGCACGCGGAAGCGGATGACCACCTTACATCGGGACGGTAAAGGATTCGTGGCCTATGTCAAAGGCGCACCCGAGCTTGTGCTAAGCGATTGCAACGACGTCCTGTTTAGCTCCGGCCCGCAACCACTCGACCTAGATGCGCTAATGCAGGCTGCCGAGGCACTGGCGGTAGAAGGCTACCGCGTCCTTGCGGTTGCACAACGTCACCTTGAGGCCATCCCTGGGGTGCTGGAACAGACAGAACAGGCGCTGACCCTACTCGGTCTGGTCGCGCTGATCGATCCGCCTCGCCCGGAGACACAGGCCGCGGTCGCAGAGTGCCGCACGGCGGGCATCACCCCAGTGATGATCACCGGTGATCATCCCGGCACGGCATGCGCGATCGCCAGCCGTCTGGGAATCATGCGGGAACGCGGTGAAGTGCTCACCGGCCAGGAACTTGCGCAGCTTTCAGACGAAGAGTTCGACCACCGGGTGGAAGCGGTACAGGTCTACGCGCGCGTCAGCCCGGAGCAGAAGATTCTTATCATCAAAGCACTGCAGGCGCATGGTGAGTTTGTTGCGATGACCGGTGACGGTGTCAACGACGCACCGGCGCTAAAACGCGCCGGCATCGGTATCGCAATGGGCCAGAAGGGAACCGATGTGGCACGCGAGGCGGCGGACATGGTGTTGCTGGACGACAACTTCGCCACCATCGTCAGCGCGGTGAGAGAAGGACGGCGGATCTTTGACAACATTCGCAAGTTCATCAAGTACACCATGACCAGCAACTCGGGCGAGATCTGGACGCTGTTTCTAGCCCCTTTCCTCGGCCTGCCGGTGCCATTGCTGCCAATCCATATCCTGTGGATCAATCTTGTGACCGATGGCCTGCCGGGGCTGGCGCTTACCGCCGAGCCTGCAGAACCAGGCAACATGCAACGACCACCGCGCCATCCGCAGGAGAGCATCTTCGCGCATGGCATGTGGCAGCACATTATCTGGGTTGGCCTGCTGATCGGCGCACTGTCGATCGCCTCTCAGGCCTGGGCCTACGCGCGCGGTGCCGAGTATTGGCAGACAGTGGTGTTCACCGTGCTCACGCTCTCGCAACTTTTCCATTCGCTCGCGGTACGCAGCGAACGCGCCTCATTGTTCCGCATCGGGCTCGGCAGCAACCTGCCAATACTCGGCGCAGTCCTGCTGACCATTGGAATGCAGCTTGCGGTGATCTACACCCCCGCGCTCAATCCCATCTTCAAGACCCAGGCCCTGCCGCTATTCGACCTCGCCGCGTGCTTCGCTATATCGTCGCTCGTGCTGGTGGCGGTGGAAACCGAAAAATTTCTGGTGCGTCGCGGTTGGCTATATACACAACCAGCTTCAGACTGAAGCCGGTTCGCAGTCGAAAATACAAAGTCAGCGCGTATTCCGATCTTGCTGCGCGGGTACCTCTTCGGGTTACAGCTGGGTATTCAATGCTGCGGCCGACCTGTCTGAAGAAAAGCGGCCGCTAAGAAACCCTGGCAACCGAAATCACTCAGGCATATTGGGTGGATCCAGATCTGCTAAAGGAAGCTGTAGTTTATCGGCCTCCTTGGCGAGCCATTCTCTGAGCATTGTCACGTGGGCCCCCTCTTCGCCGGCCATTTCTTTGGCAATGCATTGCACCTCTGCACTCAAGGAGCTTTCTGCAACCTGGGTATAGAAATCCTGACCACGGATCTCATTGTGAAGTGCGAGCTCTAACGCTTGGCGCCTGCTCATCAGATAGTGGACGTCGCCCATGGCAACCGACTCCGGCGCATCGGGGCTGGTCCATTTGAAATCCCATGGAGCAATGCTCGGCAGCTTGTACATGCCCGCCCGCCGCTTCACGTGTTCTGCATGCGCATCACCCTCGGCGGCCAATCTGTGGAACAGTACTGCGACCTCCGAGTTGTTGTGCACCTCCATATTTTCGGCCAGCTCACGGTAGCGTTCCACCGACTCCGCCTCCATCTCCAGCGCGTGGGCCAGGAATTCGGCAACCGAAGATATCTCACCCGACAGCAGACCAGTCATACCAGCAACTCCTTTTCCAGCGTAGCCAGCGATGCTGTTCGCTCATGGCGTGGCGGCCATAGCGGCAGTTGCTCGGTATAGACGACGCCCAGGCCCATGCCATCGTCGGCGTGAAGCCGTCGCGCCGCCGCCACCGGTTCATCGCTGGCCTCCGCCGTGAATGCATGTACCTCCTCCTTCCAACCACGCTGCTCGGGCCGGAATGTCAGACAGGGGCTCAGCACGTGCAAAAAAGAGAACCCTGGGTGCCTGATTGCATCCACCAGCATCCGGGTCAGTTCCTTGGGGTCACCTGAATACCCGCGGGCGATAAAGGTCGCCCCAGCAGCGAGCGCGATGGCGGCTGGCTGGAAGCGGCGAACGCCGGTACCGTGGGGCGTCATCTTACTGTGGCTCCAATCCGGCGCTGTGGTCGGTGATGCCTGGCCTTTAGTCATGCCGTAGACCCTGTTGTCCATCGCGATGTAGGTCAGATCGATGTTGCGTCGGCAGGCATGCAGGAAATGATTGCCGCCGATTGAAAACCCGTCTCCGTCTCCGCCGGCCACCAGTACGGTAAGATCGGGGCGGGCCACCTTGAGCCCCGTGGCCAATGGCAACGCCCTTCCATGCAGACCATGAAATCCATAGCTGTCGACATAGGCCGGCAGCCGTGAAGAACAACCGATACCGGAAATCAGCGCAACCTCCTCTTTGCGTAGCTCAAGATAGGCCAATGCCCGGGTAATAGCCGCGAGTACCGCAAAATGCCCGCACCCCGGGCACCAGATCGGTTTGATCCCGGACTTGTATTCTTTCGCCTTGACGGCAGCAGTGCTCATGGAAGGCTCCCCGTCACCGTTGTGCGATGACTGCTTTGACGATCTCACCAGGGCGCAGCGGTGTTGGCCCGGGCTTGGCCAGCAAGCGGGTTTCCAAAGGCAGCACGTCGTGCGCCTTCAAGTAATGGTATAGCTGACCACTGTGATTCTGTTCTACGACCCAGACCTGCTTCGCGCCCGCGAGCGCCTGCCTGAGCGCTTCACGGCGCAGTGGGGCCAGTAGACGCAGCGCGATGACCCGTAGCGATACGCCGTCGGCCGCCAATCGATTGGCGGCCTCGAAGACCGCTCCGCTGCTGGAGCCCCAGCAAATGAGGCACAGGTCGCCATCTCCACGAATTTCTGCCCAGTGCGCACCATAGTCAAAAGCATCGATCTTGTGTTGGCGCTTCTCCAGCTGTCGACGGTGGTCGGCGGCCAGGCTCGAGGGAATACCTCGCTCGTCATGCTCCAATCCATCGGCGGTGTACATTCCGTGCGCAACACCCGGGGCCGTCATCGGCGAGACACCTTCCTCGGTTGCCGTATACCGCCGATAGTCCTCCGCTGGCGACCGTTCGGTCACCCGCTCAAGCAATTGTTTTAATTCGGTTGGTGGGTCAATCACTGCGCGGGTCTGTCCGAGAGACTGGTCAGACAGGACGATCGCTGCGGTCTGCAGATGCTCAGCGAGTCTTACTGCCCACTGAGTGGTGAACACACAGTCACGAACATCAAGGGGCGCGAGGACGAGATGCGGTGCTTCACCATGCATTCCGTAGAGCGCAATATTCATATCGGACTGCTCCGACTTGGTCGGGATACCGGTCGAGGGCCCACCGCGCGTGACATTGATCACCACCACTGGGGTCTCGCTGGCCACGGCCAGGCCGAGGCCCTCCAGCATCAGGCTAAGCCCCGGGCCCGACGTTGCCGTCAGGCTGGGTACGCCACCATAGGATGCGCCAATAATCATATTGATCGAGGCAAGTTCGTCCTCGGCCTGTAGCAGTGAGCCGCCCAGACGCTCAAGCCGCGGCGCAAGCCATTCGAGCATGTCACTGGCCGGTGTGATCGGATACGCCGCCACGAAGCGCACCCCGCCACGCAGGGCCCCCAGGCCGCATGCCTCATTGCCACTTATACGCCAGCGTACTACCGGTACCCCTGCGAAGCTCGGAGCGGAGGCCTCCGGGAGGTCAGCCAGTTCATAGCCGAGGGCGAGACAAGCTATCGATGCCTCGACCACGGCCGCTCCCTTGTCGCCGAGTATCGTCCGCACAGCCGCATCGATCGCCGTCCGAGGCAGACCGCACAGGGCGCCCGCCGTTCCCACGACCACCATATTGAG
>Ga0316189_10005634_pt1 | contig 12014 bp, 7 predicted proteins | sample LowCovwburrow_MG_FD_204930 | JGI IMG/M metagenome (GOLD analysis project Ga0316189, IMG submission 204930) | Coastal sediment microbial communities from Maine, United States - Lowes Cove worm burrow | ecosystem: Environmental > Aquatic > Marine > Coastal > Sediment | place: USA: Maine... | reverse complement strand
TCGCCGGCCTTTGGGCCGCTCGGCGCGGCTCGAATCTCGTAGCCCAGCAAACGAAGCGGCGCTTCAAGCTCGACCCCGGCGCCGGTCAGGCGCTTCAAACGATTACCTTCTACGCGCTTCTCGTGTCCTTCACTCTGCTCGCGCTTCGCGCCGTTCACTTTCCGCTCACGGCGTTCACGGTGCTGGGCGGCGCACTCGCAATTGGAGTCGGATTCGGCAGCCAGAATGTGATGAACAACTTCATCAGCGGGCTCATTCTCATGCTCGAACGCCCGGTTCGTGCTCACGACGTGGTCGAGATCGACGGCAACCACGGGACGATCGAGAAGATCGGGGCGCGAAGCACACAGATTCGCTCCGACGACGGACGTCATATCATCGTGCCCAACAGCTTCTTTCTCCAGAGCAACGTGGTCAACTGGACACTCTCCGACGACCTCGTTCGCGCCAAAGTCAGCGTGGGGGTGGTCTACGGGTCGCCAACCCGTCTCGTCGAAAAGCTGATTCAGCGAGTCATTCACGACAACGACCAGATCCTCAAGATCCCCAAGCCAATCTTCGTGTTCGAGGAGTTCGGCGACAACGCACTCAACTTCGACGTCTACTTCTGGGTCAGAGCACGCTCCCCGATGGAAAGACGAATCGTGCAAAGCGAGGTGCGGTTTCGGATTGATGACCTGTTTCGAGAGCACGACCTCATCATCGCATTCCCCCAGCGAGACGTTCATATCGATAGCGTCGCCCCGTTGGAAGTGCGAGTAATCGGGGAGAACCGTTCAGCTACCTCACCGGCAGAGCCGGACAAGCCCTAGGAAGGAGCACCCGTGTTCGAGAAGCACAACCCCGAAGTCGGTTCGCGTCCCGGAAGCCTGGCGATCCCTCCTGATTCGCCTTTTCCAAAGATTACCGTCATCCGATACGACAAGAATTCGGTCGAACGGCGAGAGATCGCGGACCCGTCCGAGCTATCGGATTTACAAGACGACAACCGCACGACGTGGGTCGACGTTCAGGGACTGGGGGATGAATCGACGCTCCGCGCGATCGGTCAGGTGTTCAACCTGCATCCGCTAGCGCTCGAAAACGCGGTGAATGTCCCTCAACGGGCTAAGACGGAGTTATACGAGCACCACCAACTGGTCATCGCCCGCACCCCATGCATTGACGATCAGGGAAGCGTTCGCGCGCCGCAAGTTTGCTTCGTGATCGGCGAACACTATCTCCTCACGTTCCAGGAACGATATTACGGGTTCTTCGATCCCGTTCGCGAGCGTATCACCACGGGGCTCGGGATTATTCGGTCGGGCGGCCCAGGTTATCTCGCCTATGCGCTCTTGGATGCGATGATCGATCGCTACTACCCAATCGTCCAGGGTCTATCGAACGCTCTCGAAGAGCTCGAAGACGTCGTTCTCGAGAACCCGCATCCCGATGTGCTCGGACGCATACGCGTGCTGAGGCGCCAAGTCGTCGTGCTCCGAAGAGTGGCGTGGCCCCAGCGCGAGGCAGTCAATGCGATGCTACGTGAGCAATCACCGTTCTTCGACGCACAGGAACGGCTGTATCTCCGAGACACCTACGACCACATCTCGCAGATCGCCGAGCTCGTCGATTCATCCAGGGAAATGGCCTCGGACCTGGCGGATGCCTACCTCTCCAACGTCAGCCACCGGACGAACGAGATCATGAAAGTGCTGACCCTGATGGCCAGCACGTTCATTCCCCTCACGTTCGTCGCCGGCATCTACGGAATGAACTTCGAGTACATGCCTGAGTTGCGAAGTCGCAACGGCTATTTCGTCGTCTGGGGTGTCATGCTCACCGTGGCGGTCGGCATGGCGTTGTACTTCAAGCGCCGTGGATGGATCGGCACGCCCCCACCCCCCGAGTTCGACGCAACACCTTTTGACGAAGATCGAACTTGACCTCGAGCTCGTCGTTGCACACGACGCGCGACAACGAGCCCAAATTCGAGGCGGCTGTCAGCTTGCGAAACCCCCTACAATCGACGACAACAATCCCGGGAGCGACGTATGCACGAGATTTCCGAACGTGGCTGGACACAGGTTTTGGGCGAGGGGCCGCTCGTAGCGGTCGCATCGCACCATGGTCATCAGCTTCGCGCCGAAGTGCGCGAGCTGATGAAGCTATCTGATCAAGATCGCCTACGCGAAGAGGATCCCTTCACAGGGGAGTGGACGGCCATCGCACCGACTCGATTCGTTGCGCAGCGCTCGCGGTTCGAGGTCGACCTCAATCGGGCACGGCACGAAGCGGTTTATCTCGGTCCGGACGACGCGTGGGGCCTCGACCTCTGGAAGGAACCTCTCAGTCAGGACATCGTCGATCGCAGCCTCGCGGAGTACGATGCGTACTACACGGCGCTGCGCGAGGTGCTGGTCGGCCTCGAGCGGGAGTACGGCGGCTTCGTGGTCTTCGACCTTCACAGCTACAACCACCGCCGGGAGGGTCCGGATGGTCCCGCGGCGGATCCCGAGAAGAACCCCGAGGTCAACGTGGGTACAGGCAGGATCAACCGTGCCCATTGGGCGCCGGTGGTCGACGCATTCATGAAGGCGCTCTCCAACTACGACTTCCAAGGACGCCGGCTCGACGTTCGGGAGAATGTGAAGTTCGTTGGCCGCCAACATCCGCAGTGGGTACACGAGAATTTCCCGGAAACCGGGTGCGTTCTGGCGATCGAAATGAAGAAGTTCTTCATGGATGAGTGGACAGGTGAAGTTGATCGCGACGCCATGGACGAGATCCAGCGAGCGCTGGCATCCACGGTCGAGCCGGTCCTGGCCGCTCTCAAAGCAATCAAGAAGGGGAAACGAAAGCCGAAGAGGAGCGCTAGTCCGCCCCACAGGGCCATGCGCATCGGTTTCGTCGTCAACGACGTGATGACCGAGGAGGCCGGATATACGACCACTCGCCTCGCGATGCGTGCACGACAGATGGGTCACGATGTGTGGCTCATGGGTGTGGGCGACATTGCCTACGACGTCGATGAGAAGATCCGCGCCAAAGCGAAGTCCGTGCCAAAACGCATCTACAAGAACGGCGCCTCGTTTTTGAAAGACCTGCGAGGGAAAGCCGTGATCGAGGAGCGTGTGACCGTCGACGACCTGGACGTTCTCATGCTTCGCAACGACCCTTCGACCGATGCGGTCGCGAGGCCATGGGCGGCCAGTATCGGCATTCAGTTCGGCCGCGTTGCGATGCGTCATGGCGTGGTCGTTCTGAACGACCCCGACGGCCTGGCAAGGGCGACGAGCAAGATGTATTTCCAGACGTTTCCGTCGGAAGTGCGCCCGGATACGATCATTACCCGTGATCGAGCCGACATCAAAGCCTTCGCTAGAGACCGTGGCACGATCGTGCTCAAGCCTCTGCAGGGCTCCGGGGGGCAAAGCGTGTTTCTCGTGCGCCCGGACGACGTGCCCAATCTGAACCAAATGATCGACTCCGTATCGCGCGACGGCTATGTGATCGCACAGGCGTATCTGCCTGCGGCTGCGGAAGGCGACACTCGCTTGTTCGTCATGAACGGCGAGGCGCTGCGGCATCGTGGAAAGTACGCCGCGTTCCGCCGAATTCGCCAGGGCGGAGACATGCGGTCAAACATCCATGCCGGCGGATCCCTGGCACGAGCCGAGATCGGTCCTGAAGCGCTCGAGTTGGTCGAGATGGTGAGGCCAAAGCTGATGCGCGACGGGATGTTCTTGGTGGGACTGGATATCGTTGGCAACAAGCTCATGGAGATCAATGTGTTTAGCCCAGGCGGACTCGGCAGTGCCCAGAAGTTCGAGGGCGTCAATTTCTCCGAGGCGGTGCTGCGCGCTCTCGAGCGCAAGACTCGGGCGATGGACTATTACAATCGCGAGTTCGACAATCTCAGCATGGCGATCATCTAGAAAGCTCGATTGCCGAAAAAAGCCACAACATCGACGACTGAGGAAATCGCCGGCGCGATCCGGCAGCGGGTTGCCGCGGGCGCACCCGTGCGGCGGCAGCTTCCGGGCCACGGAAGACTCCACGTCGACCGACCACTGCCTTTCATTGCCGTCTACGTGGAGCCGGACGATCGACCGGACGCCGGCACGAACCAACTGGTAACGACCGAAGCCTCCTATCTCTACACCTCTGGCGATAGAGGCGGTCGCAAGCAGGCCGCAACGTTGGTCCGTGCGCTGGCCGAGACGGTGCGCCCGAGCTTCGGAAACCAGTTCTTGATCGTGATGATCACCTCGCGTCCGCCCGAGCACCCTTCTGTGCTCGAAAGCGCGAAGGAGAGTCCCCACCCGGCATTTCGTTTGTTCAGCAAGGCGCCGGGCTACGACATCGATTCCATCATCGAGGTCCTCGAGCGACATCTGAAGTCGATCGAGGTCGGTGGGCGCCGCGCGGCCGTCGAAGTCGTCCAGAACGAGAGCGAGTTTCCGCATCGAGATCGCCCGCTCTTGAAGAACGCCGAGCTGCGTGAGTTGGGCTGTGCACAGATCACGATCGAGGTGGAACCGGTGTATCAGATGGCCGGCGGGAGCGACGTATACCCCGCCCTCCTCAAGAGGCTCCGGCGCCAACTCGGTCGCGCGCTCAAGCATGCATTCTTTCACTTTGCCGAACGTGATACGAGCCTTCACCCGAAGGACTTCCAGTCTCTAGGACGCCGCGCGTTGGTGAAGGCCGTTTGGGACGTCGACGCCAAACTCGACGAGGTCGCATCCAGTTTCGATCTATTGCTCGAGGTCAACCCAATCAATACCGAGGCCGTGTGGAACGGCTTTCGGCGGAGCGGTTTCGAAAAGGTGCCTCCGTTTCGGTACCGCCCCCTCTCGATCGATCCAGGCATCGCGAAGCGCAAGTTGTATTCGATTCCGCTGGAGCGGATTGAAGACCCGACGATTTCGTTCCTGTTCGGTCAAAAGCAAGAGGAGCTCGATCGAAAGCTGACGATGCTGCACGACCGAGGGACCTCACGATTTCTGCTCGGAAGTATCCAACTCTACGGACGCGTCTCGACACAGCTCTTACGATCCGGAGAAGAGATTCTGGAGCGGATCTCGAGCACGACGCGAGGACGGGGTGGGGGCGGCACGATCGCGGTCGAGGACTTCGTAGAGCGCGCCAACGCCGAAATCGCCCACTATCGGAGCATTTGGGATGGTGTGGATGGGACTGTCGAAGTGACTCCCGGCGTGAGCTCCGGTCTCATGGTGTCGAACAACCGCTTATTGGTGCCTTCGCGCTCCAAGATCCCGCTGAACCGCGTCGACGCGCTGATTCAGCACGAGATTGGAACGCACCTGGTCACGTACTTCAACGGCAACGCGCAGCGTTTCACACAGCTCCGGAGCGGTTTCGCAGGCTACGAAGAGCTCCAGGAGGGAATCGCCGTGCTCGCCGAGTACCTCGCAGGTGGAATGACCCCGGCGAGGCTACGTACCCTGGCCGCGCGCGTGCTTGCCGTCGACGCCGCATCCGATGGGGCGTCGTTCGTCGACGTGTTTCGCCTCCTGTGTCGATACGGCTTCTCCCAACAACAGGCGTTCAACATCACGATCCGCGTCTACCGGGGCGGCGGCCTCGTCAAAGACTGCATCTACCTTCGCGGGCTCCTCACCGTTCTCGAATACCTGCACCAGGGAGGAGAGCTCGAGCCGCTCTTCGTCGGAAAGATTGCCGCGAAACACATTCCGATCGTGCGTGAGCTCCAGAGCCGCAAAGTGCTCGAGCCGCCCAAGTTCTTGCCACGCTACATCACTCAGGAGTCGTGCCAGGAGCGGCTTCAACTCGTACGAGAGGGGCTCGATGTGTACGAGCTCCTCGGTTGAAACCGAGCCAAGGAGCCCTTCCCAAATCAACGCCCTCTGCTTCGGCCCCGCAGGAAGGATTGGTGGGCTTGGAAAAGGGGGGGTTCGAAGCCGTTGTTGAAACGGATGCCGATGCTGATCTCGTCGGTCCATTCGGCGTCCTTCGGCACATTGCCGGACCAGTCCGACGGGGTGTAGCGCCGCTTTGTCGGTAGGAGCACTCCGTCGACTCGCTCGTACTCGACCTCCATCATGAAGTCGACTGCCCCCGTGCCCGCCCTCCGATAGAGGTACGGATACCCGACGTCTCGCTTCTCTCGCAGCGCACCCTCGCCGCCCGCTTCTTCGACCACCTTGGCAATCAGCGCCTTGGCGTCGGCTTCTTGTGCCTCGAGGTCGCGCCGCGCGCCAAGCACCATGGACGCGGTCAACGAGACGAAGAGGATGCCCCGGGCCGCCGCTCTGAAGATCTTCGTACCGCTGATGCTGGGAATCATGGGCGCAGGGCTGCAATCCGCAAGACCGCTCCGAAGCCTCTTGTGCATGTTGTCTTCACGGGCTGGCGTTGGGCTGCTACCGAAACCCAATGCAGGCAAGTTCGCGCGTCCGGAACTCGGCGGGTACCACCGCTTCCACGTGGTGTCGCCGAACTTCGCCGACGCGTTGAGGGTGCCGCTCATCGTTCGCGCCCCGGGGTCACGCGAGACTATTGCGAGTCCTACGAGTTCTCGGCATCCACCTGTGGACCGGTCATGCTGACGAGGACAAAATCAACTGCGATTCTTGGCATCGTCGTGTCTCTGACGGCGTCGGGCTGTCCCGATCCGAAACCCGTGGACAGCAGCAAACCGATCGAGACTCAAGCCGATTGGGTCACAGCGGAGGCACCCCGAAGCGTCGGGGGTCGGAACGCCTACGAGCTCCTGTACGATTCGCTTGGGCAGTCCGAGTCCTCCGGGCAGCAACTCATCCAGGTCGTGGGCCAAGAGGCGATCAGCGTCACCTGCTGAGCTCCACGCGGCGATGACACCATGATCGCGCTGTGCAAGGAAGTCGTCGCGACCCTTTCCGTCACGCCCGCATCGTAAACGCTTGACGCGCGGCCTGAGTCCACGCGAGAGTCGACGGATGGGTCACGGCAACTTCGGAAGCAACGGTGAGATCGTTCTGCGAGTGACGTTCGGTTTTCAGGCAGACGCCGCGGACCTCGCCGCTTGGACGACCTGCTTCGAGCACGCCTCCAAGATGCTCTACCACGCAACGTCTGGCACGGCGCGGATCGCTCAGGTCGTCTATGCGAACGACAGCACAGGCGGTACGTCCGCGGATGCCTGGATCACCGAGTACGGCTGGTCCTATTTCGACGCTCAGCACCCTGGCGAACCCGAAGGCTTCTTCGGCACCGACGACATTTCGATGACGCTCTCCAGCACCGCGGCGAGCAAACCCTTCGAGGTCCTTCATGAGTTCGGACACTACGCGTTTGGTCTCGGAGACGAGTACTCCCCAACGGACTCAAGGATCAAATGTACAGCAAAGCAGCAACAGTTGGTCGCGCCAGGAGTGGACAATCCAAACGTCGAACAAGCGTGCATCATGGGCGCCCGGCCGATCAACAACTCGGGGTATTCGAGCACGGATCCAGTGCATGGGTGGATCACCGAGTTTTGCAACGAAGCAAATCACCTGCACAACCCAGGGACCAGTCATGCCATCGAACATGGTGACAAGTCGTGTGAGGAAGTAATCCAGCAGCTCTATCCCAACGTCGAGATCGCCAGGGGCTCACCCAAACGAGACTTCACGGCGTTCTCGGCTCCGGTGTGGACGCCCGCGGATCCGGGGTCGGAAATCGTGCTGGTCGCAAACGGAGCTGAGTTTGGCCCGGCCGCCGGAGCTACTCCCAGCGACGTCATCATGGAAGCGGCCAACTACTTCTCGGAGTCGGCGAGCTCGGCGAACGATTCCGTAGAGTTGATCCCGTACGAAACGCCAGTGCCCCATCTCAATGTTCCAGCGCAGCCCTCCGTCGCTCAGGCTGTGGAAGTCGCTGCAAAAACCATCAAGCGCCGTGCGCGGCAACGCGTCACTCGAACCATCGTGGTCTTTGCGACGAGCTCCGCCGGTTTGCCCTCGATGAGCGAACGCGCCAAGGAGCTCGCACGTGACGGGATTCGCGTCGTCACGGTCGGCCTCGGACAGAACCAAGCCACACTGCAAGCGCTCGCCCAGGAAACCAACGGCGCGTACTACGAGGCCAACCCGAGCCACGACGTCAACAAGGTCCGCGACGACGTGATGAGCTTCGTGGATGAGCTCCGCCTCGGCCCACCCATTTTCAAGCTTTCTTCCGACTCCATCACGACCAGAAAGAAGACGGTGAGAATCGACGAAGGCGCGAGGCGGATCAAGTTCGTCTTGAGCCATCCACCAAATGCTGGCCTCCGCTTGTCAGCCGCGCCGATTAATCCGGCTGCGCGCGCGCCTGGTCACATCTCCGTTCTTTCGAACCCCAAGCGGTCGTACCAAACGCTGACGGTCGACCAACCCGTCCCCGGCAAGTGGAAGGTCGAGATCCAGGGTTTGTCCGACGCGCCCTTCACGCTGACTGCATACAGCGACAACCCGAAGGTGCGCGTGGGAGTCACGGGCGCCGAGCGCCTCTATCGCCGAGGCGACGAGGTGACGCTTCACACGGTCGTGAGCTGCCCGTCGCCGGTGGTGGGGCTCTCGAGGGCCGTCGCCAAAGTCACTTCACCCAAAGGAAAAACGAAGACGCATCGACTCAAGAAGGGGCGTGGGGGCGTTCATTCGGCAACCTTCAGAGTGAAAGAGCCCGGCTCCTACGAGGTGCAGGTGATCGTTCGCAACAAGGGACGCGCGAGACCCGCCGGCCTAGCTTCCGAGGACCTCGCCGCGTTCGACGCGGCGTTCAAGATTCCCAAATTTCGACGCGTCAAACGTTTCCGGGTTCACGTCGTCTAGCCCCTGGCTAGGCCCTAGTTGCCATCGGGCGGCACGCACGTGCCGGCGTCGTCGCAAGTACCCGTCCACGAAGCCGGATCAGTTTCAGCTTCCGACGCGGCACACCTGGAGCCACTCGCCACGGTCGTCTTGCAGCAGAGCTCGTCGGTGCACGTATATACCCCAGGACCGCTGAAGAGTTTCGAGAAGTCGCACGTGGTCGAGTGGCAAGAGGCAGACGGGGCACAATGATCCGCTGGATCGCAAGGTGCGCCCTTTATGCACACGAGGGGCCCATCCGGGGCTGGCTCGGGGAGGCATCTGTAGGCAAGTGGCCCGTTACACGTTTGAGCGCAGGGATCATTTTTCGCTTTGTTGGCACACGGCGACCAGTTCTTGGGGCAGCCGTCTGAAGAACAGCCCACCGCCGGTGCGATGAATGCGCAAGCAGCAAGTAGACCGATGACTCTGGCGACGACGGAGATCCTCATGGCACTACCCTTTCAGGTTTCCTTACGATCGGAACGTCCGATGAAACCACCGACTCGGGTTGCTGTCCATACGTAAAAGTTCCTAGGGCACGAAGGTTCAGGACTGGTGCGAGCTCGCACGCAGCTTGAAAATCCGCGAGCTTTCGGGCAGTTTCGATCCCATGCGCATCTATCTCTCCGCTGCGCTCTTGCTCTTGTCGCTACTGGCCGGCTGCGCGGACGCGTCGAGCTGCGGTGAAGGTCTCGAGCTAAGAGGGGACCGCTGCATACCGGTTTGTGTCGACGTGTGTGGTGAGCATCAGGAATGCGTCGTGGGCGAGATTCAGGCGCAGTGCGAATGCGTCTCCGGATATGCAGGCGACCCGTGCACCTGGACCGGAGGGCTGAGGGACCCACAGTTCACGGATCCAAGCGCTTGGGCGGATGCACCGAATTCCGCGGCCGTCCTGCCGCTCGAGTCGGGACTGTCTGGGCCGGGCATCGCATCGTTCACGAGCGAGATCGTATGCACCTCCGGGGCCGTCGCGCAGGTCGTGGAGATGCCGAGCTACGCCGACGCGGAGCCTTTCGTCATCGAAGTCGACTATCAATCCGAGGACGTCATCGGGGTGGACGTCGGCTACAACCGAGCGTTCCGACGGCTTGGCAACCAAGTGCCTGGAGGGGGATGGTGGCCGTACCGATTCTGTGTGGGCGAGGCTGGCTATGGAGGCGACGTGAAGTTCCAGGTCGCGGCGTTCGAGCGCTTGCCGGACTGCCTCATCGCGCCGATCGGAACGATCAAGGTGGATCGGTTCGAGATCCTCGTGGCCAACGAAGGAGAGTGCCCGACGCCCGGCTCCGTGTTGAACGGGCAAGCCAATGTCGGCGAGGGAGGTTGGGAGTTCGACGCGCCCGGATCTTCGGAGGGTGGCCTTCGAGAAGGCAAGGGCGAGGCGGGGACGAGCGCCGCATGGGTCCACAAGCCCGCCGGCAGTGAAGACCGCGCGGCGATGTACACCTCGGTTTCGGTTCCGCTGCCGGACGAGGACAACCCTTCGCCTGCGCTCCGCTTCTGGTGGAGCGGCAAGCCAAACTGGTCGTACTGGGTGAACATCGGCACGTACCCGGGTAGAGAGGTCACAATACGTCCACTCGACGTGCTCATCGGAGATGGCACGCCGCAAGTGCACACCTATTGCCTTCCCCCCTGGACGCACGGCAACGTCGTAGACCTCTCGTTCACGACGGGCGGCGGTAGGTTTCCGGACGAAGCCGAGCTAGCCGTCGACAACGTCGAGATCATCTCGGATCCGAAATGCGGTGTGTCGCAGGACCTACTCGATCCGAGCTTCGACGCGGCACCCAACCGCCGGCCGGGCGTGTGGAAAAGGCTAGAAGACGAGCAGGTGAGCACGGTGAACATCATCGATGATCCGACGCGCGCGCGTCCGCCCGGCTCGGGAGCGCTCGAGCTCGTCTACGGAAGCAACCACGCGTGGCTCGATGCCAACACGTATGTTTGGGTTCCCCCTAGCGAGGGGGAACGAGGGCCACAGCTCGTTTACCATTCCAACACGCCCGCGAGCCCCGGCCTCGGGGTGTTCTGGGCGCTCGGCTCCGCGACGCTTCCAAACGCTCCATGCGAAGGCGAGTTCTGCCCGACGACGCCGCTCACCTCGCAGCTGCCGCGCGGCGGCGATTGGCGCCGCAACACGGTTTGCCTTCCACCAGAGTGGGCGGAGCGTTGGTATCTCTTCTGGGTGGCGATTCGCCCGTCCGTAGAGCCGCTCGAGGTGTATGATCCCCCAAGGGCGGTCCTCCTCGACGACTTCGAAGTCCGGACCTCCGAGGAGTGCCCTGCCCGCTAGCGACGGCGCGCCCTCGATGTCCGTAGGCTCAAGGTCGCGGCATCTCTCCACGATCGCCTACACGCTCTCCGTGTTGGGGGGCGCCCTCTATTTCCTCGGGTGGGCGGGTTTCGGCATCTGGCCCCTCGAGCTCGTCGCGTTCGTGCCCCTTTGGTGTGCGCTCGAGCTGCTGCAGGGTCGCCCCTGGAAGCACGCGGCCGGCGTCGGGCTGATGTACGGGACCGTCGCGATGGGGGGCGGATATCACTGGATGTTCGAAACCTCGCGGGAGTTCTCTGGCTTCGGAGCAATCGCCAACGTCGGGGTCTTCATCGCGTGCGCGGCCTATCTCGGGTCTCAGTTTGGAATCCAAGCCCTCCTCTATCGCGCGGTCCGCGGTCGAGGTGGGAGCGTCACGAGCGCGGCGCTCTGTTCGCTCCTGGTGACGGAGTGGCTGTTCCCGAGGTGGTATCCCGCCTTCGTCGGCAACTCGCTCGTCGACCAGACGCTCTTCGTTCAGGTCGCGGATCTCGGCGGGCCACTATTGCTCAGCGCCTTGGTGGGGATCGTGAACGTGGTGTTGTTCGAACTGCTTCGCTGGACGCAAGGTTCCCGCGGATTTCCTGCGCTCGTTCTCACTGCGGCGACCAGCGCTCTGATGGGTTCTGCTCTGTACGGGTCGCTTCGAATCGGGAAGATCGACGCGGCAGTGGAGACGGCTCCAGCGATCGAAATCGGTTTGGTCCAAGCTTACATGAGCATCCCCGCCAAGGCGGAGGACCCGCTCGAATCCCCCAGACGACATCTCGAGCAAAGCCGCGAGCTCGAAGCACGAGGAGCGCTCGACCTCCTCGTCTGGCCGGAAACGTCGTACTACCCGTACCTGCCCCGTTCAGTGCCCTTCGAGGCAGCCG
>Ga0316189_10005632_pt1 | contig 12019 bp, 11 predicted proteins | sample LowCovwburrow_MG_FD_204930 | JGI IMG/M metagenome (GOLD analysis project Ga0316189, IMG submission 204930) | Coastal sediment microbial communities from Maine, United States - Lowes Cove worm burrow | ecosystem: Environmental > Aquatic > Marine > Coastal > Sediment | place: USA: Maine... | reverse complement strand
GCGTGGTTATTATCGTTGGCGGCGGCTATGCCATTGCTGACGGATTTGCCCACACAGGATTGGCAGGATGGCTGGGCAATCAAATGGCCTTTATTGGCGAGTTGCCAGTTTTATTGATCATGCTCATCATAGTTACCCTGATGGTTTTTCTCACGGAAATCAATTCCAATACGGCCACTGCGAATATATTCCTGCCTGTTTTGGCAGTCATGGCTGTTTCCGGGGGAATGAATCCCCTGATGCTAATGGTGCCTGCTACTTTCGCTGCTTCGTTTGCTTTTATGCTACCATCTGGTACGGGGACCAATGCGGTGATTTTTGGCAGTGGGAAAGTGACTATTCCTCAAATGGCGAGGTGTGGATTTTGGCTCAATTTGATATCGGTGGTATTGCTAACAATCATTATGTACACCGTCGCCCGGCCGATTTTTGGCATTTCTACGGAAGTGCCACCTTGGGCTTTTTAATTGTCAAGGCGACGTCATTCTCCGGCGACGACAGGAAACCGGGGTATCTCCCAGAGTTTTGCACTTCGATCATCGAGATTCCCGGGACTCCACTTCGTTCCGCCCGAGAATGACGATAGTGTTTTTTTGGTCGATTGCGCTTGATGAGAAATGAAGGACATTTCGATTTGCAAAAACTTTAAACTATGCTAAGGGTAGGGCGGCAAATACGGAGGATGAGCGACAAAGGGCGTGTTGCTGCTGGGGAAGGCCTTTAGGCACGGCAGGAAGCGGGTTGGCCGTGGGTTATGTATTTGGCGAAAGGCTTTTTGCTTCGTATTTGGCCTATCAAAAATGAAGGCCCGTCTGGCAGGACAAGAAATAGCGGTTAGAAGAATCCTTGAAAATTCAAGATCGAATTTATTGGAGATGTAAACTTGTTAAGAATTAGCATCCAAAGGTCGCACCTGGATATTGGTATTCTCGATTTTGGAAAGCTCTTCCAATTGACCTTCAATAAACAACCTATCATGGTCTTCTACCGGTGGGGTTCCCAGTTCTTTCTTTGGTTTGTAATTGATGTAATCCTGGAATAAAATGCCACCTACTCGCTGAGGATTGACTGCTTTCCTAAACCGCGTACCAATGCCTTCGGTTTCTTCCTCATAGCTGTAGGCTATATAATCCATTGTGAAGGTCTCCTTGTTGATCCAGTAACAAAAAATGTCTTCAAAATCTTCACCGCCGCCGACTTTACCGAAGGTGACCTTTATTTTATAATACTGTTGTCCTTCCACCTCTCCTTCACCTAAAAACTCCTTATTGACTGCACCATCATTCAGGGGATAAGGCAATTGAATAAAGTACAGGACAGAATTGACAGAACTGGTAAAAGCCGCCTGACGCTCTGTTGAAATAATTACCTCGGTGTCGTCAAGATATCGTTTGAATTTGGAAGCATTGAGTAACACATCTTTGATCACACCAATTGAATCCTGGATACTGCGAGTGTAAGTGAACCGGCTTCCCTCTCGCTCAAGGGTGTAGTGGTGAGTTCTGAAATCAAATTCCAGGAATACATTTTTTAACCGATCACCCCCATGGACTTCAATGGATTTATCAACGATTACTTGCGGATCGGTTAAGGATTTTCCTCCACAGGAAAGTAAAAAGATGCTTAAGGTCAGGAATGCTAAATTCTTCATGATGGATGAGTTTGAAATCTTCTTACGGTTGTGGTTGGACATGGTTCCTATAAAAGCGTATCGCAGATGACATTTGATGTTTCAATCTATTAATGTCCGGCTTTTTCAATCCTGGCAGACATCGCCTCACCTACTTTCATTAAAGCATTTGCCGGACGAAGCATCACCTCGAAATGCACAATCTTATTGTTTTCATTGAACCGGATCAAGTCAATTCCTTTGACGCTCAGTTCTCCGATTTTAGCTGAAAACTCCAGGGCCATACTGTCGCTGTCTACCCACTCACGATGGTAAGCAAAGTCTGCCAGCACTTCGACCACGTTTTTTAGGATGAAAGCAGTTACTTGCCTGCCTCTTTTGGGGCTCCAAACAAAAGGCGAATGGAATTCAACGTTTTCATCCAGCATTTCATTGAGGGCTGGCCAGTCACGATCCTGAACGATCTTGTGCCAGCGGGTTAAGTTGTCATTGTTCATGTTTACAAGTTTAGGGAATTAAGGAGTTGTTCCGCAGAGTTACACAAAGAAAAGCACAGAGCCACACAGAGAGGATGATCGCTAAATGCTGTCATTTCGTAGTGATGTGGAGAGACCTATGACAAGTTTAAATTAAAATTCAATTTAAAGTGTACATTTTTTGCACCTTTTAGATGAATTCCAACTGTAACGGCTTGATTATAATACAGTTAATGTAAATTAGTGCATTCTATCTAAGAACGTGGTTTATATGGGTATAGAGGGTAATTTCTCTCAGAGAATGGGATTAGAATCAATTAGGTCTGTACTACAGATTGATTCGATAGATGATGAGTTGAGAAATGGACTTTGGAATTCCATCTATGAAGTTTTTTTTGGTCAGGAAAACCCTGAATCAAAAATTAATTATTTATCTCAAAATAGAATTGCTTGTCGACATATATGGAAGTCTTTTTTCAAACTTCCAATCGATAAGATTCCCATGGATTATCATGATAAATATGTTAGTATTTCTGAGTTTATTGATTATTTGAATGAATGGTTTTATGAAGCTCCTTGGAATAGGGTATATGATCTAATAGAGTATTTAGCCTGGATAGATTCGAAAATTAATAAAGGATTCATTAGTTCTTGTAACAGATGTCTTACAAGAGAAATGGCTGGTTACAGAATTGTAAATACTAAGGTGGTTGAGATAACATCCGAAGAAGAGATAAAAGAGATAGCTGAAGCGGCAAACAATACAAGCCAATGGTATCCTGTCAGAACACATTTAGCTGCAGCTTTAGACTTCCTTTCAGATAGAGAGAACCCCAATCATAGAAATTCAATTAAGGAATCTATATCGGCAGTTGAAAGTTTATGTAAGATTATTACTGGTAATGATAAAGCTACTCTTGGGCAGGCCTTATCTATAATCGAGCAAAAGCATAAAATCCATTCGGCACTTAAAATGGCTTTTAAGTCCATATATGGTTATACAAGCGATAGTGGAGGTATTAGGCATTCATTGATTGAATCCGATAAACCTATCGAATTTGAAGAAGCCAAGTTTATGTTAGTGTCCTGTTCGGCTTTTGTTAATTATTTAAAATCAAAAATTGATTTTTGATGGTAGAGGAGTTACCACTCCTCTACCATCTCCATCAACCCACACCAAAAACCATCTTGAAATGGGGTTCGCTAACCGATGAATTATGCCTTGAGTTCCCCACACCCTCGGTTTGTGGCACACAGACCGAAAGTAAAAAATGAACGTTCCCTCGAACATGTCAAGGAATGAGATATCTGAAGCAACCTGTATTTATAATATCATCTCCATCTTCCTAATAATGGTCTGTGTGCCACAGACCACGGGAGAATTGCAAAACCTAAAAATCCTGAACAGACTGATTTAGAGCGAACAATGCTACCCAACTTGGTTCAAGCGTCTCGCTTGGATCATTTTCTCCTGTCACACTTTCGTGTACCCCGAAAGCATCGAAGTTTGTTTGGAGTAAAATGTCACCCCCTATAAAACTGATGCACTTTTATCCCTCCATAAATGGCCCCTGGCAACCAAAATAACAGAAAGAGCACAAGGCTAATCCAGAATTCAGTGCCGATGTCATAGGTCAGTCCAACACCCAGCGGAGCGATGAGAATGCCCAGGATCATCATTAATGTGTAGTCGCCATCGCCTGCTTTTTTCGCTTTCTTAGCTTCCTTTTTTAGTTCAGCTTTTACTTCCTTGCGCAGCTCTTTTTTGGAAGCTTTTATTTTCTGATCGGCCTCTTTTGTTGAGATATTCTCAAGCTTTATTTCCTCTAATTTTTTGTTGTGCTTTTTAATGATTTCAGCAATTGGGGTCTCAACAATTTTATCGTCAATACTGGCAGTGACATTGGTCCAATCTTCACCTACTGATTGTGTTTCTTTATCGAGGGTCACCATTTCGGTGGTTGAGGCTTTCTTGGTTTTTTCAGTCTTGTAACTGTTGCTACTTGTCCTTTGAAAGTGTGCGCCATATTTTGGGGCACATGAGATCACAAGAAAGATGATGGCGGTTACGTAGGTTAGGTTTTTCATGGCTCTTAGTTCAATTATTGGGTTAATTAAAAATTATGTCTAGGTCTATAGCCAATCAAATTACTGGTTTGAAACGGGATTTGCAACATGACCTTTGTTAGTAATTTTTAGGTTAAAATTCAACCATAACGCTTCTTAAAAAGGGTTTCTACCTTTATTTCAAGCCTGAAGTTTGCTCATCTCTAGTGCCAACTGCAGAAGGTCGATTTTCATTCAACTGTTCTCCTGAAAGCACTCTCTCATATAATTCCAGATAATTCCGGGTCATGACCGAACTGGTAAATTTTTCGAGAACAAGATTTTGACAATCAACCGGTGAGAATTTTCTATCGTTAAGGGCGTCTGAAAGTTCTGCCAACGAATTGGACAGAAACCCCACTTTGTTATTAATTAATTCTGGCAAAGAGCCATAAGTCGTCCCAAACACAGGGCAACCAAAGTAGAGGCTTTCGATAATGGCGATGCCAAAGGGTTCATTCCACAGTACCGGAAAAATCAACCCTTTGGAATGGCTTAAAATTTTAATTTTTTGTTGCCCTCCAATCATCCCATGAAATTTTATTCTCTGATCGAAAAGATGCTTAGGTTTTAATTTTAGGTTAAACCTTCTTCCTCCCAAAACATGAAGTTGCTGATCAGCATTTCGGGCAATTTGAATGGCTCCGTTGAGGTTTTTGGCCCTCCAATTAGCTTTTCCTAAAAAATGAAAGTACTCCCGGTTGTTTTCCAAATCAGGGGTTCCATAGTCCTCAGTGTCAATTCCATTGTAGACGTAACAGCTTGATTGGTGCCTTTTAGCGTGGTTTTTCGAGACAAAAACAGTATTCTGATCAAGGGGTTTTAATTTGTCCTTATCAGGAACATTTCCCTGGTTGGTGACGAGATAGGGCTTTTCAATTGGTTCTTCTGGCTGGAAGAACAAGTGAACCAAATCAATATCCCCGGGAATTTGATCATTGATTTTTTTTTCATAGTTCCACTCAATGATTTTAGCAAATGGACAGGTCGATCCTCGGTCGACCAAATAAGTGACTCTGTGGCCCAATCTTACCAACTTCTTTCCCAGCCACCACATGATCCTTTCGGTGCCTCCGTAGGTGGAAACAGGAATTACAGTGTGATGGGCGATGAGGATCTGCATTGCTCAAAGGGTGAAATCAAGGAAATTGTCTGGATTAATCTGGTCAAATGTTGCATCAGGATAGGTTTTAATCCATGAAGAAGGCACTTTGGATTTTTTGGACTTGAATTTGAATTCATACCCATGGAGTTGACCCATTCGATCTTCTACATAGTCAAGTTCGGCTTTGCTGTACGTTCTCCAGAAATAGCTGCCTGTCTGGATATTATCATATTCGAGTTTCTTCCTACGTTCAATCATTAAAAAATTCTCCCATAATTGACCTATGTCATTTCTTAATTCCAATGAATTGTAATTATCGATTACAGCATTTCTCACCCCCAGGTCATAAAAATAAATTTTATCCATCTTAGTAATTTCCTTTCTGAGGTTTCTACTGAAGCCGGAAAGCCGGAAGATGACAAACGACTTTTCAAGAAGGTCAATATAATAGCCGACAGTCTCTTTAGTTATTCCTAAAGAATTACCTAATTCATTTAATGACACCTGTGACCCAAGTTGGAATGAAAGAAGTTGAAGCAGTTTTTGAAGCTTATTGGAATGCTTGATTGAGGTCAACTCAAGAATGTCTTTATAAAGGTATGAGGAGGTTAATTCTTTTAAATATGATATTTTTTCTTCCTGGTTTTTATAAGAAAAGATTTCCGGATATGTGCCAAATCTTAGATATTGACCCAATTGCTGCTTAATCTCAAATTTGTTCGCACTTTCATTTAGCTCCTGCAACGATACAGGATACAATATATGAGTCCAGGTCCTTCCGGTTAAAGGTTCCTTAACCTTGTCAATAAGCTCAAGTGTAGAGGAGCCGGTAACTATTATCTTGAGTTCGGGCAGTGCATCATGCAACAATTTTAAATTGACGCCAATATTTTCAATTCTCTGTGCTTCATCAATAAACAGAAGTTCGTAGCCTTCTACCATTAATTTTAATTGGTCAAGATCCCTACTTGAAAGGACTTGGGAGTATTTGATTTCATCTCCACTTACCTCCAGTTTCTTAACATTGAAACCTTTCAGTATTTCCTTGATAAGGGTGGTTTTCCCAACTTGTCTGGATCCATAAAGAATGATAATCTTATTATAGTCCAATACTCTGTTTACCAGTGTTTGGTGAAGTTTTCTATGAATCATAATCACCAATTTAACACTTTCATTAAAATATTACTCTCCCAATTCGCATTAATAAGGAGAATCAACTCTCCCAATTCGCATTAATTAGGAGAATTAACTCTCCCAATTCACGTTATTTAGGAGAGTCTGATTCACAATAGTAAGCTAATCTGGTGGTCAGTTTTTCTTTTTGCCAACGATACCCACATCAATATTAAATGGGAAAGTATTGTTTGAACGATCAACATCAGCCATCCTTAGCGTTGCATCAATTTCCATCGATTTAATATCGGTCATATTAGCTGGAATGGTGAACTTATAAAGTGGGTGTGTCCATGGCCAATCGGAATAAACTGACCATTCGAAGCCTTCAATTTCTTTGCCTTTTTCACCCCTCATGATGGAAAGCGGGATGTAAATAATTTCTTTTTCCCCACTTTCATACTCGACAAACAGTTCAACAGGCATGGGCATTTTACCCACCCTTTCCAGGATTACATCAGTTTCAGTTCCATTGCTTTGAACAGACTTGATGGCATAATCGATGGTGTGAGTTGAATTAATGAAATACTCGTAATACCAATCTAATTCCAAATCCGAGTGCTTTTCCATCACCCGCTTAAAATCTGTCTTGTTAGGGTGTTTGAACTTCCAATCACTATAATATCTTCTCATGCCATTGTAAAAAACATCTTTGCCGAGAATATAGCTCAACTGATTTAGTGAAACAGCGCCTTTGGAATAAGACCCGGCTCCATAGGCAAAATTTGTACTGTAATGATCGGAGTGCGTGGTGAGGGGCTCTTCTTTTCCACTCTTTACCAGGGAAAAATAACTGGCATAACTTCCAGCCAGTGGATTGGCGTTGCTTTTCCCATCATATATATGATGCTTGGTTATAGACGAAGCAAACGACGTGTACCCTTCATCCATCCACCCATACAGGCTTTCATTGGAGCCAAGTACCATCTGATACCAACTGTGAATCGCTTCATGAACGGTGACACTCACCAGGCTTTTCACACTTCTATGGCCTGAGATAAGCGTCGCCATCGGGTATTCCATTCCACCGTCACCACCCTGGATCACAGAGTATTTTGAGTACGGATATTTTCCAAATGTCTGATTGATGAACTCAAAGGCCTGAGAGGTATAGGGTTGTAGGTCTTTCCAGTTTTGAACCAGGGTGTCATTTTGATAAAAGAAATGAACTTCCGGCCCATCAGGAACCTGAATGATATCATGTGCATAATCCCGATCTGCAGCCCACATAAAATCGTGAACGTTTTCTGCTTTCCAGTGCCAGGTTAGACCCTTCTTTTTCCCCCGATTTACGGTCTCACCTTTTTCGTAACCATGGCCTATTTCTTCGGGATTTTGTAAAAGCCCGGTTGCTGCCAGTACATATGAACTATCAATTTTGACCTTCACTTCGTAATCTCCCCAGACGCCGTAGAATTCACGGGCAATGTAAGGGTTAGCATGCCATCCCTCGTAGTCATATTCGGCCATTTTCGGATACCACTGGGCCATCGAATAATCAATTCCTTCTTTATTATCTCGTCCACTCCTCCTGATTTGAATTGGCACCTGGCTTTCAAATTTCATCGTGAGATTTGATTTTTGGCCAGGTAAAATCGGCTTGTCCAGCCGAACCTCAAGAATAGTTCCTTCAATTTCAAATTCAATAGATTCACCGTCCTGCTTAAGCGACTTGATTTTATGGTACCCGATTTCGCCCTCTTCAAGTTGGGAAATCCGGTCCCTGATTCGGCCATCCGGATCAGGCAATGTTCGCGACCTCACATCCATCATACTTCCGGGCTGAAAAGCATTGAAATAAAGGTGGTAGAAAACCCGGTTCAAAGTATCAGGTGAATTGTTGTAGTAAACGATTTCCTGGTCTCCTGAAAATTGATGAGTATTGACATCAAAGTCGATGTCCATGGTGTACTCCACCCGCTGTTGCCATCTGCCTGGTTGTGCTGCAATGGTAAAACTGAAAAAAGTCAATAATAATCCTGCTGCTATTTTTTTCATTTTTTGAGTAAATCTTGCGCAAGATTAAATAATTTATTTGGCCCTTCATCAGCATAATTTACAGGTGGTTTGAAGACGTGTCGTGAATAAGGTATTTTCGGGTTAATCTTAACTAAATGATAGATTATATGAGGTATAAAATGCCCATCATCTTGCTCATGGCTTTTTCAAGTTGCACCGGGCCAGGAAGCAAAAAACAAGACAAGGAACCAGAAAATTTGATTGAACAAAAGACGGTCGGTTCAATCCTCAGGTCAGATCCAGGCATGGACTCCATTGTATCGGAGAGTTCTCAAATTGAGGTTTTAGCCGAGGGGTTCGACTGGACAGAAGGGCCTCTTTGGGTTGAAGATGGGGGGTATTTGTTATTTGCCGACATCCCACCAAATAGGCTATACAGGTGGAAGGAAGGCGAGGGTGCCAGTGTATATCTTGAGCCATCCGGCTATACTGGTAAAGAACCCAGGGGCGGAGAACCTGGTGCAAACGGATTATTGCTAAATAGTGAAGGGCAATTAGTGCTTTGCCAACATGGAGACCGGAGAATAGCAAAAATGGATGCTCCTTTAGAAAATCCCAAATCTGTTTTTACCACAATAGCGCATAATTATCAGGGCATGCAGTTTAACAGCCCCAATGACGCCACTTTTCACAGTAGTGGCGAATTATATCTCACTGACCCACCCTATGGACTAGAACAGTTGTTGGATGATCCTAAAAAGCAAACTCCTTTTCAAGGCGTGTATCGGGTGCGAAATGATGGACAGGTCGACCTGTTGACCGACGAACTTTCCCGGCCAAATGGAATCGCTTTTTCACCTGATGAAAAAACATTGTATGTGACCAACTCTGATCCTGAAAGGGCGATTTGGATGGCCTATGATGTTGATGAAGGTGGCTCGGTTTCTAACGGGAGAATATTTTTTGACGCCACCGATAAAACGTCCACTGAAAAGGGATTGCCCGACGGCTTGAAAGTAAATAGCGAAGGGATCATTTTTGCCACTGGCCCCGGTGGTGTTTATGTTTTTAGCCCTGATGCCACTGTCTTGGGAATAATTCAAACAGGTGAAGCAACCTCAAACTGCGCCTTGGATACCGATGAAAAATATCTTTACATCACGGCTGATATGTACTTATTAAGGGTGAAATTGGGTTAGTTCAAAATTCATAATTTATTAAAAATGAAAAGAAGAAATTTTGTTAAAAAAACATCAACAATTGTGGCCTCCAGTGCATTTGCACCAGCCATAATGAAGGCCGCCGGATCAAGGATTTCCCCGCTTGACAAACTCCAGATTGGAGTGATTGGCTGCAAAGGAATGGGTTGGGCAGACACTAACTCGATGTTAAAAATGGATGATGTTGACCTTGTCGGGATCTGTGACGTAGATCAGGGCGTGATTGACGAACGCCTGGCGAATTATGGGAAAATAAGAACGAACAAACCCAAGACCTATGGGGATTACAGGGAGTTGCTCAACGATAAAAGTATCGATGCAGTGGTGATAGGAACCCCAGACCATTGGCACTGCAAGCAAATGGTTGACGCCGTGGCGGAAGGCAAACACGTTTACGTTGAAAAACCTGTCGCCAACACCATCGAAGAAGCCAACATCATGGTAAAGGCTGCTGAAAAATATGGCAAAGTTGTCCAGACCGGGCAATGGCAGCGCAGTGGGCCCCACTACCGGGAGGCAATAGATCTGCTGTGGTCAGGAAAATTAGGGCAAATAAGATTAGTAAAAGTTTGGGCCTACCAGGGCTGGATGAAGCCGGTCCCGGTGCTTCCGGACTCAGCGCCACCCGAGGGAGTTGATTATAAAACCTGGCTTGGGCCAGCTCCAACACGTCCATTCAACCCCAATAGGTTTCATTTCAATTTCCGTTGGTTTTGGGATTATGCGGGTGGACTGCAAACTGATTGGGGTGTACATGAGATCGATATCGCATTGTGGGGAATGAAGGCCATTGCCCCAAAGTCAATCATGGCTTCCGGTGGCAAATTAGCCTATCCTGATGATGCCTCTGAAACACCTGACACCCTGCAAACCACATTCGAATATGATGGTTTTAATATGCTTTGGGAACATGCCACAGGCATCGACTGGGGGCCATACAAAAGAAGGGAAGGCATAGCTTTTATTGGTAACAATGGCACATTGATCGTTAACCGGGATGGCTATGAGGTGTTGGTTGAGCGAATACCCGAAGGCTATAGTGGGTATTCAGGAAATAGGATGGAGCCAATCGAAGCAGTTAAAAGACCGGAAGGGGTGAGTTACCTTGATTTGCACACCAAAAATTTCGCTGAAGCGATTAAGGCCAATGATCCTTCTATGCTGAACACCCCAATTGATAAAGGTAGCCTGGCGGCCATTAATTGCCAGATGGGCAATATAGCTTACAAAACTAAACGGAAAGTATTCTGGGATCAGGAGAAGGGGCAGTTTAAGGATGATAAAGAGGCCAATAAATTGACTCAGCCTGTTTATAATAATGGATGGGAAGTGCCTGAATTATAAACCTGAGTTCGAGATTAACCAACCGAAAACACACCAAAAAAACTGTCATATCGCAATGAAATGGAGAACCTTCTCAATAGAACAGTCTATGTTCAAGAAGTTCAGTCGTTTGAGGAGAGACTAAAGTGGGGGCACTTCATTCAATCAGATTACGGAACTGATTAATTGCTTAACATACTCATTAATGGGGTTGGCAATTAGTTCTGTGGTGCTTCCTTGCTGTTCCACCTGCCCATTTCGTAGAATGACAATCTGGTCTGAGATAGCCATTGCGTCCCTGATGTCGTGGCTTACCAAAAGGGTCGTTGTTTTGGTTTCACCAATCAGCTTTTTGATCTCCGAGCGGAGTTCCACTTTTAGTGGTTCATCCATGTTGCTGAATGGCTCATCCAACAAGAGCACTTTTGGCTTGCAAACGAGAGCCCTCGCCAGTGCAACTCTTTGCTGCTGCCCTCCCGAAAGTTCATGAGGATAACGTTTTAAAAATTCCTCGAGGTGTGTAAGGTTGACAATTTCATCGATTCGATTCTGGCGATTTGATGGGCTTAGTTTTCGAAGGCCAAATGCTAAGTTTTTCTTTACATTCAAATGAGGGAAAAGTGCATAATCCTGGAAGACGAGGCCGATGTTTCGCCGCTCAGGGTTTACAAAAGTGGATGGGCCACAAACCTCTTCCTCATCAATGTAGATTGTTCCACGAGTGGGTGTTTCCAGTCCTGCAATCGCCCGGAGTAGCGTGGTTTTTCCACAGCCACTTTCACCCACCAAAGCCATAACTTGACAGTCAGCTACTTCAAGGTTCTCAATTTCCAGTTCAAATGCACCTGAATTATAGTTGTGATAAATCCCTTGAATGCGAACGCCTGCCATCAGTTCTGATCTATTTTACGATTAAGGAGGATCACCGGAATAATCGCTGTTGCGATAATGATCAATGAAACTGGTGCTGATTCGGGTACCATTTCATCATTGGCATAGCGGAAAGCACGGGTGGCCAGGGTTTCAA
>Ga0316189_10005631_pt1 | contig 12020 bp, 9 predicted proteins | sample LowCovwburrow_MG_FD_204930 | JGI IMG/M metagenome (GOLD analysis project Ga0316189, IMG submission 204930) | Coastal sediment microbial communities from Maine, United States - Lowes Cove worm burrow | ecosystem: Environmental > Aquatic > Marine > Coastal > Sediment | place: USA: Maine... | reverse complement strand
CATTTTCCATCATCAACTCTATGGGTAGCTTAAATTTTGTTACTGCCAATAGGTCCATTTTACGGAAGGATTCCAAAGAAAGGGTCTCACTTTTTTTAAAATGTAGGCACATAGGTTTAGGGTTTGGACATAAAAGTCATCACAACGAATTTGCTGTTATCGTTGATGCTCCGGACTGCTAAACCCTGCTTTGCAACCTGCTTGCCATTGATCTGGTTGGTTTCCATGGGCAGGAATCCCACCTTGATCTTTTAACATTCTGGCCATGTGAAGGCAATTCCACACAAGGAAGGTTGTATTTCTATTGGTAAAATCATTTTCCGGTCCTCCGGAACCCTCATCGCGATAAGATGGACCAGGCCCTGCTTCTCCCATCCATCCTGCGTCCGCCTGTGGAGGTACTGTATAGCCAATATGCGAAAGAGAAAATAAAATATTCATTGCACAATGTTTTACACCATCTTCATTCCCTGTAATCAAAGTGGCCCCTACCTTACCATAATCCCTATACTGTCCTTTATCATTGAATTGATGTGTATAGCCATACATCCGTTCCAAGGTTCTATTACAAACGGAGGATTTTTCTCCTAGCCAAACGGAGGTACAAACGATTAATATATCGGCGGCATCCACTTCTTTTTGGATGATGGGCCAATCATCTTTATCCCATTCAGGTGTCAGTGACATATCTAATCCCAACCCTGCAGGAATAACATAATCTACTGGGCGTATAACCTTTGTGGAAGCACCATTTGCCTCGAAGATATTTTGTGCAATTTGAATCAAACCTTCAGTATGTGATAAAACCGGGGTTCTATTTAAGGTACAGTTGAGAAATAAAACATTAAGATCATCGTAGGTAGCGGGAGCATTGGAACACTGGTGTTCCGTTATTTCTTTTAGTTGTTCTGACATAATTATACGCTTATTTATTGGGTTAATTCATTAATGTTCATAGATACATATCCAGAACCATAGTCGATAAGTCGATTTTTTCTTAAGGTACTTAAAATATTACTTACGGTTTGTCTTGAGGTATTGGTGAGGCTGGCAATATCTTTGTGTGATAAAAGATTTTTAGCTACAATTTTTCCATTCTGTTCTTGCCCGAATTCGTTTATATAGTCCATTATGAACTCTTTGATTCTTGTTGCGCTATCCTTGTAAAGAAGGTCCTGAAGTCTTCGCTCTAATTTTTTTATTCGGATTCCATAAATCTTTAGAATACCATTTTTAAGCGATTTGTGCTGTTTCATAAGTGCTTCCATCTGATCTGCCTTAATGTAGCAGATAATACAATCTTCCAATGCCAGTGCCTTTTCCCTTACGTCGGTATCCGCATCGTAAAGAGAGAGCTCACCAAAAATATTTCCCGTTTTAACAATGAACTTGGCATTGTCATTCATTGAGTCGATAATTTTTACGGTCCCTTTCTTTAAAAAAATGATGCTTTTATTATCCTTGTTTTGTAATGCGATGCTATTGCCCCGATCAATGTGCTCCATTTCCAGCATGGTACACATTTCCATCATCGTGGATTTACTGAGTTTTTGAAATAAATCAAATCCTTCTAAAAACCAATATTTTGTGAGTGCATTCATTGAAATTATGTAGATTGAAGCTAAAATACTGAATAATCCTGCTTAGAAAATCTTTGGTTTATGTAAACTTACTTCAGACGACAATTAGAGAATTATTTCCTTTAATCGAACATATAAATTGGGCATCTGTACAACGCAACTTTATATAAACGTGTATTTTAAAATACCAAACACTAAGTTACTAAAACCACATGGATAAAGTGGGGAGTACTATTTTTGGCAAGTGGATGACCTTGGTACAATATAATTAATTGCTGTTTTTTGACAATTATGTTTAAGTATATTCATATTTATGATATAATACAGGCTTTTTTGGATATAAAATAGATTGAAGTTCGCAATTAAATCCTTAATTTTTGTGTGAGCTTTCCTTTGTATTTAAAGGAAGCGAAGTTGAATACCAAAATTAGAAATCGATGCCCTCCGAGAAAACCGTAATAATGTTAGGATGTTTTGATACCAAGGCAGAAGACTTTAATCTGCTTTATCAAAACTTGCTCCGACATAAAGTAAAGGTGATTACAATAAATACGGGTATTTTGGGGACGACAACTCTTTTCGATGTTACCATTGAAGCTGAAGAACTTGCTTTGAACAGCGGTACTTCCTTGGCTAGTTTAAGAAAAGAGGCCAACCGTAGCCATGCCATTGAAAAAGTTGGTAAGGGGGCCAAGATTGCCATAAATGCCCTAATGGAGAATCATATAATTGATGGTGTAATAGGCATGGGTGGAGGAGGTGGAACCTATATTTTTCTTTCCGCCATACAGGGTGTGCCATTTGGAGTGCCCAAAGTATGCTTGAGTACCCTTGCCACCAAAGACCTTTCTAATCAAATTGGAAGCAAGGATGTGTTATTAATGCCATCGATTGTTGATGTTGCAGGAATAAATCAGATAAGTACCGTACTAATAGGTCAGGCGGCTGGTGCGCTTGTTGGAATGATGGATGTTAATACTACGAAAAATACAACCAAGACTATTGCTAGTATTGCTGTAAGTGTTTTTGGCAATACCACTCCTTGTGTTGAACGATGTTCGGAAGTATTAAGGCGAAATTCCTATGATGTACTATCATTTCATGCTGTGGGTACCGGCGGTAAAACCATGGAGGATCTTGTACGGGACCAATGTTTTGATGCTGTTTTGGACATTACTACAACTGAGCTTGCCGATGATCTTTGTGGAGGAATATGTAGTGCTGGCCCTACTAGATTAACGGCTGCCGGTGAAATCGGCATTCCTCAAGTGGTAGTTCCTGGGTGTTTGGATATGGTCAATTTTGGAGCCTTACAAACGGTCCCTCAAAAATATCGGGACAGACAACTTTTTAGTTGGGGACCGGATGTTACCCTGATGCGCACCAATGAGGAGGAAAATAGAGAACTCGGTAAGTCATTCGCTGAAAAGCTCAACAGGTCCAAAGGAAAGGTAGCGGTACTCTTACCATTAAGGGGCATCTCTAAGATAAGTAGAAAAGGAGAAGTGTTTTACGATCCTCAAATTGATCATGTGCTTTTTGAGACCATTCGCGGGTACCTTGATCCTAAAATTCGGATTATTGAGTTGGATACGGATATTAACGATATTGAGTTTGCGAACGCGGCAGTCAGTGAATTGTTGAATCTACTGGAAAATTAATGACAATATCTGAATTGGACGACCTGTTTTATCTGTATTATGACTAATTATTGAATTAAATACAAGTATTATGGTATAATACAGTAATAACTGGAAGAAAAACAGCTAGAATTCATTAAAAAAAAGTTGCTCCTTTGTCTTTAAATAAATGATTATTAATAGTTTAAAAATAAGTTGAGATGCCAAATCCATGGACGGGGATAGGAAATCCCTATACAAAACAGGAAGTAAGAGATAGACTGCAAGCCACTTTGGATCAGAATAGAGCAATTATTGCAGCAGGAGCAGGAACGGGAATCAGTGCCAAATTTATTGAAAAGGGAGGAGCTGATTTATTGATCATTTATAACTCAGGAAGGTTTCGAATGTCGGGTCACGGTTCAACAGCGGGTATGATGGCCTATGGTGATGCCAATGAGGTAGCTATGGAAATAGGAGAGTTTGAAGTATTGCCTGTTGTTGAGGAGATTCCTGTAATTTGCGGTGTTCATGGCAGTGACCCTAGGCGAAGAATGTGGCATTTTTTGGGAAAGGTCAAGGATATGGGTTTTTCAGGAGTCAATAACTTTCCCACACACTCTATAATCGATGGTCATTTTCGAAACGTTTTGGAAGAAACTGGAATGAGTTTTCAAAAGGAAGTCGAGATGATCAAGTTGGCTACAAAAATGGACTTGTTTTCTATTGTTTATGTGGGTAAACCTGAAGAAGCTGTGCAAATGGCCGATGCAGGGGCCGATGCTATAATTGCACATGTGGGAACAACTGTTGGTGGATCTATAGGGGTAACTGGTGCCAGTTGTACTATGGATGATGCTATTGAACGAACACAAACTATAATAGAAGCTGTAAAAAAGGTAAATGACAATACATTTTTCTTGGCGCATGGAGGACCGATAAATACCCCGGATGACGTTCGCATAATTTTGGAACAAACGGATGCCCATGGATTTGTTGGAGCGTCTTCATTGGAAAGAATGGGTGTCGAGGCTTCATTGACCAACCTGACGAAAGAGTTCACTTCCTTGACTTTAAAAAAATAGGAGGGAATGGCCAAAACCTCAGCATTTATAAAAGGAAACGAGATAGTACTTGAAAAGGTATTGGGCCGAAATCACTATTGGCATTATCATCCTGAAATTGTACATGGTGCAGAAACCTTAATGGTGAAGATCGTCATGCCTAAAGGAGAGTGCCATAATTTTCATAGGCATCCCGAAATGAATGAGATTCTTTATATTTTGGAAGGGACCGCCGAACAATGGATCGAGGACGAAATGCAGATCCTGAAGAAAGGAGATTCTGTTTATATAGATCCCAATTTAGTGCACGCCACCTTTAACATAGGATCCAAAGACCTAGAATTTCTTGCAATATTGGCACCTTTAAAGGGATGGGATGCAGGAACAATCGATGAATATGAAAATTTACCCTATTCTGAATATCGAAAGGACAAATAAGTAATTAACAACAACTAATTCACCTTAAACAAGGAGCAATGAAAAAATCAATCACCGGCCTATCCATGATAATGGCAACTCTTATAGTAATGATTGCCTGTACCCAGAAAAAGGAGATACCCCCAACCTTGACCTATAGCGGTGATGATCCCCGTATCCAAAACCCGTTAAGCCCTGAAGATTCCAAAAAGCATATCCAGCTACCGGAAGGATTTGAAGTAACATTGTTTGCTGCCGAACCCAATATTATTAACCCAATTGCTTTTACGTGGGATGAACGTGGGAGACTATGGGTCGTTCAGTCACAGGATTACCCCCATGGCCTCGCCAATGATGTAGGAGGGGATAGAATTACGATTTGTGAGGATACAGATAATGATGGTAGAGCAGATACATTTACCGATTTTGCGTTAAACCAGAGCCTTACTACTGGTATTACAAAGGTAAAAGGTGGAATAATTGTAGCGCAGGCACCGAATATGGTATTTCTTGAAGATAGTGATGGAGACGATAAAATGGATAAAAGCACGGTACTTTTTGATGGTTTTGGAGTGTGGGATACCCATGCAGGACCATCTAGTCTACGTTATGGCATTGATAATCACCTATGGGGATCTGTTGGATACTCCGGATTTGAAAATAGATTTGGTGATAATTCCGTGAATTTTAAAATGGGTGTTTACCGGTTTACCAGAGATGGTAGTTATTTTGAACCTGTTGGTCAATTCAATAATAATACCTGGGGACTTGGATTCAACGAAAATTTTGAAATATTTGGGTCAACTGCCAATAATAACCATTGTTGCTATGTTGGGATCCCATTGAAACATTATGCATATTTGGACAAATTACCCAAATGGGCCCTTAATGCCGATTTCATTCAGGGGCATTACGAAATTACATCCGTAGACAGTATACCACTACAGCAGGTCGATGTCCGCGGTGGATATACCGCAGCGGCCGGAGCTAATTTTTATACCGCAAGAAATTACCCCGAAGCGTATCAAAATCAGATGTATGTAAATGAACCAACGGGTCATTTAGTACATATTGCACGGATAGTTAAGGATGGAGCAGGTTATAAGGAAGTTGATGGAGGAAACATTTTCGCCAGTACCGATGCCTGGACTGCCCCGGTATTTTCCGAAACCGGCCCAGATGGCAACTTATGGGTAGCGGATTGGTACAATCCGGTAATTCAGCATAATCCTGACGAAAGAGGGATGGAAAACCAAATTTGGAACGCCGATAAGGGTGAGGGCAATGCCCATATTAATGAACATAGGGATAAAGGTCACGGGCGAATCTATATAATAGAACATGAAGATGGTGATGCCCCCGAGATAACCAAACTCGACCCTGAAAACAATGCAGATCTAATTGAAGGACTGCAAAGTGATAATATGTTCTGGAGAACCACTGCCCAACGCTTGATTGTTGAGGAAAACAAAACAGAGCTAATCGGGGAATTGATCAAATTGGCGAAGACCGATGATAAAATTGATAAGAATGGACTAAACGGAGGCGCATTGCACGCAATTTGGACCTTAGACGGACTAGGAGCGCTTAATACCAATGAAGAGGCAAAGTCTGTTGTGGTCGGTGCTCTTAAAAGTAAATCGTATGCCGTAAAAAAGGCCGCGCTGGAATTATTGCCAGAGACCATTGAAGGGAGTAGAATACTGGCAGAATCAGGACTTCTCTCAGACAGCAATTTATCCTTAAGATTGAACGCCCTATTAAGGGCAGCGGAATTACCTGAAACCGCTGTACTTTATGACAAGTTGAACATGGCTTTTATTGATACGGTGAATACCTCTGATAAATGGTTGCTGGCAGCCTTAAAAGCGTATAACAAAGAATTGAATTATGAGGTGATCGACCCTGATAATGTGGAAATGCTCCTCCCTTCTGCGGAAGACAAAGCCACCCAATGGAGTTACACACAGGAAAAACCCACGGACAACTGGTATGCATCCGATTTTGATGATTCGCAATGGAAAAAAGGACCAGCAGTATTTGGAGGTAAAGATACTTCGGAGGCGAAAACTACCTGGGCCACTAGTGATATTTGGTTGCGAAAAGAGTTTACGGTTAACGACCCAAACATTGAACCCGTTTTAAAAATAAGGCATGATGATAACTATGAGGTGTATGTTAATGGGACTTTGTTAATTGCAGAAGATGGGGTAAGCAAACCGTATAAATATATAAAACTTGATACTGATAAAGGGAAACTCTTTAAAAAAGGGAAGAATTTGGTTGCGGTGTATTGTCATGACGGAGGCGGAGAACGCTTTATTGATGTTGGTATTGGAAAGGCAACAAAGATAAAGGCAGATGTTGTGTTTGACATTAACACGGTGAATCAAAAAATGGCTTATGATAAAACGGTTTTAAGGGCCACAGCCGGACAGATAGTAGAGATCAAGCTAAATAATACCGATCAAATGCCACATAACCTAGTGGTCTTACAAGCAGGAAGTTTGGAGGCGTTCGGGGAACGGGTAGATATATTTTTGAAGGATCCCGAGGCTGCGGACATGGATTACGTTCCCAACTCAAGATATGTATTAGGGGCAACAAAGATGTTGGAGCCGGGTGAATCAGAATCAATTACAATTCAACTTCCCGATAAACCAGGACGATACCCATTTGTATGTACTTTTCCCGGACATTGGCGTTTGATGCAGGGGGTAATCATCGTAGAAGCGCCCGGTACCTATTTTTCAGAAGATCCAAATGCGTATAAAATTGCCATGATGGGTGGAGGGGGATCCCACGATTTTGTTTCTATGTTTGGGGTAATGGACGGAAAAGTAATGAGTGATACGGGAAAAACATCCGTTACTTATACTGAAGATTCTCGGCAATTAGGTGAGATGATAAAAACCTCAAATGCCTTGTTCATATGTAACAATAAACCTATTGACAATGAAACGAGGAATACTTTATTTAGTCGGGTGAACGAAGGGATGAGCATGCTGATATACCATCCTAGTACCTGGTACAATTGGGAGGACTGGCCCGAGTATAATAAACAGCTCGTAGGAGGTGGGTCCAGATCTCACGAAAAATTACAGGAATTCGAGGTTGAAGTAGTAAAGCCCGCTCATCCGATTATGAAGGGTGTACCCAAGAAATTTCGCATTATAGACGAGTTATATAGATGGGAGGCAGATCCTGATGCCGTAGGGATCGAAGTGTTGGCTATTGGAAGGGGATTGGAATCTGGAGAGACATTTCCGGTTGTTTGGACCGTAAAGCATTCAAAGTCAAAAATTGTGGGGAACACATTAGGACATGATGAACGTGCACATACCTTACCCGCATACAGGACCTTATTGAAAAATAGCTTGGAATGGATTCGAAAATAAACGAGTGTCAAGTAATTTTTTGATATTTTTTTCGATACCTCAAGGGATTGTCATTCATTAGCTCCTTAAATTTTTTATTAAAATTGGATATGGTTTTGTACCCACATTCATGGGCTATCCCGAGGATTGACATATCGTTGCTCTGAAGCAGTTTACATGCTGTTCCTATTCGTAGCTCGGCCACGAAATTCGTGAATGTTTTATTGGTATGTGATTTAAAATACCTGCTGAAAGAGGTTGGGGAAAGGTTGGCTCGTGCCGCGACTTCCTCTAAACGAATGTCCTCCTTAAAATTGTCCAGGATATAGGAATGTATGGCGCGCATACGTTTTGAATCAGAATCGGTGATCGTATTTAAATACCCCTCCTTATTGATGAACCTAAGTGGTTTGGATGATAGGATATTCAATATCTGCAATAAGGAAAGAACCCCGTCAAATCCTTTTTGTGCCAACATGTTCAACATGATTTTTTTAACGGTATTCCTAGTTTCGCCCTCAATTTCCAAACCGCGATGTGATCGTTCCAAGAGCATTCGTATATTGTTCATTTCATCTTTACAAAGAAATGCTCCCTCCATAAAATCAATTGAAAAATATATGACGATACAGCGCGTCGACAAACCTAAATTTTGAAAATAACCTTCGTCATTTCTCCATAAATGAGGCAGATTTGAACCCGTTAAAACCATATCCCCGGCTTCAAAATGACTAATATCATCACCTATAAAACGAGTGCCCGTACCTTCAAGAACTATTACCAATTGATATTCTTGGTGAAAATGCCAATGTGGATCAAAGTGCGGTGCTACCAAATCGTGTATAGCGTAGGATCTTGAGCCCGAAATGGGTAATTTTCGAATGGCCTGCTTCATTCCGGCACTTAAATTTTATTAGAGGAGTTCAAGATAATAAAACAATGATAAATAGCATCATAGACTAAATCGGTACAACAAGTGGCAATTAAGGATAAATGATATATACGCAATACCTACTTATTTTTATCGATAACTGCCCTAATGATCATTTTGGCGTGTATGCGCGAATTTTCAATGAACCATTTATGTGTTTCCATACCTCCACAAATAACCCCAGCGAGATATAGGCCTTCAATATTTGTTTCCATAGTGGACTGATTGTATTGCGGCAATCGTTTTTCGTCTGCTGAAAGTTGTATTCCCAGTTTTTCCAAAAATGCAAAATTAGGTCTGTATCCGGTTAAGGCAAGTACAAAGTTGTTTTCCAGTTCCATTTCCCCTTCTGGGGATGACACCTTTATTTTATCGGTTAGGATTTCTGTAACCTCGGAATTATAATAAGCTTTTATACTTCCTTCCTCAATTCGATTTATAATATCGGGCCTTACCCAATATTTCACCCTTTTGCCAACCTCGGGCTCGCGGATGATCAAAGTAACTTCAGCTCCTTTGCGAAAGCACTCCAAAGCTGCATCAATAGCTGAGTTACTTGCTCCGATGACCGCTAATTTTTGACTGGCATAATAATGGGGATCCTTATAATAGTGTGATACTTTGGCTAAATTTTCTCCAGGAATGTCAAGAAGATTGGGAAGGTCATAGAATCCAGTGGCAATAATTACGTTTGCACCTGAATATTCATTTTTATCGGTTACGACCTTAAAGTAGCCATCAATTTTTTGAACGTCATCAACCTTTTCAAAAAGTCTGATTTTAAGGTTGTTGCTCGTAACGATTCTTCGGTAATACTCTAGGGCTTCGTTTCTTTTTGGTTTTGCCTCATTACTGATAAACGGAATATCATCTATTTCCAAACGCTCTGATGATGAAAAAAACTGCATGTTCACAGGATAATTAAAAAGGGAGTTGACAATTGGTCCCTTTTCGAGAATGACATAGGAAAGTCCATTTTTTTCGGCTTCCAGTCCGCATGCAATTCCGATGGGCCCTCCTCCCACAATAACAATATCCAATACTGCCATCAGTTCGTAATCTCTTTTAGCTCCTGTATTGTATCACCCGGATTTTCGCTTTTAAAAACAAAGCTTCCGGCCACTAGTATATCTGCACCTGCATCCACCAAGGCCTTGGCATTTTTTGAAGTAACCCCTCCATCGATCTCAATGAGGGTGTTTGCTCTTTTTTTATTGATCAGTTCTTTCAATGATCTGACTTTTTCATAGGTGTTATCGATAAAGGATTGACCTCCAAACCCTGGATTCACACTCATGATGCAAACTACATCAATGTCATTGATAGTATCTTCCAAAAGCTTGATATTCGTATGCGGATTAAGCGCTACCCCCGCTTTCATTCCTTCAGCTTTTATGGCTTGAATTGAGCGGTGTAGATGGTTGCAAGCTTCGTAATGTACAGTTAGAACTTCAGCGCCCAAGGCGGCAAAACTCTTGATATACCGATCAGGGTCAACAATCATTAAATGCACATCCAATGGTTTGGTTGCATGTTTCTGTATTGCTTGTAAAACGGGCATACCAAAGGAAATGTTAGGAACAAAAACCCCGTCCATAATATCAATATGATGCCAATCGGCCTTACTTTGGTTTACCATTTCGACATCCCGTTGTAGGTTTCCGAAATCGGCTGCCAACAGAGATGGGGCTATTTTAGTATTACTCATTCTAGGTAGACTGTAATTTATTGTAAAAATAATGAATTGCCACGGTTCTTTGAATCTTTACCAATGATCTTTTAACCTAAATGAACGATCATTGCACCAATTGAAAACGGTACTGAAGCCAGAGTGCGTTTACTGTATCAGACAATTCATCCAGAATAAGAACTTTTATCTTGGACCTATCTTTATTTTTTCGAATAGATTTCATGATCTTTATCACCACCTGATGATAAATAGGCGAAAAGATCTTTGATCTCTTTTTCATTCAATCGATTCAAGAGTCCAGGAGGCATTGGTGAAACTGGCGACGGCTCTTTCTTTTCAACATCGGATTTGGCCAATTTTACCTTATAGCCCGGGTTGAACGAATTAGGCATAATGGTCAATGAATCCCCTTGTTCGGATAGCAGTCTGCCAATAGTACGCTTGCCATTTTTCGAATGAAAGATGGTGTTGGCATATTGATCAGAAATTTCATCATTCGGACTTACCATGGCAAACGTAAGGTCGTAATTTCCGAACTTGGTATTTATCTGGGAAAGGTCAGGACCTGTAGCTCCGCCTTCTCCCTGAAACCTATGACATGTAATGCACAAAGCGGCCTTATAAACCCTTTCGCCGTCTTCCACAGTGCCAGTATAGGATTGCCTATTGGTGTTTGCAATTTCATTGACTGCCCTCATGGTGTAGTTCTTTCCTGGGCCGATGGGTTCAGGAAGATCCGCCAAGGATTCCGATGGGGAATAGATGCCTGATAATTCTTTAAAATAATCCTTTTCGGCTTTAGGGACATGGGACATGGCCTGCTGGCGCACGTTCTCTATATAGGCCTTAAAACTCATTCCTCCTTTTGAGTTCATTACATCAAAAAACCATTTAAAATAAGTTGAGCGTGATGCCTTGGTCCATCCCTCGGTGGCATGACTAAGGAGCATGCCATAGTAGATAGATTCACTAGGAGGCATTTTTGCGATTACATCACGGATCAATGGGCCGTATTGCTCACTTCGTTCGGTAGTTTCCGAAGAAAGCATTTCAACTCCTTCTGTTATTGTTTTGTTTTTGGCATGCCGTTCCAAAAGATCGACCAAATTGCCGGTAATGTCCTTCGCCTTTAAAAACAATAATACCTGGCTGAGTTCCCTGTTCATAGCATTGTTCGCATGTGGGAAATAGCTATTCAATTTATTGGCTGTGGCCGCTTTGTCTGCAGTATTGGGTTCGCCCATTCTAATGAACAGTAGTTGATAGGATCTAAGAATATTCAATTGTTGTTCCTCCAATAGTGTTTCCAATGGTATTGCGTTGAGCTTGCCAAGAATTTTCG